>ERZ827423.1272-NODE-1272-length-25538-cov-38.386414_pt1 | contig 25538 bp, 19 predicted proteins | sample MGYA00519775_ERZ827423 | MGnify/ENA primary metagenome ERZ827423 (study PRJEB31778, sample SAMEA3449296) | human gut metagenome | biome: human gut; feature: human-associated habitat; material: faeces | place: United Kingdom | collected 2010/2012 ...
AAATATAAAATCAGTAATATCTTTTATTGTATTTGGTTTCATTCTTTATTTTCCTCCCATAATGTCATTATATCATTTATATTTATACTTTCATAGTTTATATAAAATACTTTACACTTTATTAAGTAATAATGTGCAATATAGATGATAATATATCTATAAATTTAAAAATACTATATTTATGTAATAAATAAAAAGAGAAATAAATTTTTATCTTTAATTTCTCTGTTAAATACTATTAATAATATACTACATCTGGTTATATTTTATCTTCTATGTCCATGTGTAATACCTTTCTCTGGTATTTCATTTATTTCAGTATGAAAATCTTTAAAATCTTCTATCATTTCACCATTTCTTTGGCTTAATGCCTCATCAAAACTAATTTTTTCTTCATCTGCCATTCTTTGTATTTTTTCAATTTCAATATCACTTATTTTTCTGAATGGAATTTGCTCTGCCATAGATATACTTTCATAGTAATTATAAATATAATCAGTTTGATCTAAAAAATATCTATATTGTTCTTCTGTTATAGTTCCGGATGACAGTTGAATAGATAACTTATTATATATTGCTTGTCTTTCATTTTCTAGAACTTCAACACTTTTAACTGACTCTCTTGGTTCTCTTTCATCAGCGTAAGTCATACCTTGACAAGTTATTTCTTGTCCTAATACTTTTTCTAAGTCACCCTTTTTAGAAATGGCTGTTTCTCCCATTAATTTCTTAAATACGGGGTCCTTTTGAACAACTTTTAACGCTCTTTTTTGTTCTGATGTCAATTCCATATTGCTTAAAACTGAAATAGCTTCTTGATGCGTTTGTAAATTTTGAATTCCGAGTATATTAATATATTCACTGTTTAATGACCTATAATAAATGTTCATTCTATACTTGTACCAACTATAACCATCTAAAGTCTCTGGGCTGGGTAACGTGTCGCTATAAGCTTTATTTAATAATAAGTATTCTTCAATAATTTGTTTGTTTTTTTGTTTCATAATTCGACCTCCTATTTAAATAGTAGCATAAAATAGAATAAAATACAATATTACTGGTTATTTTATAACTACTCTTTACATTTTTTAATGAACGTTTTATTATTTTCTTATTACTTTACCATCTAAATTACATATATAGCAATCAGGAAAATAATCTTTTAATTTTTCTAACATTTTATTATTTTTTTCATAATTTCTACCTACTAGTAAACCTTCAATAAAACAAGATGGAATACCAAATATTATTGCACTTTCTCTATTAGTAGTAAAGTCATCTCTATTTGCATATATAAAATCTTTAATAAATGTTTTAGAAATAAAATGCTTCAGTACTACTTTATCAAAAGAAAGATTAAAAATATCATTTTGTGCAATGCTTCTACCATATTCATTATCTAAATTCATTATAAAGCCTAACTGAATATTATCTCTTGCCAAACTAGGAAGAAATCTTATTTCTTTTGTTTCTTCACATCTCCACATCCAGTAATCTTTATTTCTTAGTTTTTCTATTTTTTCTTCTAGCTTTTTATATGGAACAAGACAAGTATATTTCTTATAGTTTTCACTTTTTATTGTATATAAAAATGTTGCTCCACTATATAAATTAATGTAATCTTTCAATAATATATCTTTTTGAATATTCCAAACAGGTACTGTTAGAGGTGTTTTCTTTTTCAAGTTAAAATCACCTAAAAAATCTGGTGATATAAAGCCACTTTCAGATATAAACTTTAATTTATCATCATTAAGGTCACTTAGAGCACCTTCTCCTCTCATAAATTGATGCTTCTTAAGTTTTACCATATCACCTACTTCATAATTATGTTTTGTAAGTTTGTACCCATTTTGTGCGTTATAATAATTATTTATTTGATTTTCAAATAATGTTCTTGAAGTGCTGCTAAACTTAAATATCCTTTTTAGTTTATTCATATATTCTTCTTTAGTCATTTTTATTATCTCCTAACTTAGTAATTTCTTTTATTATGTAATTAATACAATCATTAAAAATTATATCTAATTCTTCCTTTGTAAAAAGACAATATCTATGTTTGAATTTCCTTTCAAATAAATTTAACTTATTAAAATTTGAAAATTCATTTTGCAGATAATTAAATCTATGATTTACAAGTTCTTTATTTAAAAATTTTGGTATTAGTTTATCAATGTTTGACATTACTATATTTATATCTTTGGGTATATCTACTAGACCATCTTGATATAAATATTTACCATATAATTCAAAATCTTTATGTTTATATTTTTTCTTCTGCTTCTTTTTATCTTCAATATCAATGTATTTTATTTTGTTATTTTTAAATTTTATTCCTATTATGTTGTTATTCATATCTTGTACCCAACATTTGGTATATACAACATTATTAAAATAAGTATCTGTTAATAAATGGGAATAGTATCCTAATATTAAATCATTATTAAGTTCATTTTTGTATGTATTTAAAAATTTGTTTATATTTATCATTTTTTCTTTAGGACAAGATGGGAAAGGAATATTATCGTAAAAATGCGCTGTATAACGATTAATAATAGTACCTTTATCTACATCTGGTATTAAATTACCATAGTAAAATAAATCTTTATTTAAATTTAATTTTTTATTAACTTCTTTTGCTACTGCTAAATGTACTGACCAACTAGGCATTATATCACCTCTATCATCAATTTAAGTATATCATAATTTTAATAATTTATATGTTGTATTTAATTATTTTTACAGTATTTTGACATTTTATATGTAATTAGTTATGGCTTATATATAATACAACACGAATATTTTTAATTTAGAGACTATATGATAGGCTCTAAATTACCTCTTAAGCACTAGGCTTAAGAGGATAAAGAAAAAAACATAGACTATATTAATCTACATTATTTACCTTTATAGTACTTACATACTTTATATTTAATACTTTATCATATAGTAATTGCTTATTTTTTAATATTTTTATAAAACTATATATATAGAAAATTATAAATATTAAAAATGTATTTAATCCTATTATTACTGATAAATAGTTAGGTATATTTTTAGCTAATAACATTTCTAAATGTACCACTAGTGAAAATATTCCATAGTAATATAAATAGATAAAGATATTTCTTAAAGTTAATCTAAGTAATCTCTTATCTGGTACTTCCAATGATACATTTATTATTCTTCCAAATATAGTTTGGTTATGGTTAAAATATGGAATGATAATAAAGTAAAGAACCGCTAGTGAAAGATTTATATATTTATTATTTATTAAAAATGATACTAACATTATCATTAGTAGATAGATAAAGATATCTCCTAGAAAGAGAGTTATTCTTCTTAAGGAAGATACTTTTTGTCCTTCTTTTAATGATTTGGTATCGATGTCTTCTCTTGTTGGTAAATGTTTTTGGATAGGACTTATTATTAAATATCCCAGAAGACCTCCTAGTGTGTTTATTAATAGGTCATCCACATCAAAATTACGATATGGTCTAGGATAGATATAATATAGTCCTGTTAATTGAGTTAATTCAAAGAATAGTGATATTAAGAGGCTTATAATTATTGTTTTCTTTAATGAACATTTATAGTAGTATCTTAAATATACTCCTAATGGCATAAACATTATTATATTAAAGATAACAGTATATATACTAGGTATAGTTATTATTTTTAGAATGTTTATTTGTTTTAATTCTATTAGGTCCTCTATTATATCTTTTATGAATGTTAATGGGATTAACTGAGGATTAATCACTTTCATTTTGATTACTTCTTCTTTGGTTGGAAGAGGTAATATTACTAAAAAATAGATTGTTATTAGATATAAGATAAAGGAATATATTATTAAAGTTCTTAATTTGTTTACTGATCCATAATGATGATATTCATATATTATATATGGTAATGTTATTAATAAGGCTAAAAAAGGAAAGATTATTAAAGCTGCTTTTATTGGTACTAAATAGCTCATCTTATCTCTCCTTTATTATGGTTTTACTACAGTAGTATGTTACTAAGAAATATCCTCCATAGATTACTACTAGAAATACTGCTGTTAATATTATTGATGATAGTAATGATTCTGTTCCCATTGTTTTTAAGATATAGTTAGCAAATTCTATTCCAAATATTGAATGAATTATGGCTAGTAATAATGGGAATAGGAAGAATACTGCTATCTGATTAAATAGGGCTTTGTTTATCATTTTATCATCGGTTCCTATTTTTCTTAACATATTAAATCTTTCTTTATTATCAGTACTTTCTGATAATTCTTTTAAGGCTAAGATGGCCGCACTTGATATTAAGAAAATTATTCCTAGATATAGTCCTACAAATGTTACCATGGCTCCTAGTCCTATGGATGATTCATAGATATCTATTTTAGTATTATATGATAATAAGGTATCTTTGTTAAAATGGTTATTTATTATAGTACTAACTATATCTTCAACATTTTCTTTTTCTTCTTTAGTGTCTGCTTGATAGTTAGCTGCTAAGACATTTTTATATGGATGAATACCTTCTAAGGCATTATCTGGTAATATTATTACTCCTGTATTAGTAGCACTTCCACTTAGTTCGATAATGCCATCTTGACATTCTTGATATTTTGGATAGTAGTCTTTACCATTTATAGTTAGTTTGGTATTATTTTTTAGGGATGTATTTCTAATATCCGCCATCATCTTATAGTTAGATATAATTACATATTCATTATCTTTTAGAGTTAATTCTTTTTTGTTATATAGTTTTGCTAGACGATTGTAGTCGCTTAATTTTACTAAGTCTTCTCTTACGTTATAAGCTAGTAATGGATAATCTTTTCTTATTTGTTCTATTTGGTCTCCAAAAGAATCTTTTAGGGTTATTTCTTCTAATCTATATATATTTATGTCTACTACATCTTTTAGATACTTATATACATCTAATCTTTGTAAGGTATCTTTGACAGTGGTGTTATAATCCTCTATTATCTCTTTTGAAAAGTTTTCTTTTTCTTCTTTAGATAATGATTCTTGTAATTTTGAAAACTGAATATCAACGGGAGCTAAATCTTTTAGATTACCTGATAAGGAGTTCTTTATAGATAATGCTGAGGAAAAGATACATATGGTAAAGAATAACATTAGGCATATTATTGTCATTGAAAAGACAGTGGTATTTATTTTGCTACTTATTTGACGAACGGTAAAACTATTTAATCCTTTGTAGTAGTATTTTTTTAGATGCATTACTATCTTTAGGATTAGACCTGATAGTGACCAAAATATTAGAAATGTTGATACGCATCCTAGGGCTATAGGCAACAATATTCCTCTTATGGTATTCATAAGTGGTGAAGTACCAAATCCATCTGTTACTAGATAGTAAGCATATGATAGTGCTATGACAGCAATTATGAATACTATAGTGCAAATGATAGGATTTTTTAATTTTACTTTTTCGGATTTTTTATTACCATGTAATAGGTCTATTAGTTTACATTTGTTTACAATTATGGTGTTAAATATCATTACTATTAGATACATTATGCTAAAGTATAATAAGGCTTTTAGGGCCGCTGAAGATGAAAATGTAAACTGAAATTTTGTTAGGTCTGCTTCAAACATATTGGCTACTAAGATACTCATTAGTTGTGATAAAACTATTCCTAGGGCTAGGCCAACTCCTAAAGAGATAACTCCTATTATAAGAGTTTCAAAGAAAAGGATTAGAGATATTTTTCTTTTGGACATTCCTAAGGTTAAGTAGATTCCAAATTCTTTGTTTCTTCTTTTTATGAGAAAACGACTGGCATAGATTATTAGAAATCCTAGAATGAATGAAACAAAGACACTTACTCCTCCTAGAATGGTGGTCATTAGTCTTATTATTTCACTTGTTGATGATGATACATTTAGCATTACTGTTTGACTATCTATAGCATTGAAAACATAGAAAATAGCTACTCCTAGTACTAAAGTAAAGAAATAGATAGCATAATCTTTGATACTTTTGGTTATGTTTTTTATAGACAATTTAAAAAGCATCATTTATGTCTCCTCCTAGTAAGGTTACGACATCTATTATTTTATCAAAGAATTCTTTTCTGGTATCATTTCCTTTACGGATTTCGTTATATATTTTACCATCTTTTATGAAGATTATTCTAGTAGCGTAACTTGCGGCATAAGCGTCATGAGTTACCATTAGAATAGTGGCTCCTAAAGCATTATTTAAGTATGTTAGTTTTTCTAGAAGCATTTTTGATGACTTAGAGTCTAGGGCTCCAGTTGGTTCATCTGCGAGTACTAAGCATGGATCTGTTATTATGGCACGGGCTGCTGCTACTCTTTGTTTTTGTCCTCCACTCATTTGGTAAGGATATTTTTTTAGTACTGATTCGATGTCTAGTTCTCTTGCTACTTTCTTTATTCTTTTATCTATTTCTTTGGGACTTACATTTTGAATTGATAAGGCTAGTGCTATATTTTCATAGGCTGTTAAGGTATCTAATAAATTAAAGTCTTGAAAGATGAAACCTAAGTCTTCTCTTCTAAACTTGTTTAAATCATTTCCTTTTAGTTTTGTTATGTCAGTTCCTCCTACAAAAATATGTCCGGCAGTTACTTTATCAATTGTGGATATGCAGTTTAGTAATGTTGTTTTACCTGAACCGGAAGAACCCATGATAGCGACAAACTCTCCTTTTTCTACTTCAAATGATATGTTATCTATGGCTTTGGTTAAACTTGATTTACTTCCATAGTATTTTTCAATATTTTCTATTTTTAGTATATTTTCCATATTATTTTCCTTCCTTTCGTAATTAATAATACTAGATAATAGGAGATTTGTCGTAATTTTAATATTACAGTATATTACTTTTTTGTAAGGTTAGTCTTCTGGGTGATAAAGTTTATTTTTACCAAAGGTTATTTTGACAATGGTATATTCTTTTTCTTCAGATTCTATCTCTATTTTATGGCCTAGTTTGGTACATAATTTTTTGGCTATGTATAGACCCATGCCTGTTGATTTGATTTTATCTCTGCCATTAGTACCGGTAAATGATTTTTTGAAAACATTTGGGATATCACTTTTTGGTATGCCAATACCGTTATCTTTGATAAATAAGGTTATTTGATTATTATCTTCAGTAGCATTTATTTGGATATAGGAGTTTGGAATATCTTTTTTGTATTTAATACTGTTATTGATAATTTGATTTAAAATGAATTCTAACCATTTGGTATCGGTATAGACTTCAGTATTTTTTATATCGACGATTAGGTCAATTTTATTTTCTAAGAGGTCATCTTTATTTTTAAGAGCTACTGATGAGATTATTTTTTCTAATTTTACTTTTTTGAAGATAAAGTCTTCACTGGTATAGTTACTTCTTACATAGTAGAGGATTTGGTCAATGTAGTTATCTAGTCTTTTTATTTCCTCAGTATATTCTTTTGGTACTTGGTTTTTATGATTATGGGTCATAAGGATTAGACTTGATATTGGTATTTTTACTTCATGTATCCACATCTCAATATAATCTTTGAAGTCTTTGGTGCTATTTATGTAACTACTGACATTTTCAATCATTGATTTGTTGATGTCGCACATGATGTTATATATTAGTTCTTCTTCGTAAGTATTTGGTTTGGATAAGGTTTCTAGGACTAGGTATTTTTTATCTAGATTTTTGGTATTGGTTATGAGTGTGTTATAGAAAGTTCTTTTTTGGAAATATGATATTAGGAGGGTTATGATTAGTGTTAATAGTAGTAATACTATGGTTACTATTATTAGTCCCTCTTGTACTTTGAAGGCTATGTCTAATAGGGTTATTAGAATTATTGATATGATAGTTATAATGATTATGCTTATTTTATCTTTTAGATAGTTTGTTAATTTCATAATAGTATATATCCTTGTCCTTTTCTTGTTTCTATGGCATTTGGATAACCAAAGTCCTCTAGTTTACTTCTTAGTCTACTTATATTTACGGTTAGTGCATTATCATTTATGTATTCTTCATTATTCCAAAGAATGGTCATTAGTTCATCTCGTGATACAATTCTGTTTTGGTTATTTAATAGATGCTGAAAGATTAGCATTTCATTTTTGGTTAGTTCTAATTCTTTATTATTACCTGATAAGGTACCACGTGATATTGATACTTCTAAATCTTTATATTTCAGTACTTCAGTACTATTATCTAATCTTTTAAAGATATTTTGTATTCTTAGTAATAGAATGGTTGGGCTATAGGGCTTGGTTATGTAATCGTCTGCTCCATAAGAGATTGATAGTATTTCATCGGTTTCATTTGCTCTTGAAGTTACCATTATTACGGGAATATTTGATTCTTTCCTTATTTCTTTAAGTAACTGCTCTCCATTTTGATATGGTATATTTATATCTAATAGAATTAGGTCTATATTACTTTTTAATATTTCTTCTTTGGCATTTGAGAAGTCTTTTAGTATTAATGCTTCATAGCCAGCGTTTACTAGTAGTTCGTATAATTCTTTAGATATAATAGTATCATCTTCAATTATCATTATCTTTTTCATATATTATATTTCCTTCTTTCTATAGTTATATTATATCATTATTTTACTCTGTTTTATATTACAAGTTTGTAAGGTATGAAAAAAAGACTTAGAACATCATTGTGATGTTCTAAGTCTTTTTGATATTTCATAAATAGTTACTCTCTTTATGGAACTATTACATTAAAAAGAAGATTGCTTAAAATCAATGTAATATTGACATATAACTCATATAGATTTTTAATAAAAATTAATAAATTTATATTAATTTGATGGGTGGAAATATCATCAATTATTTTAATTATTCCAAACTTAACATTTGATTTACAGCTTTATTATATGCTTCAGGTATATTTTTTAAGAATTTATATAATTCATTGAATTCTGCAGTCACTTCATTATCTGCTTGATAATCAATAATTGATTTATCATCTATTTCTATTTCTTCAACTAGTTCACTATCTGCTAAATCTTTAATTAATGAACTAGTGTCTACTGATAAAGAATCAGTTGAATATTCATATGTTTTGTTATTAAACTCTATGCTAATTATTTTTCCATCTTTTGTTTTAAAAAATATATTATTATTCATTTATTTCTCCCTTTCTTATTGGCTCACATACTTTAGTATTAATAATATTATATTTATGATATCTATTATCAAAAATATAGTTACCACCATCAAGTAATTTACAGATTTTTTTTCGATGTTTTTCTAATTCTAATCCACCTATATCATACTTAAAAACTCCATCCTTATTTTCCGAAATAATAATATTCTCTGAGTCACTATTAATTGCAATTGCTGCATTATGTGTTACAAGAATAACTTGATTTTTCATTCTTAAATCTCTTATTTTATCTATCATAACATCTGTAATAAATTCATTATCTATATTGTCTTCTGGCTGATCTATCATTATTATTGAGTTATTGTTTTTGCATTTTTCCAATATTATCTCCAAATATATAGAGGCTTTCTTTCCTTGGGACATATTATCTGAATTTAAAGAAATATCATTATCATTTTCTATAATTGTATATTTTGGCGTTAAAGATTCATTTATAGAATTTTTTACCAGTGAAAATAGTCCTACTACATTTTCATAAGAATTATCTTTTCTAAATATTTTTATATCATCATTCATTAAATCTATAAAGTTCTTTTCAATTGATTTTTTCTTATTTAAATCACGAATTTTTTCTGAAATGTTGTTATATAAAAATTCTTTATTTATTTCACAATCCACTTTTGTATTTAATGTATAACTATCTGAAATCTGATTATTCTTTTCATCAATCTTAATATTTAAATTTTCCAAATCATTTGCATACTTTTTAAAAAATAATTTTGTTTTAAAATAATTATACACCTTATTTAATTCATTTTTGACATTTTCCTTTGCACAAGATATTTTTTCAGTTTCACTTGTAAGATATTTATTAGATATTTCATTTAATGACGATTCTAGATTGCTTAAATATTTTTCTTTTACATATGTTTTATTATATAATTTTTTTAATTTTTCAGATTTGCTTTTTAAAAGATTTATATAATTATCTATAATCTCTAATTCATCTAAATTAAATAATAGTTCTTCCTTAAGTTTGAATTTTTTAACTGTTATAGCATTTTGAATTTCAGTATTTATTTTTTTTATTACATTATCAATCTCGGCAGAAGATAAATCAATATTATTTTTAATTATTTCTATTACTGATTTATATTCATATTTTTCATTTAATGTTTTAGAGGCTTCTTTGAAAGTTGTTATTGGAAGACTGCTATTATTATCATTTTTTTTGTTTAATAAATCTGAGTAAGCACTGGTAAAACGATCAATTGCTAAATTATAAGCACTAATTTTCTCATTAATTTCAATGGCATCTAATTTATGAAAATCTAAATGTTCTTTTAAGCCTTCTCCATTGTTTTCAAATAATTCAATTATTTCTTCTTGTGTAAAAGCATTAATTTCACAAATATTATTATTTTTGAATTCTTCTTCACAGTTCAATTTACTTTGAATAGTTTCTAATTTTAATACTTTATTTGATTCCTTTACATAATCATTAATCTTACTTTTATCTTTTCCTGAAGAAAGTGAATAAAGTATAGAATTAAATAATAAACTTTTTCCTGATGATCTGCCGCCAACAATCGTGTTTATTCCTGGCGATAATTTAACTATTTGCACTTTTTCGATTCCATCCTTAATAGTATTAAACTTAATTTCTTCAATATATTTTTCTGGTAAATTGGGGCCATCCGATGAAACTAAAATTCTACTTGTAGGATCTACAAACGCCATTCTTAATGTTTCAAATGATAAATCGCCCTTAATCCAAGTAAATATTTCTTTTTCTAAATTTTGTGCACTATCATGTTTTGGATAACAACTTATTTGATGATTATCAGAGAATACAACATATGGCACCTCCTTTTTTGCAGAAAAATCTTCACTTAATAATGACTGAAATCCATTATTAAAATGATTAATAACTTTTGCATTATTGCCTGGTGACATTTCTACTGCATTGATAATACCCATTAATACCATTACTTGTGCTTCAGTTAATCCATTATTATAGGATTTATATGCTTCAACTATATTTGCTTCTTTTTTTCCATGAGATATTACAATATAATCTTCATCTATAAAATATTCTGCAAATCTGTCAAAAGATGTTATTCTAGATTTTAAATTTTTATTTTCATCATTTAAATCAATATTAGTATTATTTTTTTCATTATATTCATCAGATATTTTCTTATACATTTTGTTAAGAGTATCATTTAATTTTTTTGCATTACTACTCTTAAATATTATTAGTGAATGATATTTTTTCTTATCACATTCTGTATGTTCAAGATTTGCTTTCAACTTTTCTAATAAAAAATCCTCAACTATAATATCTAATTCAACTCCAACTAAAAGACATCTATCTTTTATATTTAACGATTTATCACTATAATATTCTTCATATACTGGTACATTTATAATATTATGGTCAGTAAATGACAATAATTTTATATCATATTGTGGTTCAGAAATTTTATTTATTAATTTTTTTAGTTCAAAATTGCCTTTATAATCATTTGTTTTGGTTTTACTTGAATAGTTAGTATGAATATGTAAATCGCATTTAAAATAATCTGAATAATTATTTTCTTGTGTTTCTTCATTTATTAAGTTATCATTTTCTATTTGTTCAACATCCATATAAATCCTCCTATAAATATATCATTTAATACAATGGCATTATATCGATATATGGTTATTTATTTAATAATTTTTCCAATCTATGTTGTAATTGATATAAAGTAATATTATTTTCTACTTCACCATTTAAATCTTTAACAGCTTGTAATAATATTTGCTTTTTTGATGGATTACTATTATTAGAGACTTCATTATTTGTATCTTCTTCATATATTCCCAAAGTTCCATCTTCCTTAGTTTTAGAGTAATATGTTTTATTAGTTAAACTAGATTTAAAATTAATATCTTTAAAATGATGTCTATTCTTTGCTAATTCTCCATTTTTTTTAGCAGTTTCTTCTTCTTGAACTTCATTCTTAGTTGGTTTATATAAATGAAGTCTTTCTTTTGTTCCACTTATAATGGCGATGTCTTCAAGTAGCTCATATGCATCTTCTGGAGTTATTAAATAGAATTCTCTGACTCTTACTTTATCATTTATTGTATCCACACTTCTTAAATCAGCATTTAATTTGTCTATTATTTTATGCAAAACTTTATCTGCTGATTGAGTTTCCACTTCATAAGTTGCATATAATCTAAAAGCGAATGGAACAGCTTCAGAATTATTTAATTGATTTAATCTATTTTCGACATTTTTTGAATATCCTATCTTTACATAATCAGGAAAGGAAGGATTAGTAAATATATATATTTTTCCAACAATATTTTCGTTCATAATTTAATTCATCATTCTTTCTATTTTAAATATTTTTCAATAATTTTTGTTTTTTTATTTTCATAATCATGTAATAATTCTTCCGTTTTGGTAATTTTTTCAGTTAATTCTTTTACTTGCTTTGCGATTTCATTTTGAATATCTTTAGAAGGCAATTTTATAACTAAAGAAGATACTCTATCGGTAGAAGCTCTATTACTCCTTGAAAATCTTTGCTTTTTTCCTTCAATTTCAATTATTTTTGACAAATATAATGGATTAATGTTATCATCTAACACCTTTATATAGCCACAATGATCGGTTGGATAAAATCTAATTCCTTTTTCTAGGTATCTTACCATCCAATCGCCATCTATTCCCCATAATATATATGGTGATGAGTAATCATCAATAATTTCTTTGTCAATTTTTCCAAATATTTCGTTTACATTAGCACTAATTACAGGAATTCTTCCATCATCGATTAATTCACTTTTTAATACTCTACTTCCTATAGATAATTTAAACTTATCTTTATTATCTAATCTCATATCAATTGTATTACTTTGCTTGTTTTTAAATAGATCATCAATCGTCTTTTTACATTTTTCTATATTTGCTTTTAATAATAAATACTCCTCATCTGTTTTTTCACACTCTGATATAATCTTTTCCTGAATATCTGTTGGTGCTAGTGGTATTGGAATATTTTTAATATCATCAGGATAAACATGTGGTTGAGCAGCACCTTTTTTAAATGATTCTATTATATCAGGTATGCTTTTTAAATAATAGTATATATACTTTGTTTCGACATCATTTTTTCCCTTTATTGTTGTACAATCTGATGCAAATATTTTTTCTTTCCAGAAATTTACAAAGCCTGCATTTGCTCCAGAAGCCGAAATGGTTATTATATTCTCATCGCGATTATATTTATCTATTTTATATGCATAATCAGTACCACCTGCTACTACTTTGTAATTACCTTCATTAGTAGATTCTCTTGTTATTGATTGACCTTTAAGTATATCTGATGTTAGGTTTGATAGTTTATCAACTTCATACTTACTCTTTACAACAATTTTTTCTGTAATATTTAAAGAAATTGATTTATCAAATGTCGTCTTGTTAAAATTCAACAAATCTACCAATTTATTTTTTTTGACTTGCTTTTTATCTGACGTTATTATTTCTTTTCCTAAATAACAATTTCTAATACATGAATTGATCTTATTATTATCAAATAAATCTTCCTGATTAAATAATGGTGTATTAATTTTTTCTATACCTTTATTTTTTGATAATGTGCTATCATTATCATTGCTATTTGCACCTATATATTTAATTCCTTCTGACCCTTTTCTATTTGACCATTCGTACCCTAAATACCTTTTTATATCATCTTTTGATGAAGGAGCATTTACAACAATTACAGAATTTTCTTGTTCACTAGCTAACATATAATAATATAACTTATCTTTTTCTAGTTCTAATATTTTTGATATACTTTTTACTTTTGAATCATTCAAATATGCCTTAAACATATCATGATTTTTTAAATTCTCATTTAATTCATGACTGGTTAATAATTCAATATAATCATTATATTCTATATTTTGCATTTTCAAATATGACACTAGTATTTCTTTATCATCAAAAACTTCATCTTTATCAAAATTACCATTGAACCAAGAATCAACCCTATTCTTAAAATGTTCAGCTAAAGGCGGATTTTCATCTTTTTTTCTTAAAAACAGCGTAACTGTATTAGTACCTGTTGCACCAAAAGTTCCACTTGGTAATTCAACAATACTGATTACATCAAAGTTTTTTAATATTATTTCTCTCGCAGAAGTATATAAATTACTTCCATTTGTCAATAAAGATGCTGGTAATATTATACCTGCTACACCTCCTGGTTTTAACAATTGTTTGGCTTTTTCGACAAAGAACGTTTCAATGGAATTATTTGTTGAATATGCATTTTTATTAACTAATTTAGTTAAACTATATTTATTTCTCTCTTCTTCTGTTAATGTTTCTAGAAATCCCTTTACCGAATATGGTGGATTTGCTATCAAAATATCATATTGACCATCTTTTATATTTTTATTATCAGCTAAAGCATCTCCATATGTAATATTAATATTATCTTGTCCATACATAAACGCAGATACTTTTGATACTTTTGATAACCTATACTCTTTTTCAATCCCATCTATTTCTGAATAACAGTTTTGTAATTCTTCTTCTGAATTAAAATATCTTTTTACTTGAGAAGCATATTCGTTTAAGAAATGCCCAGCTCCACAAGCGTAATCAATTACTTTAGGATAATTATCATTTTCTTCTATTATTTCTTTCAATGGTAAGGACGAAACAATGAATCTTGTTATAGGAAGAGGCGTAAAAAATTGGCCCTCACTTTGCTTTATACCGTCGTCAAGAAATCCTTCAAATAAATCTCCTAAAAATTGATTTTGTTCTTCTGTTTTCAATTTAATATCTTGAAACATTTTTACCATCTTTAATAATATTTCTGAGTTTTGCTTAAACAATTCTTCATTATGAACGTCTATAAAAGCAAAATCATTATTAGTAAAAAATTTTAATTCCCTGAAATAAGACATGACTTTATCTTTTGTAGCGTCTGGATCATTTTTAAACAACTTAAACGCACTTGTTATTTGTTTATTATCTATATAAGTAACTTCTTCATTAAGAAATTTTTGCATTCCGTCCTTATATAATTTTTGTAGCCTATCTTGTAATTGATAGTAGTCATCAAATGCTATTCCTTTCCAGTTAAATTTCAAACTGTTAGGATGCTGAATTTCATCTACTATTTTTGCCAAAAATATATTAATTAATTTATCAAATGCATTTTCATGGCCTGATACATTATGTTGTCTTAAAATTGTTGCAAATTCATTATATTTTTTTTGAGTATCTTCAAATCCTACACTTTTCAAATCTTTAATAGAATAAATTTTATTAATTTCATATGGTGCAACTTCATCTTCGAAAATTCCAGTTTCTTCATATTCTAAATTATAAACATTTTTCCATACTCTATACAATTCTTTTACATCGGATGCTTCTTTGTATCTTAATCTTTGAGATATTTTTAAAGTCTTTAAAAAGTCTTCATTATCCTTCAGTGTCATTATTCTATCTGTATAAATTAATTTATTATCATCTATATTCGAAGTATATAAGCATAAATATTGGGTCTTCTTTATTTGCTGTGCATAACTAAATAACTGATCTCCATCAATTAATGTTTTTTGCCATGCTTTATCAAATTCTTCACCAAATGTTTTACATTCTATTATTAAAAATTCATGTCCATTGTTATCTTTTATTAATATATCCGCTTTGCCGCCAGAAGCTCCTCTTCCTAATTGCCACCTTGGTTCTAATTCGATATTCCTAGCAAAGTATCCCTTTGTTAGTAGCCTTGTTACACATTCTAAGACAACAAAATTTTCTGGATGTTCAAAATTTGATGTTGTCTTATCATTTACTTTTAATTCGTCAGGATATTTAATTAGTTCATCCTTCAAATTGACCATAATGCATGCTGAATTATCAAAAAATTTAACATATATATTATCATCATCTGTAGTAAAATGCATTAATTCTAATAGATGCTTAACATTTTCCTTTTTGATCATTTTTAGTACCTCCTATATACAGTATAACAGTTTTTTGTCAAATTTAATAGTCATAACTAGAAAAACATTAAATATACAATACTGTTATTTGTATTTTTTTTAAATTTTATGACACACTATGTTCACCATAGCCATGGATGTTCAAAACATTCATACGCATCGTCTGTAGTTACTGCTTTTTTTAATTCTTTATACGATATTTCATATGGTGCGTATATATTGTCTTTTTCGTAAAAAAATGGTTGTTCCCAATAGTTATGATTCTGATCTTCAAATAAAAATGCTAAGGTAGAGCTCCACATTAAATGTGGTTGTTTGTTATATTCATAATAAATCCTGATCTTAATACTTTCTCCAACTCTTATTTTTTTGTCATAACAATAATCATAACATATCAATTCGTTATCGACTAAATTATTTAGTGAATTGTAATCACATAATATAAGTCCTTTTTTATTTGTCGAAACTATGTCTAAACATTCAATATCGCTTTTTCCTATATTTTTTATAACAATATCTTTATAGCAATGATTTTCTTTATTTTTAATATTTTGTGAATAACTGATTTTATATTCTTTTTCTTTATTGTATTCAACTTTAAAAGTACCAATAAAAATTTCCATATTAATATTATTATCACTATTATTCTTATCTATTTGAAGCTCAGGTTTATTTTCAAATCGTTTTTGCTTTTCTATTCTTTCTAATTTCTTCTTTCTTCGTCTTTCATTTTTTTTATCAAAATACATAGTTGATATAAAATTTAATATCCAACCTACAATAATACCTATTATTGTAGTTAAAAAACTATTACCATCTATATAATCAAATAATGATTTCATAGTGTTACCTCCTCGATTGTATATTATATCATTTAATATTTATTTTTCTAAATTCTTTAATAAATTATTTATTTTTTTGTTTATATTTAATTCCTATAGATATTTATTGCCAATATACCTTATATCAAAGTTTCTATTATTTTTTAATTCATTAATTATATCATCAAATATAACCTTTTCGCTATTTTGCTTTTTTATTAAATTAATATAACCCCTGCATTCTTCAATAGTTATATTTTTTATTCGTTGATTTAATATGGCAATAACTTTATCTTTGTACTTGTCGCTTTCTATAAGAGTATTGCACAATACCACCGCCTTGTTTCTAATGTCTATGTCTTCTATTTTATAACATATATTAAATAATATATATATTTTGTCTATTACAGATTTTTTTTTACTTTTTAAATAATCATTAATAATTTCAACACAAGTAAGTGATTCTTCAATATTATCAGAATTATTTATTACAATTTCAATATATTCATTTAATATATCATCATATTTTATTTTGTTTAAAATAACATCACACATCATTACATTAATAACTAAATCATTTTTATCTTTATAATTAATATCCCAAAAAGCTGATTCTCGATTTGGGCTTGTTATTTCTAATGCATTATGAATCGTTAAGTAAATATCATTTCTAATTTTCTCATCCTGTTCTACCATCAATAAGTGTGCTAATAATTTTATATGTCTTATCTTTTCGTATATAACTTCATTTGGTGAAAGTATAATCTCACTTGCTAGTGGCAAATATTCTTTTAACATAAATTCTCTATTCTTATCTCTATATTTTTCTACACTAAATATATCATTTCCAATATTATAGCTTTTCCAATATTCTTTGAATGTATTAGGATTTTTTTCTCTTTCATCATGTCTTTTTCTATATATATTAACTATACTTTTAATTGCTTTCAATTCATCATTTTCTATTTCAATATTATATAAAATATTTTCATCACTATCTTCTTTATTAAGTAAATCATCATATTTTTTAATATTTGTGGTTCTCCGCTTTATTTTTATAATGCAATTTGAAAGATCATAATTAATATGTTGCCTATTTTTTATCAATGAATCTATTATAAATTGATATTTATTAAAATCATTTGTGGTTAATTCTTCTACATTGATAGCATTTATTATTCTTCCGAAATTAATATAAAATCTTGAGTAGCCCTTTTCAAAATACAACTTAAGTATATCTAACAGTTGACTTTTTTTATTATTCCTTAATGTATTATTTCCTAACGCCTTAAAAGCATCACTAATTGTATTAATCTGATATTTTTTTCTTATATCAATAATAGAATAAATATTATTTGTTAATTCATCAAATAATGAATCACTTATATACTTTCCATATATATCATACAAAAATATGTTATTTTTATCTTGTTCAAATTCAAATAATGATTTTCTAACTTCTACTAAACTATTTATAAATTCATCGCTATTTACAAAATCATATTTTAATTTGATTTTGTTATACAAATTTTGAAATTTTTTAAATTCGCTACTCAAAAATAGCATTCTTAATGTTATTTTGTAAAATTCTTCATCCTCAAATGTAATAGCATACATATACATTATGTTTGATATTAATTCTCTAATAAGTCTCATATGCGTTATCGAACCGTAAAAAATCGTCAAATATATCAATTGTTGAATTTGATTAAAGCAGTTTTCTAATCCTATTCCATATATAATTGTGTATTTAGACTTATTTTTATTGTTGAAAATAGTTTTCGACAATTCATCAAAAATTTCTGCTTTAATTCTATCTACATCTGGATATGATAATTTGTGCTTATTTCTATTAATCTTTTTTTGATACTTATTATCAAAAGTAAACTTATTTATTGTATTCTCATATTGGAAAAGTATATTTCTACCATCAATGCAAATATCATCTAAATACCATGCGGGAAAGTCATTATTTTCAATAGCATAATCAAATAGTTCACTATATTCATTTGATGCTTTTTCTAAATTTCCACTAAAATATTCATGATTTGCTTTCCAGCGCTTACTGATTGTGCTATCATCCTTTAAATCTAACTCCAACTTAAGCATATCATAAAATTCTATTAATTCTTCATTAGGAAATTCATTTATGCCAAATACCCAATCTACTATCTTTTTGCCTAAAATTAATGGTTTACTTGTGAACTCATATTTTTTATCACTAACATATGGAAAAACTAAATGGTACACATAATTATCTAATTCATCAAATTTATTAAGGTATTGTCTGTAAAATTCATTATAATTATTTTTATTTGTTAACATTTCATAACTTTTACTATTGTTAATGAAATAATTATTAATTTCATAGTGATTTTCTTCGTCTCCGTTAATTACTTTTCCAACATTTTCATATATCGTATTAGTATTATCAATTTTTCTCTTATCTACTTCTATCGCCATTATAAATTTCTCCTACATTTTGGTATTTTGTATTTTTATTTAATATTTTTCTTTTATCGTTAATTATAAATCCTATTGCACGAAATTTAATGTTCACTATCACAATACTTCCTATACTTCCTCCAATAAAACCAGCAACCAATGGAATAACAATTTCTATAATTATTTCCTTTAAACTCATGTTATTTACTTCCTCCTACTTTCAGTTAATATAAAAAGACGCAGCACAAAAAATCTATTAAATAGACCTGTACTAGCGTCTTTCTTTAACTAACTTAAGTATATCAAATTATTTTTATTTAATCAACAAATTTAAACAAATTTCTCCATACTAAAATAATATTAGCATATCTATAGCTTATATATAATAGATGCAATAAGCATAATAAAATATATATAATTATTTATTATTAACTATCTCATCTAATTTACTTCTTATAATACTTTCTTCTCTACTACCATTAGTGGTTAATCTTATTAATGGTATATTATATTTAGATAGTATATTATTCTTTAATATATCTCTTTCTTTTTGTTTATTATCTTTTTTATGATATTTATATCATCTACTTCTACCGCTAATAATGCATATCCTCTACATATTCCCTAATTTTGATATCTTCTTTATATCGTTCTAAATGCTTTATATTTTCATCAATTATTGCTTTATGTTCTAGGTACTCTATACCATTGATGGACTTACTTAAATCTGTTAAATAATTAATTTTATTGTCAATAAGAGGGATCTCACTTCCTGTCCAGCTAGAAAAGTATGAATGTAACGGAATTTTTTTAAAATCATTTACATTTGTATTCACTTTTAAAAACTTTAAAACAAAATACTTCTTTTTGCTTTTAAAATATTCATTTATAATTTCGAATATGAATACAATTTTATCTATATCTTTACTATTTTCTATGATAAACTTTTCAATCCAAATTTCCTTCCTGTTATTGATTAATTTTTTATCTTCTGTACTTTTTGAAAATACTTCGAATAAATTATGCCTTATTATATTTTTTTTATATGCTTCTTCTACTATTAAATTAATATAAAGACTATATTTATCCATTTCCCATATGTTTTTAAATATGTTTTTTACTTCAGATGAATGATAATGACTATTTTCTAAGAGGGTTACTAGTTTTAAAGCAAAATTTTTATTGTTTTTCAATAGAGCTAACCCAAAATATCCATTTATGTCGGTTAAAGCATAGGAAGATTGTATATAAGCATCTTCTAATACATTAACATTATCAAAACACCCAATAATTTCATTACATACATCGCTATCCGGGTCATAAATAGGATCAAACAAATGAGTTGTTATATTTCCGTGTGATCTGGCTAGTATTTTTGATACTATCTTTTCAATTATTCCTTTGGATACTTTTTCAAATTTTAAAATGTCATCGAGGCCCAAAATCAATGGATTATCTTTTCTTAATTCTGTTTCAATAAAATTTAATAAGCGTTTCGCATCCACTTTATCTACTTGTTGTATATTCAGAAAATAAGCATTAATATATTGTATCACTTTTTCAGAATTGTTTTTGGATAGTAATTTATAAATTTTTGTTTTTTTATATTTCGAAAGCAATAAACAAATAATATCTTTTGGAATAATAGAAAAAGGAACATTATGCAAGTAATATGATTCAAATACGTTGATTAAAATATCACAATCTTTTAAATGTACAAATATATCTTGTATAGAACTTTTTATTTTCCAATCATCAAAAAGCTCATTATTAATTTCAATTTCTGATAAGATATCAAATAAATTATCATAGTCTTTTATTTGGTATCCATCTATTAATTTTAATACTTTATTTTTCCTTTCATTTTCTTCATCTTTCCAATTAAGGTTTCTCATAGCTCCATATTCAACAATTCTCACAATATCATATTTAGTATTCTTTTTATATCCTATTAAACATGGTGGTTTATCTATTCTTATTAAATCACACATTATTTCAAATTGTTCTAAAATTTTTGATTGTAAAATATTAGGATTAGTCCAATTATTAAAGAAGTATTCACACAACACTGGCAAATCAGATATAAATACCGCTACGATTTCTTCATTTTTCGAATACAAGCAGCTCGTTTTTATTATGTTTAAAACTTTGTTCTGATATTGATGCTGGGAATTATAAATGATTGATAACAAATAAAATATCTTTTTTCTGAAATTATTCAATCCATCTGAAGAAATAATAGGCACTCTTAGCATTTCTATTGAATTTTTCTTAACTGAGTTTCTTGTAATATGATGTTCATAATCTAGGTAATTTCTTGCTATATTTAGGAATAATATAATAAAGTTATTTTTATTTGAAGTTTTATAATAAAAATCAGCTATTTTTTCTATACAGTTTATTTCTCGTTTGTAACCATTTTCGTAACTATATTCATCAATTCCATAACACAACGTAAAAGCAAAATAGAAATTAATAACTAAATCCGGTCTTTTTTCAAAATACGAAAGTAACAAATCGATTGCTTCGTCACTATGTTCACTATATTTAAATCCACATAATACCTTAACAATTTTATCATCTATATTTACATAATTTTTCTTTTCAGTTATATCTTCATCTTTTATTAAGTAGTTTATACTTTCTATATTATCAATTTCTTTTTTTAAAATTACCAAGGATTTTAGTTGGTTGACAGAATAAAAATGCATCATAAAGTTAAAATCATTTGTATATTTATTTTTTTCCCACACTTTATTTATTTCATTATAAATATATTTTTCTGTTTCTTCAGAATAAAACAAATTCATCAGCATATTAATTGTTTCTAATAATCTTTCTATATGATTTGAATATAGTAATTCTAGTAAACTGCTAATTTTAATTCCCTTTTTTACTATTAAATAATAATATACAATATAATTTCTGAAATTTTGATCATTAATTTTAAATATTCTTTCTTCATAGAAACCTATTATTTCATTTTTATACATTTTTTCTAAACATGCTATAACAATATCTTTTTTCTCATTAAATAATTCTGCTATAGTTTTTATTTGTTTTTCAGAATCTATATCTATTGTTAAAAATAATCCTAATATAAATAATATTTTTAAATCCAACTCACTTATATTCTTTTCCTTTAAAATGTCATTATAATATACATCATATATATCAAGAACATTGTTTAAGGACTTTAACTTTTTGGATATGATTCCATTTGCTGCCATTACAGCAATTCTCGGATTATTATTTGATATATGTAATATTTTATTTTGATAGTCTTTATTTTTTATTGAAAATTCTTCTTCTAACAATCTTATTATGGACTCTTCATTCATTTCTACAAGTGTGTAAATTTTCGGTGTTTCTATCCTTTTTAATTCATTTACAATAGATTCCAACAAATAATTTCTAACTGTGGCAATTACTTTTATTTTTGATGTTTCTTTATTCAGATTTACTATATCAACCAATAAGTTTAATTCTCTTAACTCATTTATATCATCAATATATAATAAATAATTTTTATCTTTATTTATATAATTTTTTAAGTCCTCGTATATATTTAAACCATTTGATTTGATGTATAGGCTCTCATATTCTTTATTTTTTTTGCAAAACTTAGAGCAAACCTCTAATGCCACTTTTGTTTTTCCAACGCCTGGTTTACCTGTTACAACTAAAACATTACTATCAGATAGCAAATTATAAATGTCATCAAATTCATTTCTGAAAATAAAATTAATGGATAATGGTGCATTCAAAGAATCACTATCATATTTTATTATAAAATCATCGAGTGATAATATCTGACCTGTATCTAATTCTAATGACAAATGTTCTTTAGCAATTAATGGATAATTATTTTTTAAATCATACGATAATTCATCAATCCCAATTAATTCAATTTCTACACCATTGCAGATCGTTTTTAATTTTTCATTTTGTGTAATTGAAATATTATTACTTGAATGACAACATATTATTTTTTTGATTATTTTATCTGATAAATTATTTTTAGCGTAGTTATATATTTTTTTGATATCTTTTTCTAATTTCGAATATGGATTAGTCTCATCATGTCCATACATTATTAGTGTATATCCATCTTTCTCATCAACATACGTATCTGGAATTCCTTTGGTTGTTTTGCTGCTACCACTATACGTTCCTAATCTTATAATTTTTTTTAAATTATATTTCTTTTGTAAATAATCATCACATAAGTTTTGAAATTGTCCTCCATCTATAGATTTTATTTTTTGTTGTATAGTATTTATTTTACTCATTTTTACCTCCAAATAAAAAACTATAATCAGTGTTATAGCTTTAAAGTTCTATCCCAAGTATGGCACTTTTTTTCGTTGCTTGTTTGCTATTCTTACTTAATTTTTATAAATAATTATTTCTGTTAAAAATTTTATTTACCAAAACACATAGTATTATATATATAATCAAAAATATACCAATTGCAAATTTTATGTCAGTAAATATTTTTCCAATAAGTGTTATTATAAAAGTTAGGATTATATAACTAAATAAATAACCAATGCTGCCCTTTTCCGGCTCATCTACTCCTTTTGTGTATCCCATTCTAGTTAGCCAAAATGATAGTTTGTGTAAAATGTATCCACCAATTATTATGTTAAACAAGTTTGCATACACTTCTTCCTTAAATAAATTTATATACGGATTGGGTAATAAAAATTGTCTAATCAATGCACTTATCAACTGAATAAATTTAAACATTAAAATACCTCCAAAAAATTATATACTATTATAACATAAGAATAATGAAATTAATATTTTTCCTAATGTTTTTTTTACGCACATATATATTACTTAAAAATTGTTAAAGTTGCTATACCACGTTTTTTTGTTATATATCGTTGATTTGTCAATAATTATTCATTGCTAACTATCTCATCTAATTTACTTCTTATAATATTTTCTTCTCTACTACCATTAGTAGTTAATCTAATTAATGGTATATTATATTTAGATAGTATATTATTCTTTAATATATCTCTTTCTTTTTGTTTATTATCTTTTTTATGATATTTATATCCATCTACTTCTACCACTAATAATTGTATTTTACTTATTTTATTATATATTAAGAAATCTATATGAGTATTATGGTGAGAAACATATTTTCTTTCTTCTTCTGTTAATAATGTTTTATCTTTTATTAATATATTTAAAATTTTATTTATGTTTTCTTTTATATAAGTATACTCCTCCTGATATTACTCCTATACCTAAGATTGTGTTTATTAAACTATTATTATCCTTTTCATCTTCACTATCATTATCTTCAATATTTTTACTAGTGGATATTATGCAACTCCCATCGTCAATCTCTGCCTTTGGATCATAGTTGTCTGCTGATGGATTTTTACATCCTAGTACATAATATTCACAGGTTCCATCATCTTTGTTTGCTGATGAATTATAGTTCTTTGCTGTTTCATCTGTACATCCATATGTATAATAGATACAACTTCCATCATCTCTATTGGCACTAGAATTATAATTACTTGCATTTTTATCTGTACACCCATAAGTATAGGTAACTGTTGGTGTACATGTACAACTAGGACTTAAAGTACCATCATTACAAACCTGTCTTCCAGAACTACTACAACCACTAACACCACCATGATGTGAACAACATCCCTTTGTTGCACTAACTTTCAATGGTGCTAATAATATAATACATACTAAAATCAATTTTGTTTTTTTCTTCATTAAATATCACCCTACCACAAAAAAAGACGCAGCACAAAAAATCTATTAAATAGACCTGTACTAGCGTCTTTCTTTAACTAACTTAAGTATATCAAATTATTTTTATTTAATCAACAAATTTAAACAAATTTCTCCATACTAAAATAATATTAGCATATCTATAGCTTATATATAATAGATGCAATAAGCATAATAAAATATATATAATTATTTATTATTAACTATCTCATCTAATTTACTTCTTATAATACTTTCTTCTCTACTACCATTAGTGGTTAATCTTATTAATGGTATATTATATTTAGATAGTATATTATTCTTTAATATATCTCTTTCTTTTTGTTTATTATCTTTTTTATGATATTTATATC
>ERZ827423.1277-NODE-1277-length-25479-cov-5.774347_pt1 | contig 25479 bp, 21 predicted proteins | sample MGYA00519775_ERZ827423 | MGnify/ENA primary metagenome ERZ827423 (study PRJEB31778, sample SAMEA3449296) | human gut metagenome | biome: human gut; feature: human-associated habitat; material: faeces | place: United Kingdom | collected 2010/2012 ...
ACCCCTGCCGAAAATCATCTCAACGGGGTTATAATACTGAAAATTATTCATTTTTATATTTCTCCTTTTTACAGACGAGCATATTATTCGTGGCGTGCGCATGGCCGCCGCAGATACGGCAGCCGCACAGAAAATCTTCTCCTTCGCGGCTGCCGCACGGAATCGCTCACAGGCAGAGCCGGAACAGTTCCACAATGCTTTCCTTGTCAAAAATATGGATGTCGCCGAAAGGACCGTAGTCGCGCAGGACCTTGTCGGCCATCTCCTCAAAGTGCTCGTCGCCGATGCCGATCTCGCGCAGGTGGGTGGGCATGCCGAGTTCGCGGATGAACTGTTCGAGCGCGTCGATGCTCATCAGCGCCGCTTTCTCGTCGTCCTTCTCCTCAATGCCGAACACGACGCGGCCGAACTTGGCGAACCGGTCGGGCGCGCCCTTGTAAAGATAGCGGAGCAGGCTTGGCAGGATGATGGCGAGGCCGACGCCGTGAGTCACGTCGTAAATGGCGCTCAGCTCATGCTCCAGATGATGGGAGGAGGGGTCCTGTTTACTGCCGAGATGGAGGATGTCCACGCAGGCGAAGGTGCTCGCGAGCAACACGGCCGCGCGCGCCTCATAGTCGCGCGGGTTTTTCATGACAATCCGGCCGTTGTCCACCAGCGCCTTGATGGCGGAAAGCGTCAGGTCGTCCTGCAGGCCGATGTGGTCCTGCTTGATGTGGTAGCTCCAGGACAGGTGGGAGATTGCGTCCACAACGCCCGCCGCCGTCTGCTTGGGCGGGAGCGTATAGAGCAGTTCAGGGTTGTAGATCGTGAACTTGGGGAAGCCGATCCGGCCGACCGCGCCGCGCTTGAGCTGTCCTTCATCGTTGCTGATGACCGACCCGCTGTTGTACTCGCTTCCCGAAGCGGCGATGGTCGGGATCGCGGCGAGGGGGATGCCCTTGTCCGGCATTTTGCTGCCGTCCATGTAAATATCCCACACGTCGCCGTCGTAGTACATGCCGAAGCAGATGCACTTCGCGGTGTCGATGGCGCTGCCACCGCCGACGGCGAGCAGGAAGTCCACGCCCTCTTTGCGGCAGATTTCAATGCCCTTGCGCGCCAGGTCCACGCGCGGGTTGGGCTGCACGCCGGTCAGTTCCAGCACTTCGAGCCCCGCGCCTTTGAGGCTGTCCATGATCCGGCCATGCAGGCCGCTTTCATAGATGTACGGGTCGCCGTAGTGGACCATGAGCACCTTGGTGCCGCCGTAGCGGACGACGTGCTCTCCGACCGTGGTTTCAAGACCCCTGCCGAAAATCATCTCAACGGGGTTATAATACTGAAAATTATTCATTTTTTATTTCTCCTTTTTACAGGGCGAGCCTGTACATATCCTCAACCTGTTTTGCATCCATGGGATAGAAATGTCCGAGCGGGCCGTTCAGCACGGCTTTTTCCGCCATTTCGGTCAGGCGGCTCTCGTCAATGCCGAGCTCCGGCAAAGTGGTGGGCATACCGATCCGCCTGAAGAAGTCCTCCATGCGCTCAATGCCGGCCTCCACCGTCTCGGCGGGGTTGGCGAAGTCGTATTCCAGATGAAAAACCCACTGCATGATTTTGGCGAGCCGCTCGGTCTTGATCGGCTTGAGGTAACGGAAATAGGCGAGAATCATCACGGCAAGGCCCGCGCCGTGGGTCACGTCGTAAATGGCGCTCAGCTCATGCTCGGACCCGTGCAGTACGCCGTCTGTCTGAATGCCGGCGTGCTGCGTTCCGGCCATGACGAGGGCTGCGGCCCAGCTGATCGTGGCGCGCACGTCGTAATCGTCGGGCGTCGCGAGCGCTTTCGGCGTGTATTTGATCACAGTGGCGACCGTGTCGGCGCACCAGCGTTCGGTGACTTCGCTTTCAAGCTTGTCGGCCAGAATCCGTTCAAGCGCGTGGGACATGATGTCCACGCACCCGGCCGCTACCTGATAGGGGGGCAGGGTATAGGTGAGTTCCGGGTTGATAATGCTCACGTTCGGCCGGACATAGTTACCGCCGAAGCCGCGCTTGAGCCAGCCGTCTTCGTTGGTGATGACCGCGCCCTGGCTCACTTCGCTGCCCGCGCCCGCCATGGTGACGATGGTGAGCAGCGGCACATTGTTCTTCGGCACCGGCGCGCCTACGCACATCTCCCACGGGTCGCCCTCATACGGCACGCCGAAGCTGATGCACTTGGCGCTGTCGATCACCGAGCCGCCGCCGAGGGCGACGATCGCGTCAATGCCGTTTTCACGGCAGATGCGTATGCCTTCGCGGCAGAGGGACACGCGCGGGTTGGGCAACACGCCGCCCAGCTCGAACACAGTCAGCCCCGCCTGTTCCAGATACCCCTTCACCCGGTCAAACAACCCGGTCTTTTTGACCGAGCCGCCGCCGTAGTGCAGCAGCACTCTGGTGCCGAAAGCCCGCGCCTCTTCTCCGATCAAGGCCTCTTTGCCCTTGCCGAATATCACTTTTGTAGGCATATAATATTCAAAGTTATACATACACAGAGCCTCCCGTCTACTTGCACAGCGCAAGGATTTCGCGCGTCTCTTTTTCTCCGAGCTTTACCATGTTCCCGTAAACGCCGGCCTGCGCATAGATGCGCGCCGCAATTTCGTCGAACCTGGCGTCGTCTATGCCAAGCTGCGAAAACCGGGTCGGCATACCGATCGCGGCGATCCACTGCTCAAAGCGGTGGATGCCCTCCAACGCGGTCAGACGCGGGTTTTCATGGTCGTACTCCACATCGAACAGGCGCACCGCCATCTCTGCAAAGCGCGGGATACACGCGTCCATGATATACTTCATCCAGCCGAGCAGGACGACCGACAGGGTCGCGCCGTGCGTCTTGTCGTAGATGCCGTCCACAACGCCTTCAATGATATGGGTGGTGCCGTCGCCGGGCAGGCCGACGGTCAGGGTGGGGCAGCAGCACAGGGAACTGATCCACATCAGCTGTGCGCGCGCTTCGTAATCCTCCGGGTTTTCAAGCGCTTTGGGCGCGTACTTGATTACGGTTTTGATGGCGCCGGTCACAATTTTCTGCATCAGCTCGTTTGTCCAGTCGTCGTTCAGATAGCTTCCGATGATATGCGTGATCATATCGACCGCGCCGGCCGCCGTATACCATGGCGAAACGGTACAGGTCAGCTCCGGGTTGAGTATGGAGAATTTCGGGGCGGCCAGGGGCGAGGACTGGCCAAGCTTTTTATCCCCGTTTGTGATGACGAAGATACCGTTGTTTTCGCTGCCGGTGGCCGCCAGCGTCGGGATGGTCGCGACGGGCAGCGCGGCTTCAGGCCGGTGCGCGCCGGTTACGATGTCCCACGGGTCGCCGTCAAAGCAGGCGCCGAGGGCGATGAGCTTTGCAGAGTCCATGGAACTGCCGCCGCCGAGGGCGATGATGAAATCAATCCCCTTTTCCCGGCACAGGGCGATTCCTTCCCGGCAGAGTTCGACGCGCGGATTGGGCTGCGCGCCGCCCAGCTCGAACACGGCCATGCCCTCCGCTTCGAGCTTTTCGCGCACAAGTCCCAGCAGGCCGCTGCGCACAACCGAGCCGCCGCCGTAGTGCAGCAGGACGCGGCTGCCGCCGTACTCGCGCACATATTTTCCGGCGTTCAGCTCTTCGCCTTTGCCAAAATAGAGTTTAATGGGGCTGTAGTAAGTAAAATCCAGCATGTTGTTCCTCCGTTTCGTTATTTGCACAGGTTGAGGATGTTGACAGTGTCCCGCTTTCCGAATTTCTGGATCTGTCCGTACTCGCCGAAGCGCGCATAGCAGCGTTCAGCGATCTCTTCAAAGCGGTCCTCGCCAATACCTGCTTCGGACAGCCGGACCGGCATACCCAGGCTCTGGAAGAACCGTTCCAGTGCGGCGATACCCTTTAACGCCGTACCCTCCAGGTCGTACGGGTCGATCTCTATGCCAAAAATGCGGTTTGCGAACCGGGCAAATGTCTCCGGTCTCTTTTTGTAGATGTACTTGAACCAGCCGGGGATGACGATGGCAAGTCCGGCCCCGTGCGTAATGTCGTACAAAGCGCTCAGTTCGTGTTCGACAATATGGCTTGTGCCGTCGGACAGGCATCCGGTCGAAATCGAGCCGTTCGCAGCCATGGTCGCGGCCCACATCAGCTGCGCGCGCGCGTTGTAGTCGGTCGGGTTCTCCAGCGCTTTGGGCGCATACCTGACCACGGTGCGGATAACGCTTTCGCCAATGCTCTGCACAAAAAAGCTTTCAGTGTCGTCCGTAATATAGGCGCTGAGGGTATGCGCAATGGTATCCACCGCGCCTGCCGCCGTCTGATAGGGCGGCAAAGTAAAAGTCGTCTCCGGGTTGAGGATGGAGAAGACTGGATAGAGGGACGGGTGGCCGTAGCCGAGCTTGAAATTCCCGTCCTCATTGGTGATGACCGAGCCCGAATTGCCCTCGCTGCCCGCAGCCGGAATGGTCAGAATCGAACAGATGGGGAGTACGCGCTCCGGTTCCTTTTTCGCACCCGTGTAATAGTCCCACACGTCGCCGTCGTAGAACACGCCGAGACTGATGCACTTGGCGCTGTCGATTACCGAGCCGCCGCCGACGGCGAGAATAAAGTCCACGCCCTCTCTGCGGCAGATCTCAATGCCTTTGCGGCACAGAGACAGGCGCGGATTGGGCTGTACGCCGCCCAGCTCGCACACGGTCAGGCCCGCGTCTTTCAGGTAGCGGAGCACGTTGTCGTACAGGCCGGTCTTTTGAATGGATCCGCCGCCGTAATGCAGCAGGACGCGGCTGCCGCCGTACTCCCTGATTCGTTTTCCAACCATAGGCTCTTCACCCTTGCCGAAGTAGAGCCTGGTCGGAATCTGAAACAGAAAATCGTTCATTGCCTTTCCTCCATATATTTTAGTTTTAGTGAAAACAATATAAAAAGCGGCATGAAACGGGGGATGAGATTTAAACAGCGTCTGCTCCATGCCAGATTCAGTATAGCGCATGGGTCTGCAGGGCGCAAGCGGGTCAAAAAACTTTAACATTTTGAAACAATAAAAAGAGATTAGGGACGTATATCCCTAAATTCCCGCATCTTCGGCAGCCGTTGACCCGCGCCGCCTATTTCATTCTTGACAAAGCGCGCTGTTTATGAAAATATATATACGAAAACTAATAAAATACATATTATATAAAAAAAGTATAGCATACCGGAAAACGCTGTGTCAAGAGAGGCGGAAAGATAAATGGTGGAATTTTTAAACGACTGGGACGGCCTGCTGGCGGATGAACTGCAAAAGCCGTATTTTCAGAATATTCTTGCTTTTTTAAACAAGGAATACCGCAGGACGCAGTGTTATCCGCCTCCGCAGCAGGTGTTCCGCGCCCTGCGCGCCACGCCTTATGGAAAAGTACGCGCCGTCATCCTCGGCCAGGACCCGTACCACGGTCCCGGTCAGGCCCACGGCCTGTGTTTCTCCGTCAATGCGGGCGTGCCGCTGCCGCCGTCGCTGGAAAATATCTTTGCCGAGCTGCACGCGGACCTGGGCTGTCCCGCGCCTCAAAGCGGCGATCTGAGCGGCTGGGCCGAGCAGGGCGTGCTGCTGCTCAATACGATTCTGACCGTTCAGCGCGGACGGCCGATGAGCCATGCGGGCATTGGCTGGCAGACGTTTACCGACCGCGTCATCGAACTTTTAAACGCCCGGGAAAAGCCCATTGTGTTCCTGCTCTGGGGCTCGCCTGCGCGCGCAAAAAAAACGCTGCTCACCAATCCCGCGCACCTGATCCTCGAAGCGCCGCACCCAAGCCCGCTTTCGGCTGGCCGCGGCTTTTTCGGCTGCCGGCACTTCTCCAAGGCCAACGCCTTCCTTCAGGCGCACGGCGAAACGCCGATCGACTGGCGGCTACCGTAAAAAAACATTTTTCTTGCCTTTTTAGTCTGCATGTGTCATACTGTTGAAAAAAGAGTTCTGCACCAGTGTTCCGCTCTTTGCGTACAGTCCAAATGGGGAAAGGGAGAAGCATATGCTCTATGTAAACCTGGGCGTGATCGCTTTGTTTATCGTCCTTGGCATCGTCTTTCTGAGCGGCCGCGGAGCCGGCCTGATCGCGGGCTATAATACCATGGCCGAAGAGGAAAAGGCGAAGTACGACGAGCGGGCGCTGTGCCGGTTCATGGGGAAGCTGATGCTCTCCCTGGCCGCCTGCTGGGCCGTTTCCGCCGCAGGCCTGCTGCTGGAGCGGATGGCGTTTTTCTGGGCTGGATTCGCGCTGTTCGCCGTCGCAATTGTTTTCGCGCTGATCTATGCGAACACGGGCGGCCGTTATAAGCGCTGAGCGAACACGGGAGACAGTTATAAGCGCTGCCGCCGCGTTGCCGCGTCCGTGCGCGTGATTGCAGCTGTTAAAGACGATTTGGCGGCGGCCCGTCCCGCGCGTCTGGAACGCCGCTGCAGGGCGGGTATGTCCGGTCGCAGTTACATGGTTGCGGGCAGGGCGCATAGTGCGCAGCAAGCACAGGCCCAGTATATGAATATACATATAACGCAAAAAGGCCGCGGTTTACCGCGGCCTTTTTGCAGCTTTTCACAGCTGCTCCCCAGTGAGCAGCCACATGACGGACACTTTCAGCACCTTTGCAAGCGCAAGGAGCTCGTAATCTGTGACGAGCCTTTCTCCCAATTCTATTCTGCTTACGGCCTTCTGCTCAATGATAACGTCTTCCAGCTGCAATTTTGCCGCAAGGTCGGCCTGCGACCATCCGAGCCGAAGCCGCGCGCGCCTGATTTGCCCGCCGGTAATGTTGTTTCGGCCGTTTATACCATAGATTTTCATTTTTTCATCCCATAATCATTCTGCAAGTTTGCATAAATTATCTCCGGTGATACGGTAAACGGTCCAATCTTTCATGGGCTCTGCGCCCAATGATAAATAAAAACCGATGCTTGCTTTATTCCAATCCAGACACCACCATTCCAATCTGCCGCATCCTCGTTCTACGGCAATCCGGGCCAATTCCCGCAAAAGAGCCTTACCGTAACCCTTTCCGCGGAATGCCGGTATGACATACAAATCTTCCAGGTATATACCCGCCCGGCCAAGAAAAGTGGAAAAATTATGGAAGAACAGGGCAAATCCAATATCCATGCCCTTCACAACTGCAAAAATGACTTCCGCTTTTTTCTTTTCGAAAATCCATTCTTTCAGCAGTTCTTCTGTAGCCACTACATCATCCAGCATTTGCTCGTAGGCCGCTAATTCTTTGATGAAAAACAATATTGTAGAAACATCTTTTTCCTCAGCGTATCTGAAAGATAATTCTTCCATTTGAAATCTCCGTCAATCTAATTTGCATTACGGTATTGACATTATCATATTTCTCTTGTATAAATACCCTAAAGATGACTAAAAATTCCCGTAAAACAAATGCGTCCGCGTCCCGCTGCGGCGCTGTTTTTTGAAATAGCGGGCCGGTTCGCGCGAAAAAGCCGGCGCGCCGCGGTCCTGGTGCAAAAGCCTTTGCATTGTGGATTGATTTTTTCTTCCTCCTGCGCTATGATAGAGGCATCCGCGGGAAAGGGGAGAACAATTTGGAATCCATTTTTGAAGTACAGCAGTTGTACGACCTGCTGGTTCAGTTTCATACGCTGACGGGCATCCGGGTTACGATATTCGACTTGAATATGGAGGTTATTACCGAATACCCGGATGACCGGAGCGAATACTGCTCCATTGTCCGCAGCAAGCCTGAACTGGACCGGAACTGCCGCATGGGCGATAAAACCGCCTGCGAACAGTGCCGGCGCAGCGGGAAACTGCAAATCTACTCCTGCTATGCCGGGCTGCAGGAGGTTGCGCTTCCGATCAAGATGAACGAGATTACGCTCGGCTATATCATTTTCGGGCAGCTGCGCGACAGCGAACAGTCCCGGCCGGAACATGTGCGCGCCTTTGCGCGGGAACACGGACTTCCTGAAGAACAGCTGCTCGCGGCCTATGGAAAAACGGTGTGCAAGAGCCGGGCGCAGATCGAAGCTGCCGCAAAAATCATGGAGGGTTGCGCCTGCTATATGTGGATCACGGAGCAGGTAAAATTTGCGGATGAAAACCTGATGTTCAACCTTTCCAACTACATCAACCTGCACCTGAGCGAGGACTTGTCTGTGGAGCGACTTTGCGAAATATTTCAGATCAGCCGCAGCACGCTCTATAAAATTACGAATACATACCTGGATATAGGCATCGCAAAGTACATACGCAAAACGCGTATCCAGGCTGCGAAAAAAATGCTTGCGCAGAACGAGAGCGTGGCCGCCGTCGCCCGCAAATCCGGTTTTGAGGACTATAATTACTTTTCCAAAGTCTTTAAACGCGAAACGGGCCTTTCCCCGAGCCAGTACAAGAAAAAGCTGCGCCGCGGCGTGCCGTGGCATGCGCCGGAGGAGCTCGCGGGGGGCTGAACTTGTGTCCGTGTGGGGACAATAACACCATACCGGCCGGACAGAATACCGCAGCCATGCGGACAATCGGTCGGTATGCCGGATTGCGGCGAAACAGGGCGTGTTTTCAGTAAGTAGCGGCCGCCTGCCTTTTATTCTCATCGCCGCGGTGTGTGCAGATCTGGCCGGATGCATTTTTCGAGCGCATACGAAATTACCAGTTTTCATATTTTTGTTACTATTTGTACAGCTTCTCTTTTTATATAATGTCTTTTAGTGATAATTTCATTAAATGGGAATATTTTTTAGTAAGTTATATACGAGGAGGAAAAAAATTGAAAAGGCTCATTTCATGCATCCTTGTCGTCTGTATCCTTGCGTCCATGCTGGTTACGACGGCAGTGGCCGGGCCGTCCGATCCGCTCACGCTGACGGACACGGTGATCCTGAACGACACGCAAGTGCTGCTCGTGTTCTCCGAACCGGTCAACGACCCCGCGACCTGGGGAACGTTCAACGCCATCCGCCTGGTCGACAACGACGACAACCTTATGTGGACGGGTGCGGCAAACACAAGCACACCGCTCCAGTTCAACGGCACAGTTACATACCAGTTTGCCGACATCAACAAAAACATGGTCGTCTGGACCAAGACCGATGGCGCCGCAACGATCTATGATATGCTCAACAAAACCGGCGCGATCGTAACGGATGGCTGGGACAGCCTGTACGAGAAGGTTGTGTTCTGCATCGAGCAGGGTTCCGGTGAGCGGGACGGGCAGATCCACGGCGTCACCTCTGCCGACGGCTCCAAGATCCTGCAGGGCCGGCAGTGGACGGACACAGGCATCGGCGAAAACGACCGCCTGTACACGGAAATGCGCGAACCGGTCGACGTCACCTATACCGCGCAGATGCTCAGCGAGTCGAGAATCCGCCTTACCTTCAGCGAGGCAATCGACGTCAAGCCGGGCACCTGGCTCTCCCTTCGCTATGTGGACGACAACAACCAGCTGCAGTGGTCCGGCGAGGTCAACGCAAGCACCCCGCTGCAGTGGAGCGGCGACTGGGCCTATGAGGACGACGCGCACACCAGCATCATCTGGACCATCCACCAGGGACACAACAAACTGATCAGCGATATTATGAACTTCGTCGGTAGTGCCGACGGCGTCGACTTTTCCACCCTGGAGGGCGTACAGTGCAAGTTTGTCATTGAGGAGGCCGGCGACCCCGGCGTCACCGTCAATCGCGACGGACACGTCACCAACGTCGTGGGCCGCACCGGCAATCTGCTGCAGGCCAACAATCTGAATGCTACCGGCGTGTCAGACGGCCGTTACGTGTCCGTCTCGCCTGTGGAGAGCCCCTGCCAGATCAAGAGCGTGTCCGCCATCAGCTCCGCCAGGCTGCGGGTCACGTTCACCGAACCTGTCGAGTTCAGCGGCAGCCCGTTCATGGCGCTGCGCATTGTGGATGCGAACAACAATCTGCAGTGGTCCGGCGAAACGCCGCTGCAGGTCAGCGGTTCCTGGGAATACGCGGACGAAAACCATGACTCTATCATATGGCAGGCCCATGCGAATCAGGTTTCCAGTACCAGCGACTTCATCAATCGCACGGGGGATTACGCCGCCTTTTCACAATATCTGACCATGTTCTGCATTGAGGAAATCCCCACGACCGATGCAGGCAACCTCGAGCCCGGCGTCATAGACAATATCATCGGCGCGACCTCCGGCGAGCGACTGTACGCGAACAAGCCGAGCCTGGGCCGCGACGGCGTATACGTGAGCGTTGCGTCGTTCGAACCCAGCCTGTTTGTAGAGAGCGTGTCCACCGTCAGCACCACCAGGCTGCAGATCACGTTCACGGAGCCGGTCGAAATCGGCAACCCGTTCATGGCGCTGCGCATCGTGGATGAGAACAACAACCTGCAGTGGACGGGCGAACCCGATGCGGAAGGCAGTTTACCGCTGCAGATCAGCGGCTCCTGGAAATATGCGGACGAGAATCAGGACTCCATCATATGGCAGGCCGACCCGGGTCAGGTTTTCAGTATCAACGACTTTATCAATCGCACGGGCGACTATGCCGCCTATGCGCAGTATAAGACCATGTTCTGTATAGAGGAGGATCTCGATCCGGCCTACGCCGCAGAATTCGGCGTAATCGACGATATCATGAGCGCGGCGACGGGCGAAAAGCTGTTCGCAAACACGCCCAACTCCTCCGGCTTCTATGAGCGTGTCTATATGCCGGTGGAGGCGTTTGAGACCAGCCTGTCCATCAAGAGCGTGTCCACCATCAGCACCGCCAAACTGCGGATCACGTTCTCCGAGCCTGTCGAAATCGGCAACCCGTTCATGGCGCTGCGCATCGTGGACGAGTACAACAACCTGCAGTGGGAAGGCGTGCCGGAAGCCGAGGGCAGCACGCCGCTGCAGATCAGCGGCTCCTGGCAATACGCGGACGAAAACCACGACTCCATCATATGGAAAGCCCACTCGGGTCAGGTTTCCAATATCAACGACTTCATCAATCGCACGGGCGACTATGCCGCCTATGCGCAGTATAAGACCATGTTCTGCATAGAGGAGCTTCTGGACGAGGGCTACGACGCCGAATTCGGCCTGATGGACGATATCACGAGCGTTGCGACCGGCGAGAAGCTGCCCGCGAACAAACCGAACGCATCCGGGGTCTATGAGCGCGTTTATGTGCCGGTCAAACCGTTTCAGAACAGCCTGTTCATAGAGAGCGTGGAGCCGGTCAGCGCCTATCAGCTGCGCATCACGTTCACCGAGCCGGTCAATATCAGCGGCGAACCGTTCATGGCGCTGCGCCTGGTCGACGAAAACAACAACCTGCAGTGGACGGGCGAGCCGGAAGCAGAAGGCAGCGAGCCGCTGCAGTGGAGCGGCAGCTGGAAATATGAGAATTCCGACCGCACCTCCATTATCTGGACGCTGCACAACGGTATTCTCGCCAGTATGAACGACGCGATCAACCGTACCGGCGCGCTGGCGGATTTCTCCGAGTTTAGGACCATGTTCTGCATTGAAGAACTGCTCGCGGAGGACTACGACGCCGAATTCGGCGTAATCGACAATATTACAAGCCGCGCGACCGGCGAGAAGCTGTACGCGAACACGCCGAACACCTCCGGGTTCTATGAGCGCGTCTATCTGCCGGTAGAGCCGTACGAGCCCAACCTTTCCATCACCGAAGTGCGCGCCATCAGCCCCGACAAGCTGCGCGTCCAGTTCTCCGAGCCGGTAGATATTGTCGGCGACCCGTTCATGGCGCTGCGTTTTGTGGACGACAACAACCAGCTGCAGTGGACGGGCGAGCCCGAGAAGAGCGATCCCATGCAGTTCTACGGCACCTGGGCGTATGAGAGCGATAAGAAAGACGCCATCATCTGGACCCTCAACGGCGGCGGGTTCTTCATCCCGGTCGACAACGTTACCGACATCATCAACCGCACCGGCAACGCATGGGGCTACCGGCATCTGAACACCAAGTTCTGTATTGAGGAAGTCTTGCTTGATCCGGATGCGGGGAATATGTATCCGGGCACGATCGACAACATCAGAAGCATAGCGACGGGCGAACAGCTGTACGCGAACAAGCCGAGCATGGGTCTTGACGGCGTCTATGTGGACGCGACGCCGTACTATCCGTCCTTCTATATCACGCGGGCCATCGCCTATTCGGATAAAGAAATCATGATCGAATTCTCGGCGCCCATTCGGGTGAAGGGATCGCCGTTCATGGCGCTGCGCATCGTGGATGAGCTGAACAACCTGCAGTGGGAAGGCGCCGTGAACGAAGGCACGCCGATCCAGTTTAGCGGCACATGGAAATTTGCCGACGCGGATCATGACCGTATCATATGGACGCTCAACGATCAGGGGCACCCGGTAAACGTATCCAGCGTAGCGGAGATCATCAACCGCGAAGGCGCCATGGAACAGTACAGCGGCTACAGAACCCGTTTCTGCATAGAGGAAAAACCGTTCCGGGATGAAAACGATACCAACCACTGGGCCATCAGCAATATCACGAACGCATACGGGACCATGCTCTACGCCAATAAAAATTCCGCCGATGGCGCGTGGGACGGCGCATACGTCCGCGTTGCCATTGACATGGGCTACAACCCCTTCACCGTGGACGCGAACGTCTGGCTCTTCACGAGCATTGCTTCCGTGATGGCAGCCTGCGGCGTATCCCTTGCAATACTCAGGAAAAAGCGCCTCCGGGCCAATATGGACTTACTTTAATATAAATGGGAGGAACCTATGAAAGGCTTGAAAAAATGGCTTGCCATACTCGCTGTAGCCGTGCTCGCGCTGGGGCTGACGCTGCCCGCGGGCGCCGCCGATGAACTGACGCTTACACGCGCGGTAAAGATCAACGACACGCAGATCGCACTGGAGTTCTCCGAACCGATCGCGGTAAACCTGCGCGAGGAAAACCGCGGCCCGTTTATGGCCGTCCGCTATACGGATGAAGATCAGAATCTGCAATGGGACGGCAATGAAAACGAAGGCATCCCGATGCAGTTTGAAGGCAGCTGGGATTTTGCGAACGGGTCGCAGGATACAATTCTCTGGACCATGAACGAGAGCAACCTGTTCGGGTTTATGACTCTTGATGAGATTTTCAATTTTGAGGGCGAGGCCGCGGGCTGGAGCTGGTGCAAAGTCATGTTCTGCCTGGAAGAAGTCCCGTACGGCGACGAGGGGATCGGCAATGGCAAGATCAACAACGTCACGACGCTTGACGGTGAAACGGAGCTCAACGCCACCCGGCAGAAGGCCGGTTGGTGGGACGGCCTGTACGCCGAAATTGAGGTGGACGACGACTATGTGCTGCCGAGCGGCGAAGACGGGCAGGGCGCGCAGGGCGCGACCGGTTCCGGCAACCCGACCATAGCGATTGGCGAGACGCAAATCGCGTCGATTTCCTCCGCATCTTCTTCCTCCGCGTCCGCCTCCGCGTCATCCGATACGGACGCCGAGGCCATAGCGCCCGCGCCGTCGGCCGATTACACAATATATTATATCATCGGCGGCGTTCTGGTCCTTGTGATTGTCGGTCTGATCGTCTATATAGCGGCCGGCAAAAAGAAAAACAAGCCGGAGTCTGCGGATAAGCCGGAGTAAACCGCGAACCGCAAGGGGCCGGCGGCATAAAAAATGGCTGCCGCCGGCCCGGTTCATCGATCGGTATTACCGCGGGAGCGGAAATAACTCAACAGGGAGATTAGAAATGAACATGAAAAGAATTCTGGCGCTTTTACTATGCGCAGTGATGCTATTGCCTGTGTTCGGCTGCGCGGGCGAAACGGGCGAAATCACATCCGGCTCCGGCTCGGGTTCGGACAATGCGGCGTCCGGCCTTGCCGAAGCGTGGGTAAACGAACAGATCGAAGCCAACACGCTGTTCTCGTTTGAATACGACGGGCAGGCTTTCCAGGAATTCATCGGCGGCTGGGATAAGTCGGTCGATGAAAGCACCGACGAGGCCGGCAACAAGCTTGTCACCCTGACCTATACGCAGACGGAAGACAAAGTCGTCGCCAAAGCGGATATCCTCCTCTATAAGGATTTCGAGGCCGTGGACTGGGTGATCAACTTTGAAAATCAGAACAGCGCCGATTCCCCGATTATCAGCAATATCCAGGCGCTGGACGCGCCTTTCGCGTATACGGGCGCGGTGCCTGAACTGCGCTATCCCAACGGCGCGAACGCAACGGAGGACGATTTCAAGCTGCTCAGCGCCGATCTTTCCGGCGAACCCGTCACCCTTGGTTCCAACGGCGGGCGTTCGGCCTGCGGCACCATGCCTTTCTTCGATATTGTGACGGAGCAGGGCGGTCTTGTCGGCGCAATCGGCTGGACCGGGCAGTGGACGTCTACATTCTCGGTCTCCGATCAGAAAGTACAGATGACGGCCGGCATGAGCAAGACGAATATCAGCCTGTACGCGGGCGAGAGCATGCGCACCCCGTCCATCGCCCTGCTGTTCTTTGAAGGCAGCGCGGACGACGGACACCAGACCTGGCGGCACCTTATGTTCGCCGAGTACTCCCCGCGCGACGAGGAGGGCAATCTCGAGTACGAGCTGCCCGTATTCCTGAACTTCTGGGGCTCCACTCCTGCCAGTACCATCATGTCCGCGTTGGAAACTGTGAACCGGCAGGGACTGTTGTACGACGGCGTCTGGATTGACGCCGGCTGGTATGGCGACGAATCGGACATTTCCGTAGATACATACGACATGAGCTGGTATAACGCGGCGGGAAGCTGGGATCATATCCCAAGCCTGTATCCGGACGGCATGAAGCCCATATCCGACATGCTGGTTCCCAACGGCAAGGAATTCCTGCTCTGGTTTGAGCCGGAGCGCGCAATGCGCGAAACCGACTGGGTGGAAGAGCATATGGATTATATGCTGTACGGGCCGGGCGCTGCGTTTTATCTGTACGATCTGTCCAACGACGAAGCGGCCGACTACCTGATCGAATACATGGACGGCAAGATCAAGGAATACGGCATGACCTGGTACAGGCAGGACTTCAACTGCGAACCGTATACCCGCTGGATCAATAACGACGAAGAGAACCGCAAGGGCATGACCGAGATCAAGTATATCACCAATCTCTACCGGTTCCTCAACACGCTGCGCGAGCGCAACCCCGGCCTGATGATCGACAACTGCGCGTCCGGCGGCAGACGAATCGACATAGAGATGATGAAGATCTCCGCGCCGCTGTGGAGGACCGACTACCCGGTCAACGGGCAGGAGAGCAATACGGAGGCAATCCGCAGCCAGAACGCATACCTCAACTACTGGGTGCCCATCAGCGCGACGGGCTCGAGTACGGAGGGTATGGACGATTCGTATGAGTTCCGTTCCGTTATGGCCAACGGCATGACGATCGGCTGGTCCTGGAGCAACAGCAACTGGATCAACACCATGCTTGAGCAGTACCAGCGCTGCCGCGCGCTGATGGACGGCGATTATTATATGCTCGCCAACCCCGAAGACTATAAAACGGCCAACAGCTCGATCATGTACTACAAGCCTGAGACGGGCGAAGGGTACTTGCTGGCGTTCCGGCCGAGGCAGTCGGATGAGTCGACCATGACATTAGCCCTCAAGGGCCTGGATCCGGATGCCGAATACACTGTGGAAAACGCGGATACCGGCGAAGTAGTCACCGGCTCCGGCAAAATACTTATGGAAAACGGACTTGTGCTGACAATGGAGAGAGCCCGTTCCTCTATGCTCATCTTCATTACGAAGAATTGACGATTACGAGGCCGGATTCTGTCCTGCGCGTAAGAACGATCTTCGTATAAGAATGGAACAATGGGAAAGCTGCGAAAGTGAGCCCGTAACGCTGTCAAACGCAAAATCGAGGGGCAAGGTCAACACCTTGCCCCTCAAAGTTTACATCCTAAAACGGCTTGAAATCAGGCTTTTTCAGCCTCTAATATTCTCTACGCCTGCGAGCGAAAAAACAGCGCAGAGGGATTCCCTCTGCGCTGTAATGCTTTAATATTCCCTTGTGCCGCAATGGCGCTTTCTGCGGTAAATTGTTGCGGTCAAACCTGCGCCGGCTGCCAGCATAACCGCTATCCAAAGCGCAATGTTGCTATTATCGCCGGTTTCCGGAGACTGTGTATTATCGGCGACGGTAGCCGCCTGGATCGTAAACTCCGTTGTGGCTGTGCCCGTATCGGAAACAATGGCAAGCGTGTGTTTTCCGACCGAGAGCGTCTCCAGATAGGAAGCCTTTAAGGTGACGATGGTGCTGCCTTCTTCGACCTCATAATCGGAAGCGTCAAGGTCTTTTCCATCCACCTGTACTTTTACAAAATCCGCAAAGGCCGCGTTGGACGTAAAGGAAAGCCCGTCTTCCGCACCTTTCTGCCATGTGCCGTTTGCGCCGGCTATAATTACAGGCTCAAGCGCCTCACCGCTTGTAAAGGTTTCGGTTCCCTTGGCTCCACACACGCAGGATTTATAGTAGGATGCAGGTTGCTCATAGGTGGCGTCACTTGCTTTATAAGTATACTTTTCACGCCAATGCAAGGGGGCGTTGATCACATGAAAGAGCCGAAGGGGAAATACGCATGGACGGTCAAAGTCGGCGCAAAGGGCGCATATCGCGATCCAAAGCAGGCGCGCGAAGCGTTTGAAATCGAGCCGGGCGACGCGCAGCTTTTGCTCGGAGATGTCCGGCGCGGCCTGGCAGTCGTGCGGGCGACCGGATTTCGGAGCTGATGGGCAGAGCGCTGGGCGCTGCGGAGGACGGCGCTTGAACGCGGTCGAGATTACGGGGCTGACAAAGCGGTTCGGAGATGTGACCGCGGTGGACGGGCTGGACCTGACCATCGGCAGTGGGGATCTGTTTTTTCTGCTGGGCGTAAACGGCGCGGGCAAGACGACGACGGTTAAAATGCTCTGCGGGATTCTGCGCCCGCGCGCGGGAGTTGCCGTACTGCTTGTTGACAGCGCGCGTACGCGCTTGCAGACGGTCCGGGCCGGAGCATGGCTTGATTTTCTGCATCCAAAATCACTATAACATTTTGGCGCGTTTGCAGTCACGCCCCCGTACAGGCGGCGCGAAAAGGGCGCGGAAAGATAATTTCCGCGCCCTTTGTTCACTGTACATATTCATAGCTCGCATGGTCGCTTACGCGGTCGAATACAACCGCGCCGTTTCGAGAAAAGACGAGACGTGCGCGCATGTCCGGGCTTTCATGAATGGTACGGCGCATGTCGCCGCCGTCAGGCGCGCGCAGGCCGTGCCCGGCGTGCTCCGGCACTTCGACGGTCAGCCGCATTCCGCCCTGGCCGATGGCCAGCCTGCGCGGCGATCGTTCCAGTATGCGCGCGCCGCGATAAGTCGCCAGCCTGTATTCCCTGCCCTTGTGCCATACCACGGCGATACAGCCCCAAAACTGCAGTCCCATAAACGGAATACGTGCTGCGCTGACCATTACGGAGCTGTCGGAGTCGCCATCCGCCCAGCTGTTGCATTGGGCCCAGGTATAACTGCTGGGGAAGGAGCGGCCGCTGTCCCCTTCGATGTAGCCGGTTCCGCCTGTGAAATCGAGCGTCCTGCCGTTCATGACGAGCGCGCCCTCCAGCCGGTGGCGCATGCTGACAACCGTGTGTCGGCACTCCATGGGAAAGAACCTGAACGGGCCCATAATATCGCCCCGAATCGGCGTCAGACCGTGGTAACGGACAGATCCGTTGAGCGTCAGACCCCTGTCCGCTATATTGAGCTGAATGCCGTCTGCGGAAAATCGGCTGTCGCCGACCCGCATTACGCCGTCCATGCCGTACGCGTCGGGCGCATAGGGCAGGTAATAGGCACGGTCGTTTGTAACGACCTGGATAAACGCTTCCCGCCGGGATCGGCCGGGAATGAGCGCCAGGGTCATGCCGTCCGCCTGGTGCTTGAAATAGAAGCCTTCAAACCCGTTATTCAATGGAGATCCCTCTCTTTGCGGGATTATCCGTCAGCCGGCCGCGGCAGTCGAACCGCGAACCGTGACATGGGCAGTCCCAGCTCTGTTCCGATTCGTTCCAGTGCAGGGCGCAGCCCAGGTGCGAACATCGCCTGCCCGGCTTAAGCAGATGCAGCGCCGCCGTGCCGATATTGGAGAACAGGGCGGGATGCAGCATGGACCGCCGCGGCCACAGCAGACCGGCCAGTGGGCTCGTCCCCGTCTCTATCTGTTCTGCAAGCATGGTCGCGGCGAGCATGGAGCCCGTCATGCCCCACTTGTTAAAGCCGGTGGCCACATGCAGATATGGCGCGCCTTTGCGGTGCGCGCCGATATACGGCATCCCATCAAGCGACATGCAATCCTGCGCCGCCCATGCAAAGCGGATTGCCGCGTCCGGATATGCATTTTGCGCAACTGCGCGCAGTTGCGCAAAATCGCCGCCCCGCTTACCGGTCCTGTGCCCGCCGCCGCCGAGCAGGAGCGTATCGCCGTAGTTGCGCAGCGAAAGCCCGCCGTCTTGTTCGTCAATATACATGCCGTCCACGTCCGGACCGCCCTGCAGGGCCAGCACATAGGAGCGGCTCTGATGCAGCTTGAGAAAGTAGAGTCCGGGAACATTGACCATCGGATAGTGGGTTGCGAGCACAATATGCTCCGCCGTCACCGCCCCGTCGCGCGTGACGGCCCTGTGCCCTTCAATATCGGTCACAAAGGTGTTCTCGTGGTAGTCGAGCTCCGGTAGCAGCCCCCGCACGAGTTTAAGCGGGTGGAACTGCGCCTGACCCGGCATGCCGAGCGCGCCGACGGAACGCACGGGCAGTGGCGGGTTTTCCCGCCACCTGTGCGGAATTTTAAGCCGCACATAAGCCGCCGCCTCCTTCTCCAGCGCATCGTGGTCAGCCGTGCTGTACACATAGGCCGTCTTTTCCTCGCAGTCGCAGGGAATTTTCTCTGCAAGCGTCCGGTACGCTTCGATTGCCGCCATGTTTGCTTCGTAGAAGCGCCGTGCTGCGATCGCGCCGTATTCCCTGATCAGCTTTGCGTAAACGAGTCCGTGCTGCGCTGTGATCTTGGCGGTCGTGCGTCCCGTGTTCCCGCTGCATACCCGCCCTGCCTCAAGCAACAGGCAGTCGATGCCCTTTTTTTTCAGCATATACGCCGTGAGCAGCCCCGCCATGCCGCCGCCGACGACCAGTACGTCCGTTTTACGTTCTCCGATCAGCGGGCCGCGCTCCGGGACGTCCGCGAGCGCGTCTTGCCATATGGATTGTTTCATTGCGTTCCCCTCCGCCCATAGTATGGACGAAATACGCGCAATTATGGCAAACATAAGAAAAAAGAACGGCGCTCAGACGCGGGCGTCATACGCGCGCGGTTCGCAATGCCAGACGAAAGGGTCTGGGCCATGGAGAGGCGGCGTGACCGCCTGGGCTTCGCATCATTCCGGATTGTTGCCGGAACGGGCGTCGTCGCTTTGTCCGCCCCTGCGTTTGATTGTGCCGTCGGCGCGTAAATACATGCGCACATATTCTGAAACGCCCAACGCCGCCGCGTGCAGTGCGGGCGCGATGCGCGGTAAGATCTCCGCCGTTATATTTTCCTGTGACGTCTACGATAACGCTGTAGAAGGGGTAGGGCATAATCGGTTCGACGGTATCTCCCGGCCGCCGGAACATAATATCTCCCGGTTTTGGCGTGAACATACGTCCCTTCAGCTGCAGTCCATTGTCATTGCGGACGAATATGGACAGCTGATGATGGCGTATAATTTTGTACGTATCGCAGTTTTCGCCGGTTGGCACGTCAAAGCCGTTAAACTCTCCGCAGCTCAGCACGATCGGCGAAAACGCATATTCGGGCAGATTCATTGTATCCCGCGCCCCCGATTTTCGTATAATCACTATTTAGCACCTAAAATCCGGCCGCTCAATCGCCTGCGGGAAAAAAGGAACGGAAGCCGCTGCATATTGCAGACGGCTTCCGTTTTGTCAGTCCTCAATGGCTGCCCTTCGTGAGAGGATGTCGTAAATGATTTTCGGGTCAAATTTAGGCTCGCGCGCATAGGTGTACAGGCCGTTCTGCTCCTGTTCCACATCGGTCAGCTGCGTATAGCACAGCGCGAACATCCTGTTGTTGTCCAGCAGCGCGTCTGTGAGTCCCCTGAAACGTTCGATAAACTCCTCCGGTGTTTTGGGATTCGTGCCGTAGCCCCAGCTGTCTTTGTCGTCCGACCAGCCGATCCCGCCGTATTCGCTGACAAAGGTAGGCTCTCCCGCGTAATGTTGGATCTTGTCAAATCGGTCGTGCAGGACGCGTTCCGTCATCAGCCTGTCATAGTTCGCTTTAAACACGGCCGGATCCTGCTCATAGTCGTGCACGTCGAAAATATCGGTCTCCACATGGAAGTTCCCGCTCGTATCGATACAGGGCCGGGTGGGATCGACCGCCTTTGTGACGCGATAGATCAGGCGTACGCCCTCGTCGAACTGCTTTCTGCCATTCTGGTCCCAGGTCTCGTTGTGCGGGCACCAGCCGATGATGGAAGGATGGTTGAAATCCCGTTCCAGCTCCTCAATCCATTCGGGCAGCATGCCGTAAATGCAGTCGGCATAGGAGTGGTCGAGTCCCCAGTCGGGATATTCGCCCCATACGATATATCCTTTTTTATCGCAGTAATAGAGGAACCTCTCCTCAAATATTTTCTGATGCAGCCGCGCGCCGTTAAAGCCCATCGCAAGGCTCAGGTCAATGTCCCGTTCCAAATCCGCGTCAGTCGGCGCGGTGTAGATCCCGTCCGGATAGAACCCCTGATCGAGCACCAGACGCTGGAATACGCTCTTTTCATTGATACGGAACTTCATTCCGTCAAGCCGTATGCTGCGCAGGCCGAAGTAGCTGCCGACCCTGTCGTCGCCATAGCGGAGCTCCAGATCATAAAGTCTGCCGCAGCCAACCTCCCACAAATGCGTTTCCGACAGGTTCAGGTTCAGCGTCGCGATTCCGCCGCGGCTGATCGCTTCGGCCGTTCCCACGACCCTGCCCTCGTAGCTGGCTGTCGCCCGCAGCACGCCGCAGCCCTTGAGCTTTGCCTGAATGGTGAGCGAATGGCTGAACACGTCCGGGAAATACCTGGCGCTCTCAATATAGGCCGCTCTCGGCATGAACTCAAGCCAGACCGTCTGCCAGATGCCGGTGGTCCTGGTATAATCACAGTTATGGGACTTGAACAGCTCCGACTGCTTGCCCCTTGGGATAAGCCGGTCGCGCTCGTCGTCCGTGACATAGATGGTAACGACATTTTCACCTGTATGTACAAATTTGCTGATATCAAAACTGAACGAGACGTAGCCGCCTTTGTGTTCGCCGACCAGCTGCCCGTTTATGTAGAGGGTTGCGCAGTAGTCGGCCGCGCCGACGTGCAGCACGGCCCGGGACTCAATCTCCCGCTGTGAGAGCGTAAATTTGCGCTGGTACCAGACGCCGTACAAAAAGTCCTTGTGCTCCAAGCCGGAAAGTCTGCTCTGCGGGCAAAAGGGGACGGTAATCTTTCCTGCGAGCTTTGCTTCCGGCGCGAACATGCCTCTGGCCTGTCCGCTTCGGCCGTTGTCGATTTCAAAATCCCACGTCCCGTTGAGATTCATCCATGCCGCTCGTTCAAACTGCGGCTTGGGGTGCTCTTTTCTGGGTATGTCCATAAAACGACGCTCCTTCTGTATTTCTTTAAAAATAGTATATCACGGCGCCTATCTGCGGACAATAGGATTTTCGTATAATAAACTGATAATTTGTATGTAAAACCGACTTGGCCGTGCCTGTATTTGTAGTCCGGCTGCGGCATGGCGGCGCAATGCGATTCAGGTTCCGGCCCGCGCTTGCGAAAACGTAACGGACGTTTGTCCCGGCACTGTCCCGGCGGGGCCAAAGCGGCGCATGGGTGCTGAATACACACGGGCATCCGGCGTCGCTTTATATATGCTGTGAAATAGCGGATAGGGCCCCCGCAAAAGCGAAGCTGTGGCGGGGAAACGGAGGGGCAGCGTAAAAGAGCGCGCTGTGGCTTTGAAAAAAGCCGGAGCAAGCGATTTGCAGCTTGCCAATGGGGCCCCCGCAAAAGCGAAGCTGTGGCGGGGAAACGGAGGAGCAGCGGAAAGAGCGCGCTGTGGCTTTGAAAAAAGCCGGAGCAAGCGATTTGCAGCTTGCTCCGACGTAATGGCACCCTCGACAGGAATCGAACCTGTAATTCAGACTTAGGAGGTCCGTGTTATATCCATTTAACTACGAGGGCGTATTCGGTTTTGTTCAGAACGGCGGCGCGCCGCCAAGTAAAATATAGTGTATATGATTTGCCCGTCATTGTCAAGATATTCACGGTCAAAAAGACCGTTTCAGCGCAAAACACGGCTTGCTTTTCAGGCGTGTTAGTGCTATTATAATTCTATTCTTTATAAAATAAAATCGTTTTTTCATTAGGAGGTTACAAATGCAGTCTCTTGCAGAGCGTTTTTATGAAATAGGGGAGCCGTATGCGGGCGGTCTGTTTGAGCAGCCCGACCGCAGCCCGTTTTTTCGCTATGCCCGCGCACAGCGCATGTTCTGGGAGCGTCAGCAAATGCCGGAGTATTTGGGCGGAAAACTCTATCCGGCAGGAAAGAAGTACCCGAATCCGCCTGCTGTCGCGCCTGATTTTTCCTATACCGTCTCCGTTGCGGTGGACTGGGACCGACTTGAGAAGGCGGATGCGGACTGCTGCCGCGCTATGCGCGCGGAGTATGACCGCCTGCCGATGATAAAGCCCCCGCACGTTGTGGGCGGCGCGGGATACGTGCACTCCATTCCGAACTACGGACGTGTGCTGAAAGAAGGGCTGGACCGATATGCCGAGCGGGTGGCCGCTCTGCCGGAAGGTGATTTCCGCGCCGGGCTGGAAGAGATTCTCGCGGGCATCCGCGCATATCACGCCCGGTCGCTGGCGCTGCTGGAGGCGCAGGGAGCGGACGCGCAGCTCATAAAAGCGCTTCGCCGCGTGCCGTTTCAGCCTGCGCGCAGTCTGTATGAGGCGGTCGTGTGCTGGAACTTTATCTATTTCATCGACGGCTGCGACAATCCGGGCCGGCTCGATGCGGACCTGATCGAATACTACCAGGGCGAAGACATTACGCCGATCCTGCGCGAATATTTTGAGATTGTGGACCGCAACGACGGCTGGTCGAGCGCGGTGGGACCGGACTGCAACCCGCTCACGCTGCAGGTGCTGCGCGCGGTGAAAGGCCTGCGCCGTCCGAGCGTCGAGCTGCGCGTCACACCCGAAACGCCGGACGAAGTCTGGCAGGCGGCGGCCGACGCGCTGGAGTCGAGCTGCGGCTCTCCGGCGCTCTACTGCGAACGGCGGTATCAGCAGGAGCTCGCCCGCCGCTTCCCGGAGATTCCGGAAGCCGACCGGCTGCGCTTTAACGGCGGCGGGTGCACGGAGACGATGCTCGCCGGGCTGTCCAACGTCGGTTCGCTGGATGCGGGAATCAATATGGCGCTCGTTTTTTCCGACTGGATGCGCGAAGGTCTTGCCGGCAGCGCGAATTTCGACGCGTTCTACAACGGGTTGATGGCGCGTACGGCGGCCGTGGTCGCAGAGACGCTGGACCAGGTGAACGACTTTCGGAAAACCCGCGCCGAGGTGCGGCCGCAGCCTGTGCGCACGCTGCTGATCGACGACTGTATCGACCGTGGGCTGGATTTCAACGCCGGCGGCGCGCGCTATAATTGGAGCATTATCAATTTTGCCGGTCTTGTGAACGTAATCGACTCATTGCTCGCAGTGCGTGAGCTTGTGTATACGAAAAAATACTACAGCCCGGAGGAGTTTATCGCGGCGGCGGACGCGCATGACCCGGCCTACCTGGCCCGCCTGCGCGAAATGCCCGTATACGGCGTGGACGACGACGCGGCGGACGCGCTTGCCGCGGATTTTGTGCGTCGCGCCTTCGCAACGCTCGATCAGCGCACGCCCTATCTCGGCGGCGCGTTTCTGCCCGCCTCCATTCAGTTTACGACCTATGTGGACGCGGGCGCGGCCGTCCCCGCGACTCCAGACGGCCGCGCGGCCGGCGAGCCGCTGGCCGACTCGCTCGGCGCTGTGCAGGGCCGCGATACGGCTGGGCCCACAGCCCTGCTGCGCAGCGTGGCAAAACTGCCGCTCCAGTCGGCCCTGGGCACGCCCGTGCTCAATTTAAGGCTGCAAAAGCAGTTCCTGCGCGCCGCCCTGCGCCCGCTTGTGCTCGGCTTTTTTGAGGAGGGCGGCATGCAGGTGCAGATCAGCTGCCTGTCCCGCGAGGAGATTCTGGACGCGATGGAGCACCCCGAAAGGCATGAGAACCTCATCGTACGCACCGGCGGCTATTCGGAATATTTCAACCGCCTTACGCCCGAACTGAAACAGACCGTGCTCCGGCGCACGGAATTCAGCGCGTAAAGCCGGCTATAGGGAGGAAACGCTTATGTGGACCGGCCGTCCCCTGATTATCGACACGGATCCCGGCACCGACGACGCCATCGCCCTGCTCGTCGCGGCGGCGGAAGGGCTGGACGTACGCCTTGTCGTATCCACCTACGGCAACGTTCCGCATGCGCATACAAAGAGAAACGCCGTAGACCTTGCCGGCCTGCTCTTTCCCGGCACGCCAGTGCTCTACGGCGCGGACGGGCCGATCGAGGGGCGCGGGCACACCGCGGAATACGTGCATGGTGCGAACGGGGTGGGCGGCGTGCGCCTGCGCTCGTTTGCGCCGCCTGATTGCGAACAGGGCGGGACCGACGCGCTGTACAGGAAGATACAGGCGCTGGGCCGCCCCGACTATATCGCGCTCGGTCCGTTGACAAACCTCGCCCGCCTGCTCGCCGCCTATCCGCAAGTCGAGCTCGGACGTGTGGTGGTCATGGGCGGAGGACTGCATGAGTCGAACATGGACAGCGGCGCCGAGTTCAACTTCGCGTGCGACCCCGTCGCCGTGCGCGCCGTACTGGACAGCGGCCGCGTCCCGCAGCTCGTCCCGCTCGACGCGACGCACCAGATCCAGCTTTCTATGGAGGAAGTCGCCGCCGTCTCCGGTCCTGCCGCGCCGGCGGACACGCCGCGCGGCCAGTTCGCGGCCATTCTCCGCTATAATTATGACATGAGCCTGCGGCAGGGCGACAGCGGCGCGATCGTACACGATGCGACGGCGGTGCTGGCCTACCGCTACCCGGAACGGTTCCATGCGCAGTCCATGCGCCTGGCCGTGGACGGACAGGGCCGTCTGTCTGCGCTGCCGGGCGCGCCGAACGCCGCGTTCACCACGGGCGTAGACCGCGCCTTCGTCCTTGCGCGGCTCAAGGCCGCATATGCCCGTCTGTCCTGACCGCGCCCCGTTCGGCTGCTGCGCCGTGGCGCGCAATGCCGTCCCTTATTTTCTCGTATAATGTAGGTTTGTCAAACATATTGGACAGTAAATTCTGAGGGAGGAAGCCATCCC
>ERZ827423.1279-NODE-1279-length-25469-cov-3.941450_pt1 | contig 25469 bp, 23 predicted proteins | sample MGYA00519775_ERZ827423 | MGnify/ENA primary metagenome ERZ827423 (study PRJEB31778, sample SAMEA3449296) | human gut metagenome | biome: human gut; feature: human-associated habitat; material: faeces | place: United Kingdom | collected 2010/2012 ...
TTCTTAAATAAGTTTTGTGCAAAGCTTACTTCTGCTTGGCTGCCAGGTCGGCCAAAGCATCCTTGCGGGAGAGGTTGATGCGGCCCTGCTGGTCAATCTCGGTCACCATGACGAGGATCTCATCCCCGACGGAGACCACATCCTCCACCTTTTCCACACGCTTGGAATCCAGCTTGGAAATGTGAACGAGTCCCTCCTTGCCGGGGGCGATCTCCACAAAGGCACCGAAGTTCATCAGCCGGGTAACAACGCCCTTATAGATGGCGCCGACCTCGGGGTCATTGACGATGGTCTCGATGATATTGATGGCGGCACGGCAGTCATCGATATCGATGGCGGAAACAAATACGTGGCCGTCATCCTCAATGTCGATCTTGACATTGCACTCGGCGCAGATCTTCTGGATGGTCTTGCCGCCGGAGCCGATGACCTCACGGATCTTATCGGGATCGATGGTAATGCTGACCATCTTGGGCGCATACTTGGAAAGCTCGGGCCGGGGCGCCGGAATGGCCTTGAGCATCACTTCATCAAGGATATAATTGCGGGCCTTGTGGGTCTTGGCAAAGGCCTCCTTGATGATCTCACGGGTCAGACCGTCGATCTTCAGGTCCATCTGGATGGCGGTAATGCCCTTCTTGGTGCCGCCCACCTTAAAGTCCATATCGCCGAAGAAGTCCTCGACGCCCTGGATATCCACCATGGTCATCCAGCGGTCGCCCTCGGTGATCAAACCGCAGGAGATACCGGCAACAGGAGCCTTGATGGGAACACCGGCATCCATAAGTGCCAGCGTGGAGCCGCAGATGGAGCCCTGGGAGGTGGAGCCGTTGGAGGAAAGCACCTCGGAGACCAGACGCATGGTGTAGGGGAATTCCTCTACGCTGGGGATAACAGGCTCCAGCGCACGCTCGGCCAGCGCACCGTGGCCGATCTCACGACGGCCGGGGCCGCGGCTGGGGCGGGTCTCACCGACGGAATAAGAGGGCATATTGTACTGGTGGATATAGCGCTTGGTGGTCTGCTCATCGATGCCGTCGAGGAGCTGGGCTTCACGGATGGTACCGAGGGTCGCAATGGTCAGCACCTGGGTCTGGCCGCGGGTAAACATACCGGAGCCGTGAACACGGGGAATGATACCGACCTCGGCATCCAGCGGACGGATCTCATCCATGCCGCGGCCGTCTACACGCTTGCCGTCATCCAGCAGCCAGCGGCGCACCACATACTTCTGCAGCTTGTAGATGCACTCATCCAGCATCGCACCCTGGTCGGGGTACTTCTCGTCATACTCGGCGTGCAGCCGGTCATAGATGGGCAGCATACGCTCATCACGGATATTCTTATCATCGGTATCCATGGCAGCACGGACATCCTCGATGAACTCATCCTTGATGGCCTCAAAGAGGTCATGGTCGATCTCCATCGACTCAAAGGTGAACTTGGGCTTGCCGATCTCGGCCTGTACCTCCTTGATGAAGGCGACCATCTTCTGCACCTCTGCAAAGCCCTGCATAATGGCCTCCAGCATGGTGTCGTCGTCCACCTCGTTGGCGCCGGCCTCGATCATGCAGACCTTATCGGCGGTACCGGCAACGGTCAGCTGCAGGTCGCTCTTCTGGCGCTGCTCGGCGTTGGGGGTCAGGATGATCTCACCATCCACCAGACCGACATTGATGCCGGCGATGGGCCCGTTCCACGGAATATCGGAGATGGACAGCGCCATGGATGCGCCGATCATGCCGGCGATCTCGGGAACGCAGTCGGGGTCAACGGAAAGGACGGTCATCACAACGGAAACGTCGTTGCGCATATCCTTGGGGAACAGCGGACGGATGGGGCGGTCTACCACACGGCTGGAAAGAACAGCCTTATCGCTGGGGCGGCCCTCACGCTTGAGGAAGGAACCGGGGATCTTGCCCACGGCGTACAGCTTTTCCTCAAAGTCCACCGAAAGCGGCAAAAAGTCGATGCCGTCACGGGGCTTGGCGGAAGCGGTCGCATTGACCAGCACGGTGGTCTCGCCGTAGCGTACCAGCACGGAGCCGCCGGCCTGACAGCACATTTTACCGGTCTCAAAGCTCATCTTGCGTCCGGCAAATTCAGTTTCAAATACGCGGAAGTTTTCAAACATCTTTTCTTCTCCTTACTTTGTGTTATTATCAGGCGGCCGTGCTTTCGTTTTAGCAATAAAGCCTTCCTCCGGGGAAGATTTTTGCCTTCCGGGGGAACGATTCACTGCTAAACACGATGGCAGGAGCCGCCTTTTTGCTGTGTAAAAAAGGCTCCAAAAACCGGGTAAGAGGGCAGACGGAAACCCCCGCCTGCCCTCCGGCAGTTCAATTACTTACGCAGACCCAGCTTGGCAATGATGGCACGATAGCGCTCAATGTCCTTCTTCTTCAGGTAGTTCAGCAGGTTTCTGCGGTGACCGACCATCTTGAGCAGACCGCGGTTGGAATGGAAATCCTTGGGGTTCTGCTGCATATGCTTGGTCAGGGTGTTGATGCGGCTGGTCAGAACAGCGATCTGCACCTCGGGGGAACCGGTATCGCCCTCATGGGTAGCATACTCGGTAATGATCTTGTTTTTTTCTTCCTTGAGAATCATGTTTTTTCACCTCATAAAATATTTACGCCGGGACCTCCGTACCGGGATCGGTGAAGTTCCCGCAAAGGAACACTCCCAAATACCGGGATCCGGTCATATCAATATGGAATTATACCATATGTTCCAACTGCTGTAAAGAGTTTTTTGCCGTATTTTTATGCCTTTTTGCGGCGATTTCGGGCGGAAAGCACCGTAGAACGCAGCAGCATGGTGATGGTCATGGGACCCACCCCGCCGGGGACCGGCGTCAGCCAGCCCGCCACGGGGGAAACGCTTTCAAAGTCCACATCCCCGCACAGCTTGCCCGCCGCGTTTCGGTTCATCCCCACATCGATGACCACGGCACCGGGCTTTACCATCTCCCCGGTAACAAACCCCGCCTTGCCCACCGCGGAAATAAGGATATCCGCCCGGCGGGTCACCTCCGGCAGGTTCCGGGTCTTGCTGTGGCATACCGTCACAGTGGCATTGCGGTGCAGCGCCAGCAGCGCCATCGGCTTGCCCACTATGTTGCTGCGCCCGATGATTACACATTCCTTGCCGGTCATATCCACGCCGGTGCTGTCGATCAGGGTCAGGATCCCGCTGGGGGTGCAGGGGGCAAAAAAGTAATCCCCTATCACGATACGTCCCACATTCTGCGGGTGGAAGGCATCCACATCCTTTGCGGGGTCAATGGCGGAAAGGATCTCCTTCTGGTCAAGATGCCCCGGCAGCGGCAGCTGCACCAGTATCCCGTCGATTGCCTCCCGGCCGTTCAGCTCGGCGATGAGAGAAAGCAGCTCCTCCCTGCTTGTATTTTCCGGCAGGGTGTATTGCTCGGAATGGATGCCCAGCTCGTCACAGGCCTTGTGCTTATTCCGCACATACACCTGCGAAGCCGGGTCCTCCCCCACCAGGATGACTGCCAGTCCCGGGGTGATTCCCTCGCCCTTCAGCTCCTCCGTCCGGGCTTTCAGCTCGGCACGGCACCGGGCCGCCACCGCTTTCCCGTCAATGATCCTTGCGCTCATACTCGTCCTTTTTCTCCTCCGGTTGGGCCGGTTTCTTTCCGTTCTTCTTTTCGGCCAGCTTGCGGTCCAGCATCGCCATGCGCTGCCGGCTTTCCTCGGTATCTACATACCGCCGCAGCACAAAGCGCGGCTTTTTCTCGCCCTCGATATACTCCAGCGTCATAGGTTTGCGGCTCCACAGGAAGATCGCCAGCATCAGCCCGGCGGCCACAATAAACAGCACACCGCCCAACGCCTGCGAAACTCTCACGCTGCCCCACATCAGGCTGTCGGTACGCAGCCCCTCCACAAAGAAGCGCCCGAGACCGTACCATGCCGTATAGCCCAGCGTGATCTGTCCATCGTAGCTGCGGCGCGGGAACAGCCATAGCAGCAGCACCGCCACCCCGATGAGATTCCACAGGCTTTCGTACAGGAAGGTCGGATGTACCGGCATGGCGGGGTCCACCACCACGCCCTGCGCCAGCAGCGCCGCCTGGTGGCGGGAAAGATAATTCGAAATGGTATCGGAGGTCATGCCCCACGGCAGGGTGGTATTGGTACCGAAGGCCTCCATATTGAAGAAATTGCCCCAGCGCCCGATGGCCTGTCCCAGCATCACACCGGGGAAGGCTGCATCGGCAACGGGCAGCATGGGCAGCTTTTTGCTGCGGCAAACGATAAACGCCACGATAAGCGCCCCGATGATGCCGCCGTAGATGGCCAGCCCGCCGCCCCGCAGGTTAAAGATCTCCTTGAGGTTGTCCTTATAATGATCCCACTGGAACGCCACATAGTAGGCGCGCGCCCCCACAATGGCGCCGAGCATCGACCACAGGATTATATCCAGTCCCTCATCGGGGTGGATGCCGCAGCTGCGGTTGTGGGAAAGATAGACCCACAGCCCCAGGCCGAAGCCCACTGCGATGATAACGCCGTACCAGTAAATCTCCAGACTGCCGATGGAAACCGCCACCCGGCTGATGGGGATCTCCCATCCAAGACCGGGGAACCGCAAAATCTCCATGGTATCACTTCCTTTGTTACATTAGTTTCGTTTACCCGCCTATTATATCATAGCCGTTCCCGTTTTGTCATTCTCATTTATAAATTTTTGTGCCACAGCGGCATTTTATATGCTATAATGTGGCTGTTATCTCTCCCAAAACCTTCAAAGGAGCGACCTGCATGACAGAACTGCTTACCCGGCTATTCATCCGCGATAAAGATAACGTCCAGGACCCCGCCGTCCGTCAGCGGTACGGTGCATTAAGCGGGTTTACCGGCATCTGCCTTAATATTCTGCTGTTCCTCGGCAAGCTCATCGCCGGTACGGTGTCCGGCTCTATCGCCATCACCGCCGATGCCTTCAATAACCTTTCCGATGCCGGCTCCTCCGTCGTGACCCTCATCGGCTTCCGGCTGGCGGGGCAAAAGCCCGACCGGGATCACCCCTTCGGCCACGGCCGTGTGGAATACCTCTCCGGGCTTGCGGTCTCGGTCGTCATCCTGCTCATGGGCTTCGAGCTGGGCAAGACCTCCTTCCAGAAGATCCTTTCCCCCCAGCCGGTGGATTTTTCCCTGCTGCCGCTTATCATCCTGCCGGTCTCCATTTTGGTCAAGGGTTGGATGTATCTCTTTAACCGCAAGCTGGGCAAAAAGATCGACTCCGCCGCCATGATGGCCACCGCCGCCGACAGCTTGAGCGATATGGCCTCCACTGCGGTGGTGCTGCTGGGTACGCTGGCCGGACATTTCTTCCGCATCCAGCTTGATGGCTATCTCGGCGTACTGGTGGCGATATTCATTCTGTATACCGGCGTTTCCGCCATGAAGGACACCATTGACCCGCTGCTGGGGCGTGCGCCCGATCCTGCACTGGTCGCCGGCATCAGGCGTCTGGCGCTGGCCCCGCCGGAGATCCTCGGCCTGCACGATCTCATCGTCCACGATTACGGCCCCGGAAGGCTGTTTGCCTCGCTGCACGCCGAGGTGGATAAGGACGACGATATCTCCGCCATCCATGATATCATCGATACGGTGGAACGGCAGATCTACCACGAGCTGGGCTGTGAGATCTGCATCCATATGGACCCCATCGCCGTCGGTGATAAAAAAACCGCCGAATGCCGCATCATGGCGGCCAACCTGCTGGCGGAGATCGACCCGAAGCTCACCATGCACGATTTCCGCATCACCAGCGGCCCGGACCACACCAACCTCATCTTTGATGTGGTGCGCCCCCTGGACTGCAAATACACCTCCGAGGAATTGCAGCAGCGCATCCAAACGGCGGTCTCGGCGCTGCCGGGGCGTTACTTCGCCGTCATCACCGTGGATACCCCCCGAATATAAAAAATACTGCCGGGAGTCTTCAGCGGCTCCCGGCTTTTTCTATTCCTCCCCGGCAAAGGGCAGTTCCTTCAGTACCACCTCCCGGATAAACCGGAAGGTCTCCTCCTCGCCTCGATCCCGCAGCATCGTCAAAATATAGCGCAGCTTGCGGGCGGTCACCGGGTGCATCCAGCGGTTATCCCCCGCCCGCAGCAGGTATTCCAGCGGGGCGCCGTCGTGGTAGTCCTTCCCCAGGTAGGTGCTGCTGGCCGCAATGCGGTCCATGCACATCTCCACAAAGAACCTGGTGGGCATCTCCAGCGGGACATACTGGCGGGTCACGGGGCTTACATCGGTCCAGTATTCAAAATGATGGCGGTTGCGGCCCTTGTGGTGCATCCACGCCAGGGAATACCCCTTTTCCCGGCGCTCCTGCTGGGTGGGGCTGAAGGTTCCCTGATAGTATTTCGCCCCCCGCCAGAATTCCGTCGGGGAATACTTGGAAAGGTCGTGGGTCAGCCCCCGCCAGTACAGCCCGACCTTAAAGCAGTTTTTCATCACCAGGTGCCGGTGGTGGGTGATCGTGCGAAAATGCTTGATGATATGCAAGGGGCGCTCCTCTCCTTTCTGCGGTCTATCCATTATTATAAATCACCCGGCAAAGGATTGCAAACCCATTTACAAAACGCTATAATAAAAATCAACGCTGTAAAAAGGAGTTCCCTATGGTCATTAACGGTAAAAAATATATTGTAAAGGTCCCCACCGGCAAAACCACCAATGACTTTCAGTTTGATGAGCTGCTGCCGGCTTTCCGCAAATACTGTGCCAAGGTCGCCCAGAATCAGGCGACCCGCATCGCCAGCTTCACCTCTCCCCTGGAGGTCCCCAAGCCCATCAGCTGGGCGGCGCTGCTGGTCGATCTCTCGGAGCAGTTCACCGACTGCCTCGGCTACATCGAGCACATCAATACCATCCCCGCCGATGAGGACGGCCGTTACCTGCTGCCCCGCGCGATCTATGATGATTTTAAGACCCTCAATGAGGTCATCAGCTGCGTAGGCCCCGCTGCGTGGAACCAATGGGATGAGACCAGCAAGCTGTACTGGAAAAGCTGCGTCCCCCGTATGCGTATGCTGCTGGAGCAGTCCAAGGTCATTGAAGAAAAATAATTTTTCGCATTTTCGGTCAAAAGGGCTTGATTTTTTGCCGCCCGTGTGATATTATAACAAAGCTGAAACGAGAGTTCCGGCATAAATCTGGGTGTGGCGCAGGTGGTAGCGCGCTACCTTGGGGTGGTAGAGGCCGCTAGTTCGAGTCTAGTCACTCAGACCAACAAAAAGAGAGCCGACAGGCTCTTTTTTTGATGCCGCAAACACTTTTCCCCGTTATAAAGCTATGCCAAAAGCACCGGTCCCGCCTGGGGATCGGTGCTTTGTTTTCATTATACGGGTTACGCAGCAGCCCTTTTGCCGCATACCTCCTCGTAGGTCTCCACGATCTCCTTTTCGGGGGTCCCGGTCAGCAGGGAGACCGCCACCAGCGCAATGCAGGCAACGATAAAGGCAGGCAGCAGCTCATAGATGGCCCATGCGCCGCCCATCGGGGCGATGAGATACTTCCAAACGAATACCATCACACCGCCGGCCACCATCCCGGCCAGGGCGCCCCACCTATTGCAGCGCTTCCAGAACAGCGAGAACAGCACCACCGGGCCGAACGCCGCCCCGAAGCCCGCCCATGCAAAGGACACCACACGGAACACCGAGCTGGAAGGGTCCCACGCGAGGATGACGCCGATCACGGCGATGACCACAACGGTCAGCCGTGCCACGATCATCTCGGTCTTATTGTTCAGCTTGATGCCGAAGACATTCTGGGAAAGGTCCTGCGAAACGCTGGAGGCCGCCGTCAGCAGCTGGCTGTCCGCGGTGGACATGGTCGCCGCAAGAATGCCGGAAAGGATAATACCGGCTACGATGGCAAGCAATGTGCTGTTGCGGCTCATCAGGTCGGCCAGCTTGATGATAATGGTCTCGGCGTCGGCGCTGTTGGTCAGGAACGGTACCTTGCCCGCCACCGAAACGCTGTACCCGATGATGCCGATGGCGATGGCGATCATCATGGAAATGACCACCCAGACGGTCGCAATGCGGCGGGAGGTATTCAGCTTCTTTTCCTCCTTGATGGCCATAAACCGCAGCAGGATATGGGGCATCCCGAAGTAGCCCAGCCCCCATGCCAGCGTGGAAATGATGCTCAAGCCCCCGAAGGAAGCCGCACCGCCGGTGGCGATATCATACCCCTTGGTCATGGAAAGATACCCCGGAAGCGCCTGTGCGTTGGATACCACCGCATCCATGCCGCCTGCCATGCGGATGCCGAACACCACCACAACAAACAGCGCAATGGTCATAAAAATGGACTGGATGAGGTCGGTAAAGGAAACCGCCATAAAGCCGCCCAGCACCGTGTAGCCGATGATCACAATAGCTCCCACGATCATCGCCGCATGATAGTTCACCCCGAACAGGCTGTTGAAAAGCGTCCCGATGGCCTTAAAGCCGGAAGCGGTATAGGGGACGAAGAACACCAGAATAATGACCGCTGCAATGGCGGAAAGCAGGTTCTTTCTATCCCCGAACCGCCGGGAGAAATAGTCCGGCACGGTGATGGCGCCCAGCCGTGCGGAATAGCGGCGCAGCCGCCGTGCCACGATGAGCCAGTTGAGATAGGTGCCCACCGCCAGACCGATGCAGGTCCATGTGACCTCCGGCAGGCCGCACAGGTAGGCAAGGCCCGGAAGCCCCATCAGCAGATAGCTGCTCATGTCGCTGGCTTCGGCGCTCATGGCCGTTACCAGGGGGCCCATTTTACGGCCGCCCAGATAAAAATCATCGCTGCTTTTGCCGCTGCCCTTTCTGCCGAAATACACCCCCACCAGCACCATCGCCAGCAGATAAATCGCTATCGTCAGAATGATCACTACTTGAGAACCTGCCATTTTTCGTCGCTCCTTTATGTTCAATATGCCCGAAGTATAGCACACAAATTAGTAGACGAAAATACAGAACGGTGTACAGACTTTATTCTGTACACCGATGCAAATATTATTAGATTTTCCTTTGTTTCAAGCCTTTTCTGTATAGACAAATTACCATGCAAACAGTAATCGACGAAAAATTATTTTTTACGGAACCCCTCCAAAAACAGCGGCATCATGGTTTTGGTGTACTGCGGCAGCGAATACTCCCCGCCGGAAAGGCACCAGTCATACATCAGCCCGCGCTCAAACATCGCATAGGCCTTTACCAGCTCCCCCACCGTGCGCTCGGTGGTCAGCTCGCCGTTTTCCTGTCCCCTCGCCATGATCTGCCGCAGCAGCTTATAGTAGGTGCGGTTGCGGTTCAGCAGGTGCTTTTCGCCCTTTGTCACCAGCTGGCTGCTGAACAGCCGGCACAGCAGCTCGATGGAAACGGTATTCTCCACCGTCACAAACAGCTCGTAATTCAGCCAGCACAGCAGCCCGATGCAGTCCATCTCGTCATGCTCCTGCTGCATCAGCTCCTCGTAGCGCTCATCAAACAGCACCGAAAGGGAGGAAAGCAGGGCGTCCTTGCCGTCAAAATAGTGGTAGAACGACCCCTTGGAGGTCTCGGACTCAAAAATGATATCCTCCACCGTGGTCTCCTCGTAGCCCTGCTCATAAAACAGCTTCCACGCCGCCGCCACAATGCGTCCCTTGGTATTGCGGGTATTCTTTTTGGGCATCCTGCCGCCCCCTCTCTCATTTGGCCTTATTTTACCACAGCCCGCCGCCCCTTGCCAACCCCTTTCGATAAAATGCGCCCTCTTATCATCCCATATAAAATCACCCGGCCAAGCGCCCCTGCGCCCGATCGGGTGAAAAATATTCATCGGCCCAGCAGCTCCCGCACCGTTTTACGCAGCCCGGCGGCATCCAGTCCCATCCGGCGCAGCAGCTCCCGCCGCTTCCCGTGGTAGATCCACCGGTCTGGCAGCGCCAGCGAATGAACCGGTGTCCGGCTTTCCTGCCCGGCGGCCACCTGCTGCAGCAGGCTGCCCAGCCCGCCGATGCCCGCGACCTCCTCATAGACCAGCAGGGGCTTGCCCTCGGCCAGCAGGGTGTTCATCATCTCGGCATCGTAGGGCTTCAAAAAGCGTGCGTTCACCAGTCCCATGCAAATGCCGTCCATCTCCAGCAGACGGGCGGCCTCCTCGGCCTCCCCTACAAAGTCCCCGTAGGTGATGACCGTGATCTCGCCCTCCCGCAGCCGTTCCCAACGCCCGATGGGCAGCGGCTCCCGGGAAAGGGGCTGCTCCGGCATGGCGTTTTTGCTGTACCGCAAAAAATAGGGGCCCTCCGCCGTAAAACCGGTCGCCAGCAGCCGGGCGCTTTCGGCGGCATCCCTGCCCTGCGCCAGTATGATACCGGGAACGGGCAGCAGCAGCGAAACATCAAAGATGCCCTGATGCGAAACACCGTCCTCCCCTATCACGCCGCAGCGGTCAATGCCCACCACCACATTGCCGCCCATCCGGGCAATGTCATGGTTCACCTCATCATAGCCCCGCTGCAAAAAGGTGGAATAGATGGTCACAAAGGGGCGCATCCCGTCCAGCGCCAGCGCATTGGCCAGCACCAGTGCGTGCTCCTCGGCGATTCCCGCATCGATAAACCGTTTCGGGTATTTTTTTGCAAATTCGGTCAGGTGGGCGCCGGTGGTCATCGCCGGGGTGATGGCATAAATGCGTTCATCCTCCGCGGCCAGCTCGGTCACCATCCGGCTGACGGCCTTGCCCTGCGTGGTGCCACCGGCTGCCGTCTGCCGCCCGCTTTGCGCATCAAAGGCCCCTACCCCGTGCCACAGCCCGTCGTAGTCGTCGGTGCAGTAGTCGCAGCCGTGCCCTTTTTCGGTGATGACGTGCAGCAGCACCGGCTTTGCGGCCTCCTTCGCCATCCGCAAAAAGGCATCCAGCTCTCCCAGATCGTGCCCATTCACCGGCCCGTAGTAGGTGATGCCCATCTCCTCAAAAAGCGCACCGTCCCGCAGGTACAGCCGCTTCAGGTCCTCTTTTACCTGCTCCACGCCGTGCACCATGGCCTCCCCCACCACGGGGATGCGCCGCAGCGCTGCCTTGGTGCGGCTTTTGGCGCTGCGGTACCCCCGGTGCAGACGAATCCTCTCCAAAGAATTGTGCAGCGCCCCCACATTGGTATTGATGCTCATTCGGTTATCGTTCAGTATGATGATCAGCGGCTTTTGGTAGTCCCCGATGTGATTGAGCGCCTCATAGGAAAGGCCGTTGCCCATCGCACCGTCGCCCACCACCGCAATCACCGCATTTTTTTCTCCTTTTGCGTCCCTTGCCATCGCAAAGCCCAGCGCCGCCGAAAGCGCCGTACCGGCATGGCCGCCCTCGTAGCAGTCGTGGGGGCTTTCCGCCCGGCACTGGAAACCCGAAAGCCCATCGGTGCAGCGCAGCGTATCAAATTCCGCCGCCCGCCCGGTCAGCAGCTTGTGGGTATAGCACTGGTGCCCCACATCAAAGATGATCTTATCCTGCGGGGTGTGAAAGACACGGTGCAGCGCCACCGTCAGCTCCACCAGTCCCAGATTGGAGGACAGGTGCCCGCCGGTGTGCGAAACGCTCTCTATGATGAATTCCCGCAGCTCTCCGCACAGCTTTTGCAGCTCCTGCTCGTTCATCCCTTGCAGAAAAGCCGGGTTTTTGATTTGCCTAACATCCATTCATTCGGTTCCTTTTTTCAGGTAAAATTCCGCCAGCTCTCTGTCCGCCGGCGTCGTGATCTTGATATTCTCCCGGCGGCCCGGCACCAGCTTTACCCGGCGCCTGGCACGCTCCAGCAGCATACAGTCATCGGTGATGCCCTCCCGCTCCGTCAATGCCCGGTGCAGCTTCAACAGCTCCTCCCGGTAAAACGCCTGCGGTGTTTGGATCAGATAGGTTCTGCTGCGGTCGGTCGAGCGCTCCACATAGCCGTCGGCGCCCGTCAGCTTTACCGTATCCGGGCTTGCCACCGCAACAGCCGCACCGTCTGCCTGTGCCAGCGCCGCAAGGCAGTCCTCCAGCAGCTCTTTTGTCACCAGCGGCCTTGCCCCATCGTGGATGAGTACCCTATCTCCATTTGCCGCCGTCAGCGCATTCTGCACCGACTCTGCACGGTCTTTTCCTCCGGTCACTACCGTCACCGGCTTTTCGGGGGAAAGGCTCTCGGCAAGCGCCCGCAGGGTCGCTTCCTCCCCTGCTCTGGCCGCCAGTATCACCTCATCCACCGCAGGGGAACCCAAAAACACCCGCAGGCTGTATTCCAGCACCGGCCGCCCGCAAAGCATAGCCAGCGTCTTGTTTTCCCCGGTGCCGTAGCGGGTGCTGCTCCCCCCCGCCAGTATGATGCCGCTTACCTTCATCCTGCTCTCCTTACTGCGGCGGTCGCCCTCCGCTGCCCCTCGGGCCGGCCGCCCGTGTTCCACAGGCCGTCCGGCCCTCGCCCGCTGCGGGCTCCCGCCGCCTTCTTGTGTTCATCCGGCCGCTTCGCTGCTCCGGCAGCAAACCGCCCAGCGGCTCTCCTGCAGCACCTTCGCCGCCACAGCCGCCGTTTGTTCATCGGGGTAAATGCCGAACACCGCACTGCCGGTGCCGGTCATCATCGCCGCCAGCGCCCCGCTTTGCCGCATCTCCCCCCGGATCATTTCCGCCTCCGGCAGGTCCGCCGCTTCCTCGAATACATTATACAGGCTCCCGCACAGTCCCTGCAAATCTCCCGTCTCCAGCGCCCGTACTGCATCGCCGGCGGTAAAGCGCTGCCGCAGGCGTTCTCGCATCTCATCGATGCGCCGGTACATCGCCGGGGTAGAGCCCCCCGTTTCCGGCTTGCAGATGACCATCCACAGCGGCAGTCTGCTTTCCACCGGCGTCAGTCGCTCCCCGATGCCGGTCGCCAGCGCCGTCCCGCCCCTGATGCAGAACGGGACATCAGCGCCCAGCCTTTCCGCCAGCCCGCACAGCCGTTCCCCGGTCATGCCCAGCCCGTACAGCCGGTTCATGCCCCGCAGGTAGGCCGCCGCATCGGTACTGCCGCCGCCCAGTCCCGCCTCGGCGGGGATGTTCTTCTCCAGTCTCACCCGGACGCCTCCCAGCGCCGGAAATTCGCTCCTCAACAGCTTATCGGCCCGCGTGATGATATTCTCCTCCGCCGGTATCCCGGCCGCCTCATTGAGGCTCAAGCCCGTCTCCTGCCGTTCCAGCACCAGCCGGTCGCACAGGCTCACGCTTTGGAACACCGTCTCCAGGGTATGATAGCCATCAGGACGCCGTCCGGTCACCGCCAGCGTCAGGTTCACCTTGGCAAATGCCGATTCCGTCACTTTGTGCATCGTCAGTCCTCCGCTGTCAGGATACACAGCACCGAGATCCCCAGTCCTTTTCCGCAGTCGGTCAGTCCCTCGCCGGTGGTGGCGGTAATGCCGATGGCAGAGGGCTCGACCCCCAGCAGCCCGGCGATATGCTCCCGCATTTCGGGGATCATCGGGCTGATCTTCGGCCGCAGGCACTCCATCGAAAGGCTCACATGGCTCACCCGTCCCTGCATAAATTCCAGTGCCTTGCGCAGGTATTCCGTCGAATCGGTGATCCCGCTTCGGCACATCTCATCGGCGATTTTACCCAGTATATTCTGCCCGGTGATGCCGGAAACGGCATTGGTGATGGCGTGCAGCACCACATCGCCGTCGCTGTTGGCCAGCAGTCCCGGCTCTCCGGGGAACACCACCCCGCCCAGAATAAGCGGCTTGCCGGGGCTTTCCTCAAAGCGGTGGCTATCCTGCCCGATCGCAGCCTTCATATGGCGTTTCACCTCGTTTTCATCCATTCCTCCGTCCTGTGACGGGTCTCCTCGTCCAGCGCCAGCACCTCGTCTATGCTGCCCGGCTCGCCGGGGGTATGCTGCCGCAGCATCTCCTCCACTCCGCGCGGGATATCGGTAAACCGCAGCCCGCCCGCCAGAAAGCGTGCCACCAGCGCCTCATTTGCCGCATTGAGCACCACCTGTGCGCCGTGCCCCGCCCGGGCCGCCTCTTTCGCCAGCCGCAGGCAGGGGAACTTCTCCTCATCCGGCGCTTTGAATTCCAGCGCCTTCATCGCAAAAATATCCAACCGCTGCGGCATTTCCATCCGTTCGGGATAGGAAAGCGCATAGGCAATGGGCAGCTCCATATCCGGCGGGGCGATATTCGCCATGATGCTGCCGTCCTTAAATTCCACCATCGAATGAACGATGCTCTGCCGGTGGATGACCACCTGCACCCGTTCCACCGGGACATCAAACAGCCACCTTGCCTCGATGATCTCAAGGCCCTTGTTCATCATGGTGGCGCTGTCTATCGTTATTTTGGGGCCCATTTTCCAGGTGGGGTGCCGCAGCGCCTCCTCCGGGGTAATGCCGTCGGTGATCTCCCGGTCGAAAAACGGCCCGCCGGAGGCAGTCAGCAAAATCCTTTCGATCTCCCCGTGGTTTTCCCCGCGCAGGCACTGCATGATGGCGCTGTGCTCGCTGTCCACCGTCAGCAGGGCGGCGCCCTGCTTTCTTGCCGCCTCCATCACCAGACGGCCGCCCGCCACCAGCACTTCTTTATTGGCCAGCGCCACCGTCTTTCCGTTATTGATCATATTCCATGTGGGGCGCAGCCCGGCCACCCCCACCAGCGCCGAAACCCCGATATCGAAGTCGGTCAGGCGGCTCACCTTGTCCATGCCGTCCTCGCCCCGGTAAATATCCAGCCCGGGGAAAAGCGCTTTCAGCACTGCGGCGTCCTTTTCCCCGATGATATACACATGACGGGGGTTAAACTCCCGGATCTGCTCGATCAGCCGCTGCAAATTGCGCCCCGCCGCAAGGATGGAAACCGCAAAGCGATCCCAGTGCCGCCGCACCACATTCAGGGTGCTGCACCCGATGGAACCGGTACTGCCGAAAATGGCAAGCTCTTTCATGTGGCCCCTCCTTTTGTTTTTTCCTGATTTTTTATTATACCATACTCCCCGCCGGCTTATCAACCGCAGGGGGCTATTTTGCCCTCCGGCAAAAATGAACCGGCACCCCCTGCGGGATACCGGCTCACGCTTATTCCTCGCCCATCAGCGCCAGCGCCTCACGGGCGGCAGCCTGCTCGGCGCCTTTTTTGCTGCGGCACACGCCCCGCCCGATGACATTACTGTTGAGATGGACCTCCACCACGAATTTCTTATCGTGGTCGGGGCCCTCGGCGGAAACCAGCACATACTCCACCCGTTCCTCCGGGTTCTTCTGGATGATCTCCTGCAGGCGGGTCTTGTAGTCCACAAAGGGCGCCGCCTCAAGTGTCAGGTCCTCCTCCACAAAGGGCAGCACGAACCGCCGGGCCGCCTCCAGCCCGCCGTCCAGATAGATCCCGGCAATCAGCGCTTCAAAGGCGTCGCTCACCACCGAGGGTCTTTCCCGTCCGCCGGTCTGCTCCTCGCCGTGACCCAGCAGCAGCTCCTGTCCCAGCTTTATCTTTTGGGCAAATTCAAACAGGCTTTTTTCGCACACCAAGCTCGCCCTTATTTTGGTCAGATCGCCCTCCGCCAGGTGGAACTTATGGAAGATATGATCCGCCACGATGATGGAAAGCACCGCATCCCCCAAAAATTCCATCCGTTCGTTGCACTCTATTTTCTGCCGGCTTTCATTGGCATAGGAGGAATGGGTCAGCGCGCGCTCCAGCAGCGCCGGGTCATTGAACCGGTACCCGATCCTTTCCTGCAAGGCCTCCATAGACATAACAGCACCCTCTTTTCCGGTAAAAAGTTATTCCTTTTCGGCGGTCTCGGCAGCCAGCTGGCTTTCCATCTCACCGATGATATTATTCTCGCAGCAGCTGATGGCCTGCCGGATGGCATTATAGAACGCCTTGGCGTCGCTGCTCCCGTGCGCCTTGATGACCGGCTTTTTGGTGCCCAGCAGCAGCGCCCCGCCGTACTCGGCCGAATCAAACTTCTTCTTAAAGGCGCCCAGGTCCTTCTTCACTACGGCAGCGGCCAGCTTATTGGGCAGCGATTTCATAAAGATCGCCTTGATCTCGCTCATAAAGAGCTTCGCCAGTCCCTCGGTGACTTTCAGGATGATATTCCCGGTAAAGCCGTCGCAGACCGCCACATCGCAGCCGCCCAGCGGCACCTCGCGCGCCTCCACATTCCCGATGAAGTTGTAGCTTGCCGCCTTCATCAGGCCGTAGGCCTCCACCTGCAGCTCGGTGCCCTTGGTTTCCTCCGCACCGATGTTCACCAGTCCCACACGGGGGCTAGGCACACCCAGGATACGCTTCATATACACCGAGCCCATCAGCCCGAACTGCCGCAGCATTTCGGGGCGGCAGTCGTGGTTGGCGCCGGAATCCAGCAGCATAAAGCAGCCGTTCCGGCAGGGCACCACGGTACCGATGGCCGGGCGCTTCACGCCCTTGATGCGCTTGACGATGAGGGTCCCCCCCACCACCAGGGCGCCGGTGCTCCCGGCGGAAACAAAGGCCTCGCCTTCCCCGTCCGCCAGCATTTGCAGACCGCGCGCCATGCTGCAGTCCTTGTATTGCTTCATAATAGCGGTCGGCTCCGCATCCATGGGGATCACATCGGGGGCCTCGGCGATCCTCATCCCCTCCAGCGAAATCCCCAGCTCCGCAGCCTTTTCCCGCAGCTTTTCGCCGTCGCCGGTCAGTATGATCTCACACTTCCAGCGGTCGGCCGCCATGCGGCATCCCTGCAATACGGCCTCCGGGGCGTTATCCCCGCCGTAAGCATCTACGATCACTCTCATCGTTCATCCCTCGCTTTCAGGTAATGTTGCATTGCCGCCACAGCCCGGTCGGCCATGGCCTGATAGCGCTCCTGCTTGCCCTTTATCAGCTCCGGCAGCGGCGGCAGGATGCCCATATTGCTGCCCATCGGCTGGAAATCCTCCACGCTTTCATCGCTGATATACCGGCACAGCGCACCCATCATCGTTTCGGGCGGGGGCAGCAGCAGCGGTTTCCCCTGCAAACGGTCGGCCACGGCGTGCGCCGCCAGTATCCCGCTTGCAGCGGATTCAATATACCCCTCCACGCCGGTCATCTGCCCGGCAAAGCTCACCCTCGGCTCCTTTTTCAGCCTGAACCAGCCGTCCAGCAGCCGCGGGGAGTCCAGAAAGGTATTGCGGTGCATCACGCCGTACCGCACAAACTCCGCGTTTTCCAGCCCCGGTATCATCGAAAAGACCCGCTTTTGCTCCGGGAACAGCAAATTGGTCTGGAACCCCACGATATTATACATGGTGCCGTCGGCATTTTCCCGCCGCAGCTGGATATTCGCCCACGGGCGGTGGCCGGTGCGGGGGTCACGCAGTCCCACCGGGCGCAGGGGGCCGTACCGCATGGTATCCGGGCCCCGCTTTGCCAGCACCTCTATGGGCATACAGCCCTCGTACACCTTAAAGTATTCCTTTTCGAATTCATGCAGCTCCACGCTTTTTGCATTTACCAGCGCCTCGTAGAACGCCTCATACTCCTCCTTATTGAAGGAGCAGTTGATATAGTCCGCCTCGCCGCGGTCGTAGCGGGTGGCAAAATACACCCGGTCCATATTGATGGACTCCTTGGTGACGATGGGGGCGGAGGCATCATAAAAGCTCAAATATTTTTCGCCGCACAGCCGCCCGATGCTCTCGGAAAGCGCTTCGCTGGTCAGGGGGCCGGTCGCCACAATGACATCCCCCTGCGGCAGCTCGGTCACCTCACCGTTCACCACCGTCACATTCGGCAGCGCCCGGATCGCCCTTGTCATGGCGTCGCTGAACGCCTCCCGGTCCACCGCCAGGGCCCCGCCGGCGCTCACCGCCGTTTCCTCGGCGCAGCGCACCACCAATGAGCCCATCGCCTTCATCTCGGCCTTCAGCAGCCCCGCAGCGGAATTGATCCTCATCGCCTTGAGGGAATTGGAGCAGACCAGCTCGGCAAAGCCCGGGTAATGGTGTGCCGGGGAATATTTCTCCGGCTTCATCTCGTGCAGCGTCACCTCGATGCCCCGGTTTGCCAGCGCCCAGACGGCCTCACAGCCCGCCAGTCCGGCGCCTATCACAGTTACTTTACTCATTATTTTGCACTCTTCTCATAGCCACAGCCCTCTTTCAGGCAGTGGATCATCTTCATCCGGCCGGTGGTCTTGAACAGGCTGCTGCCGCACCGGGGGCATTTTTCCTCCAGCGGGATATCCCACGTCATAAAACCACAGGCGGGGTTATCCTCGCAGCCGTAGTAGGTGCGCCCCGTCTTGGATTTTTTAGCCAGCACCTTTTTGCCGCAGCGGGGGCAGCTGCCGGGGGTCTCCTGCTGCAGGGTCTTGGTGTTCTTGCACTCCGGGAAGCCCGGACAGGCCAGGAACTTGCCGTATTTGCCGTGTCGCACCACCATTTTGCGGCCGCACAGCTCGCACACGATGTCGGTCTCCTCATCGGGGATCTTCATCTTGGTGCCCTCCATGTTCTTTTCGGCGCTTTGCAGCATCTCGGTAAAGTCATCATAGAAGTGGTGCATCATGCCCACCCACTCGGTCTTGCCTTCCTCTACCTCATCCAGCTCCTTTTCCATTTCGGCGGTGAATTTCACATCCACTATCTTGCCGAACTGCTCCTTCATCAGGCGGGTCACCGTCTCCCCCACGATGGTGGGCTTCAGCGCCTTGCCCTCCCGTTCCACATAGCCGCGCTGCAGTATGGTGGAAAGGGTGGGTGCGTAGGTGCTGGGGCGGCCTATGCCGTTCTCCTCCAGCTCCCGGATGAGCGTAGCTTCGGTATAGCGGGGGGGCGGCTGGGTGAAATGCTGACCGGGCTTGAGCTCCTTCAGGTTCAGCTGCTCGCCCTCCTCCAGCCGGGGCAGATTGGTCCCCTGCTCCTCATCGTTATCCTGCGTTTCGGTGTAAAGTCTGGTATAGCCGTCAAACCGCACCGAGAACCCGGAGGCCTTGAAGAGATGCTCCCCGGCGGTGATATCGGCGGAAACGGTATCCTGCACGCAGGCCGCCATCTGGCTGGCGATAAAGCGCTCCCACACCAGCTTATACAGCTTAAACTGGTCAGCGGAAAGGCTGTCCTTGATCTTCATGGGGGAAAGCTCTATCATGGTCGGGCGGATGGCCTCATGGCCGTCCTGCGCATTGGATTTGGAACGGAAGGTACGGGGCTTTGCCAGCGCATAGCTGTCCCCGTAGGTGCGCTTAATGTAATCATGCGCCGCAGAAAGCGCCTCATCGGAAATGCGCAGCGAGTCGGTTCTCATATAGGTGATCAAGCCCACGGCGCCCATATCCGGCAGGTTGATGCCCTCGTAAAGCTCCTGCGCCACCTTCATGGTGCGCTTTGCCTGGAAGCCGTACCGCCGGGAGGCATCCTGCTGAAGGGTAGAGGTAATAAAGGGCGGCGCCGGATTTTTCTGGCGGGTGCCCGTCTTTATGCTCTTGATGATAAACGGTTCCCGCTCGGCGGCAGCCTTCAGGGCATTGGCCTGCTCCTCGCTGGTGATCTCACACTTTTTGCCGCCGGTGCCGTAATATTTTGCGGTAAAGGGCTTGGTTTTGGCGCCCTGCTTGGCCAGCAGCGCCTCCAGCGTCCAGTATTCCTCCGGTGTAAATGCCCGGATCTCATCCTCCCGGTCAACGATGAGCCGCACCGCCACCGACTGCACCCGTCCGGCGGAAAGCCCCTTGCGGATCTTTTTCCACAAAAAGGGGCTGATCTCATACCCGACGATACGGTCCAGCACCCGGCGTGCCTGCTGGGCGTCCACCAGCTGCTGGTCGATGCACCGGGGATGCTCCATCCCGTATTTGATGCCTGACTTGGTGATCTCGTTAAAGGTCACCCGGTTCTGCTCGGTCTCATCCAGCTTCAAAAGCTGCGCCAGATGCCAGCTGATGGCCTCTCCCTCACGGTCGGGGTCGGTGGCAAGATAGACATAGTCGCTCTTTTTGGCTTCATTCCGCAGCTTTTTTATCAGCTCACCCTTGCCCTTGATATTCTCATAGTTCGGGGCAAAGTCATTCTTCACATCCACGCTCAAGCGGGAAGCCGGCAGGTCCCGCACATGGCCCATCGAGGCCAGCACCTCATAGTCCGGCCCCAGGTACTTCTGTATGGTATGCGCCTTGGCCGGGGATTCCACGATCACTAATTTGGACAAATCTAATCACCTGTGTTTTCATAATTTTTTCGGGGACGGCTTCTCTTTTTCGGCCGCCCGCCGTTTCGGGGCAGAGTGCATTGCAGCGCTCCTTTGCAAGTTACCATGGGCTTCGCGCCTTTCGCATTGCCGCCGTTTGGCGGCACGCAATGCTCTCACGCTCCGCCGTTCCTCCCTTCCCCGCCGAGTCCTTCGACTCGCCGGGGGCCCCATCGGCCGGCCCTTCGCTTCGCACCGGGCGGCCCTCCCCCGCTGCGGAGCACCCGCAGGGGATCAAAGCTGTACTCTCTTATTCATGCTCACCGGCTGAACCGGTGTCCCGCATGGATTTTGATAATACCAAAGATCTCAAGCTGCGTCAAGACCGAAAGCACCTCCGGCACCGAAAGCCCCGTCGCCGTCACCACCTCATCGGCGGTCATCGGCTCGCTGTTCAGGGTGTTCAGCACCGTGCGCTGGTTTTGGTTCAGCATCTCCACCATCACGTCGTCGTTGCGCTGCGGATAGGGCTTCGCCGGGGCCGCTTTTTTCTTCGGCTTGCCGGGCTGCTTTTCACACAGGGAAAGCTGCTCGGCCTCCGCCTCTCCGCCGGGGTGCGCCGCATCGTAGTCCCGCAGGTTATACTCCTCCAGAATATCCCCCGCATCCCGTACCATGGTCGCCCCCTCCCGGATCAGCCAGTTGGGTGCGTCGCTCATGTTGGCGTCCACGTTGCCGGGCACCGCAAAAACATCCCGTCCCTCGGTCAGCGCACAGCCCGCCGTGATCAGCGAACCGCTGCGCCGTTCTCCCTCCACCACCAGCGTGCCGTGGGAAAGCCCCGCTATAATGCGGTTGCGGATGGGAAAATGATAGGCCTGCGGCTCCATTCCGGGCGGGAACTCGGTGATCACCGCCCCGCCGCTTTGCAGTATCTTCTTTTTCAACTCCCGGTTGGCCGCCGGGTAGGTCACATCGATGCCGCAGCCCTGCACCGCTATGGTGCGGCCGCCGGCCTCCACCGTGGCATCGTGGCAGCAGGAATCGATCCCCACCGCCAGTCCGCTTACCGTTACCACACCCCGTGCCGCCAGATCGGCGGAGATCTGCCGGGCGGTACGGCTGCCATACTCGGTGCAGCGCCGGGTGCCCACCACCGCTATGCACAGGATGTCATCGAGATCGATCCAGTTACCGGCCGCATATAATACCGCCGGCGGGCTGTAAATATTCCGCAGCCGCATCGGGTACAGGTCGTCATCCGGGGTCAGTATCCTCACCCGGTTTCGCTCGCAAAATGCCAGGATCTTTCCCAGATCGGCATCCTTCGCCTTTTGCACCCGCCGCAGCTCGTCCTCCTTCATGCCGTGCTGCCGCAGCCGCCAGTCCTCGGTATGGAATAACAGGGTGGGCGAGTGCCACTTTTCCAGTGCCTTGGCCGCCATCACCGACCCAAACCCATACGCCAATTGAAACCGCATCCAGTCCGTGACCGCCATCTCGTCCGCCTCCCTTCGTTTTTCTGCCGCCCATCCCGGCGGCACGGCTCCATTCCCCCTCGGGGCGAGCCTTCACTTCGCTTCGGCCGCCCCTCGTCCATTCCGCCGCGCCGCCTGCTTACCTTTTATCCGGGCAGGTACCCCCGCCCGTTCAGTTCCCACATGCACAGCGCCGCCGCTGCCGCCGCGTTCAGCGACTCCGCCGCCCCCTGCATCGGGATATAGACCTCTCCGTCACAGGCCGCTATCACCTGCTCGCTCACACCGCTGCCCTCGTTCCCTATAACGATCCCGCGGCAGCGCCCCGCCGGCATCCTTTGCAGCGGCAAGGCCTCCGGGGTCAGGGTCGCCGCATAGCAGCACAGCCCCTGCCCTCTCCATGCGGTGATGCTCCCGGCCAGGTCCTCCACACGCACCGTTTTCTGCCGCCAGCCGCTGCCCATCGTGCTGCGGATGACCTTGGGGGAATACAGGTCGGGACAGTGGGCGGAAAGCACCACCGCCGTGATCCCCATCGCCTCCGCCGTCCGCAGGATGGTCCCCAGGTTGCCGGGGTCCTGTATTTCATCCAGCAGCAGATAGCTGCCCACCTGCATCGTCAGCGGCTCGGCCTTCGGCATCTCCCCCACCGCAAAGATCCCCTGCGGGTGCTCGGTATCGGAGATATGGGCCGCCAGCTCATTCGGGATGGAAAAGCAGCGTCCTGCCCTCTCCCGCAGCACCGCCGCTTCGGGGTAGCGCCCGCCGTCATCGCTGATGAACAGCGTCCGCAGCCGGATACCGCTTTGGGCAGCATCCAGCACCAACCGGGCGCCCTCCAGCACAAAGCATCCCGTTTCCTCCCGCAGCCGTCTGCTGCCGGATAGCTTTCGGTATTCTTTGATGAGCGCATTTTCTCGTGAGGTCAGCCGTTCCATTCTTTTCCTCCCTATCTACCTTCGCTTGACAAGAGCACATACGGTTTTTGCGGGCAGAAATGCCGTATGGCATTGTGCGGCTCATCGACAGGCGCCAGCCTGCCATCTTCACCGCACTTCCCCCTACAGCATTTCTGCTGCGCAAAAACTCCGCAGGACTTTTCGACGAGGGAAAATCAGATGATGACAAGGAAGAGAGTCGCAGGAATACTTGCGTATTTCAAGGCTCGATGACGCAGTCAGCGCTGATTTGCGCCGTCGAAAAGCGTGTGTGTCCTTGTCAAGCGAAGGTACAGGTTGTAACTATTAATCAGGTTTTCAATCAAGCTTTAGTATCAATTTGTCGATGGCAATAATTAGACGGATTAGCTTGATTTTTCATGTCCCCGCTTTTGCGGGGATAATATACTTAAGGAGCTATAATGAGCACAGTAAAGGAGATCGCCAAACAGACCGGTTATTCCATAAGCACAGTGTCCATCGTTCTGCGCGGGCAGGGCGATGCACGCAGTATTTCCAAGAAAACACAGGTCAAAATAATCAAGGCAGCCAAGGATATGGGCTACACGCCAAATATATCAGCGCGGCGGCTGCGCAAGAGCGAGGAGAAGCACACCGTTGTGGTCTACTGGCCGACGGACTATCGCGCAGGGCTGGTGTTCCGGTTTTTGCAGGGCATATACGGTTATATTGAGCGTGTCAGCTCAAAGTACGAGGTAATAATCTACCCTTATGCGCCAAACACGCTGAAAAACTTCGCCACGGCAATGAATCTCTCCTCCTACTCCGCTGCTGTGGTGTGCGCAGCATCGAACGAGGATCTTGAATATCTTTCTAATAGCCGCTTCGTCACACCCATAGTGCTTTACAACCGTCATCTGGAGAATTATCCGTGTGTGATGATGGACAGCTATGCCATGGGGCAGAACGCCGCCGAGATTATGCTCGATGCGGGGGTGGACCGGAGCGTCGTTGTTTCATCGGAGCAGGGCTATGTATTCTCGCAAAAGCGCGTGGAGGGCTTTACCGATGCATACACCGCCAAGGGAGGGCGTTGCCGCAGCATTCCGGCAAATCCGCGCGATCCGGAATCTGTCTGCACGGCCCTGCGCAGCATCGACTATTCGCTGGCTGACCGGATAGGGGTATTTTGCACGACCGACCATCTTGTCCCCGGCGTATACAAGTATTTTCAGGATGCAAAGCACAGCATTAAGGATCGCGTGGAACTCGTAACCATCGGAACACAGGATAACGAAATATTCTCCACACTTTTCAGTGACATTCACACCATCAACATCCCCATTGAGGAAATGGGCAGGTGCTGCATAGAACTGATAGACAGATCCATTAACTGCGGCGGTGTTGAGCCGAAGGTGTACATCGTTAATTACCGTGCCGTGAAGTGAACCATATTAAGCAGTGCACATTCAGCGCCGCACTCGGTTGAGCGCGGCGTTTATTGTCTATCGAAAATCACTCGCAGGGCGAGTGGTTCAAAAGAAACCTATGGCGAAAAGGAAGAGAGAAAAAGAGCTCCCTTTGTTTTATTATAGAAACATATTAAAAACATAAATTATATAATGAAGGAAACCGCATGAATAGAAGGATTTATAGAGGTACAATGTGTTATAGCGATATGAGGAAATTGCTTTTCGTGTGCCACGGCAACATATGCAGGAGCCCCATGGCTGCTACGCTGATGCGGGTGATGGCCAATGCGGCCGGCTGGGGGGACTCATTGTGGGTGGACAGCTGCGGCGTGAGCGATGAGGAGGAGGGCAACCCGATGGACCGCCGGGCGGTGGCGACGCTGCTTTCCCACGGCATACGGCCCGCCCCGCATGAGGCACGGCGTTTTTCCAAGGCGGACTATGCCGCTTTTGATGACATCCTGTGCATGGAGGAGCGCAACCGCCGGGGGCTTTTGCGGCTTTCGGGCGGCGACCCGGAGGGGAAAATCCACCTGCTGCTGGACTACACCGACGACCCCCACGACATTGACGACCCGTGGTACACCGGGGATTTTGAAAAGGCGTACCGGGAAATACGGGAGGGCTGCACCGGCTATCTGCGGCAGTTCCGCATCAAATAAAGGAGAAGTGAAGATGAAGAAGAAAATTTTTGCGGGGCTGCTGGCCGTGGTGATGATGGTTCTGCTGGCGGTGCCGGCGATGGCGCTGACCAGCTATGAGCTGTTTTCCGGGTGGGAGCAGGACGGCTATCCCGAGGATGTGACCGGCGTTTTTTACAATACCGAAACGAAAAATTTGGCGATACTGCTGACTGACAACACCGAAGCGCGTCAAAAGCAGCTGCGGGACACCCTGACCGACGGGGATACGCTGACCTTTTTCGCCGGGGAATACAGCCACGTCGAACTGGCGGAGCGTGCTGCCGCCATCACCGGGGACATGGCGGAAAACGGGCTTGCCGGGACGGTCACCATCGGCTGGGGCAAGGACGGCGGCTTCGGGGAAAGCGGGATGGATTTCCGGGTGGTGGTGAAGACCGACGCCGGGAATGTGGCCGCCCTGACCGAGCGCTACGCCGAATACCGTGAGATGGTGACGGTGGAGGAGGCTTCCGCAGAGGCGCCTGTGGCCCCGGGGCAGCCCGAAAAGACGGGCATGAGCGACTGGGGGATCATTGGGATCGCGGCGGCTGCGGCGGTGGTGCTGATTATTGTGATCACCGCGGCGGGCAACAAAAAGCGCGCCAAAAAGGAGCAGCAGGAGCCGGAGGCGTGACATAGAGATCAAAAAAGGACGGTTCTGCCGATGGGCGGAGCCGTCCTTTTTGCGGGTATGATGATAAATTGCAGGCGGGGATAGGGACGAGCGAAGCGAGCCCGCAGAGCCGCTAGGG
>ERZ827423.1281-NODE-1281-length-25415-cov-4.706309_pt1 | contig 25415 bp, 20 predicted proteins | sample MGYA00519775_ERZ827423 | MGnify/ENA primary metagenome ERZ827423 (study PRJEB31778, sample SAMEA3449296) | human gut metagenome | biome: human gut; feature: human-associated habitat; material: faeces | place: United Kingdom | collected 2010/2012 ...
GCTATCAGAGATACTTTGAAGAAAACGGCAAGAAATATCATCATATCATCGACCCTGCAACGGGCAAGCCTGCGGAAAGCGGCTTAACCTCCGTCACGATTATCTGTAAGGACGGTACAAAGGCGGATGCCCTTTCCACAGCCCTGTATGTCATGGGTCTGGATGATGCGCTTGCCTATTGGAAAACACAGGATGATTTTGAGGTAATCTTCGTAACAGAGGAGGGTGAGGTTGTTGCAACCGAAGGCCTGAAGGACAGCTTCACCTTCGATGGCAAGGGCAATGATTACACCTACCGCGTAGCGAAAAGATAAGGAGGATGCACAATGGGCATTTTAAAGGTTGGTGTCGGTGCGGCACAGGGCGTTCTGGCAGATAGCTGGAGAGAATATTTCTACTGCGATGCCATGGATGTGGATGTGCTGGCAAAAAAAGGCGAGCAGCGGCAGTCCAAACGGGGCTTCAATACAAAAAAGAGCGAAAATATCATCTCCAATGGCTCTATCATTGTCATCAATGAGGGGCAGTGCATGATGATTGTAGAGCAGGGCAAGGTGGTTGAGGTCTGCGCCGAAGCAGGCGAATTTCTTTACGATTCCGCAACAGAACCCAGCCTGTTCTATGGAGATTTGAAGGAAAGCATCAAGGAAAGCTTCCGTCAGTTCGGCAAGCGTGTCGGCTTCGGCGGCGACCCTGCGGGCGATCAGAGAATCTACTATTTCAATACAAAGGAAATCCTTGGGAATAAATACGGCACCTCAAATCCTGTGCCGTTCCGTGTGGTTGATACGAATATCGGTCTGGATATTGATATTGCAATTCGCTGTCATGGCGAATATGCGTATCATATCATCGACCCTATTCTTTTCTATAAGAACATCTGCGGCAATATTACGGATACATATACCAGAGACAGCATGGAATCTCAGCTGAAAAGCGAAATGCTGACCGCCCTGCAGCCTGCCTTCGGCAAGCTTTCCGCCATGGGTATCCGTTACAGTGCCCTGCCTGCACATACCATGGAGCTTTCGCAGGCGCTGAATGAGGTGCTTGCGGAAAAATGGGGCGGCAGATATGGCATTGAGATTACCTCTATCGGTGTAAGCAGCGTGAAGGCATCCGATGAGGATGAAGCCATGATTAAGGAGCTGCAAAGAAATGCAACGCTCCGTAATCCCTCCATGGCGGCGGCGCATCTGGTCGGCGCGCAGGCGCAGGCTATGCAGGATGCGGCCAAGAATCAGGGCGGCGCGTTCACCGGCTTCATGGGGATGAACATGGCTCAGCAGGGCGGCGGGATCAACGCGGCGCAGCTCTTCCAGATGGGCGCGCAGCAGCAACAGCAGCCCGCCGCGCCGGTTCAGCAGAGCGCGGGCGCGTGGACGTGCACCTGCGGCGCGACGGCCACCGGCAAATTCTGCCCGGAGTGCGGCGCGAAGAAGCCCGAAGCCAAGCCTGCGGAGGGCTGGACGTGCGCCTGCGGCGCGGTCAACACCGGAAAATTCTGCTCGGAATGCGGCGCGAAGCGGCCTGCGGGCGCGCCGGTCTATTGCTGCGACAAATGCGGCTGGAAGCCCGCCGATCCCGCGCACCCGCCGAAGTTCTGCCCGGAGTGCGGCGACCCGTTTGACGAGAACGACCGCGCGTAAGGCGGAAGGATCTACTCGGATTCCCGCGTGCTTTCAACGAAAATTGGATAAACGAAACGCTCAAATGAGCGAACGACGACTCCCGCTGCAACGCCCCCGCGTACAGCGGGAGTTCTTTCAATCTCAAATATATTTTTTGAGGATGAAAGAAAAAATGTTGCAATAATACAAAAAACGCGGTACAACTAAGAAAAGAAGAAATGAAAAAAATTCTGATTGGCATTAAGAAAATATACGGAAGAACAAAGAAACCGCCACTGGAGCAGGGCTTTGTTGGTTTTGTATAAACTGAAAGGTGTAATGAAGCATGACGTTCTGCCCCCCACCGTCCATCGTAGTGACAATGATGCGGGGCTATGAGAAGGATAACGTGGTTCCCGGAAAGGTACGGCGGCTGGTTGATTTCCGCGTGCTGCCGGGAATGAACGAATCACAGACGCGCAAAAATGAAACCAAAAGCATCCTGAAAGCGTTTGTGTGCGAGCGCCATGGCCTGCTCAGGGGAAAGTTCGCCGCGGCAGGCTGCCAGAACGCTTGCACCGACGATGTTCAGGAACGCGCGTTCGTCGAAAGGCGTTTCGACATGCGGTGGAACTCGCCTGCCACGTGCGGCGGCAAAGCTCCGGTTGACATTCTTCAGCCATGGATAGGCGTTGATGATTTCATAGTTGTTATAGGATTCTGCGCAGGGAGATACGCCGCCGAGGAAGGCGGATGCAGAGGCAATCGGCTCGCTGCAAAGCCAGCGGATGAAGTTCAGCGCCAGCTCTGGATGGGCAGAGCGCTTGGACACGCCCAGACAGCCGCCGCCGATGACGGGGCGGCCGCCGGGGATCAGCGCGCAGCCGATGGAATCGCGCACCTTGGATTGATAACTGACCAGCGGAGAGGCGAAGTTGTTGTAAAGGAGCGCCATGGCGATGTCGCCGCCCGCGAAGGCGGAAACCGTCTTGCGCCACCAAGGCGAGTAATTGGGGTCGGCATAGGGACGCGCGGCGAGCAACTGCCGGAGGGCGCGCACAAAGTTGGGCGCGCGCATATCGACCCGGCCGCTTTCGTCGTATAAATTTTCCTGCAAGGCAAAGAGCCGTTGCAGGTATTCGCTCGAAGCGACGGCGATGGAGCCGACGGTCAGCGTCGTGCCATATCGAACGGGCGAATCCGGATTCAGGCTCTGCGTGAAGAAGGAGGCGACCTCGTTGTATTCTTCGAAGGTCACGGGCACGGTCAGTTCGCGGCCGAAGCGCTCGACGAACATCCGGCCAACCATCGCGTTTGAAAACAAATCCCGACGGTAATAGAGCATCTGCGTGCTGGGCGAAAACGGCAGCGCATAGAGCGTGTTGTTCACATAGGCATACGGGTCGACCGTCCCCTTGAGGAAGGTTGAAAGGAAATTGGCGATGCCGGGGTCGATATCAGTCAGGGGCGTGAGCAGCCTGCGGGCGAAGAAAGAGAGCATGGTGACGTCGATGCGCAGCACGTCGCAATCCTCGTGGCCGCGCATGCCGCTGTTGAAGATATCGAAAATCTCGTCATAGGAGTAGATGGCAATATGAACCGGGACGCCCGTCTGGTGGGTGTAGAGCTTGGCGATATATTGCAGGGTGTAAGCCTCGGGGCTGTCCAGCGTGATGACGTTGATGGCCTGCTGTGCAGCGTGAGGCGTGGGCGGCGGCGTAAAGGAACGGAAACCGTTGTTGGGCAGAAGCTGCTCGCCCAGCGGTTTTTCTGTTTCGATTCGGCGGATGAGCTTTTTGGCCGTGGCATCGCCCAAAAGGCGGTAATTCAGTTCGTATTTGCTGAAATCGCTCTCGGGCAGCGTGAAGAGCGGGGAAAGCGTGTAAATGCGCGGCAGCGTGGAGCCGCTGAAGCTCCTGAGCAGGTTGCGCGCAACCTGCGCCAGCTCCATCCGGGAGCAGACGACCGCGTCGGCGCAGGCCAGCTCACGGCTTTGCAAAATGCTCTGCTGCTCGCTTTGTTTGTCTGTCTGAATATGGGTGATTTCAGCGGCGGTATTCCGCATGTTCTCGCGGAAACCCGCGCAGAACTCGGCGGTGCTCGACGCCCAAAGGCTGCCCGTCAGCAGAACAATGCGGGCGCAGCCGTTCTCCCTGACCGCCTCGGCCACGCGAGCCCCCGCCTCGCGATAATTGAAGCCGATGAAATCCGCGGCGAACGACGGACGATGCTCGACGTAGATGACAGAGGTTTCGCCATTGAAGGGGACGGACATCATGGGCTGACTGCCGGCAAACACGGCCATCGCGCCGACGCCGTCCCGGAGCACCTCCTGCTGAATCGCCTCTTCGGATTGCTGGCCGTCCAGCTCGGAGGAGAGATACTGGCGGACGCTGTAACCGTGATTTTCGACGCAGGTCTTGAAGCTGATATAGAAATCAATCGTCCGCTTATCCCGCAGATTGGGCAGGATCACGCCGATCAGCCGGGAGTGCGACTGGCGAAGGCGCTTGGCCTGATCGTTGGGCACATAACCCAGTTGATCGCAAGCCGAAAGGACGCGCCGAATCTTATCGCTGCTGACGTTGCCGCGATTGTTGAGCACGTTGGAGACCGTACCCTGCGCCACGCCTGCGACCTTTGCGATGTCTTTGATGGTTGCCATGCCAAACCCTCCCCGATTTGCTGCGATACCTCATTATAACAACAAAGCGCGCCGAAGGCCACAAAAAAATGAAAACGGCGGCGACTGCGGCACGGGAACGGCTTTTGAAGAATTTAATCCGAATTTGATCAAAAAATGACGTGGATTTTAGTTGACATCGCACGAACGGGTTGGTATAATTTTAAGCAGGAACAAAAAATGAAACGTTTCAATTTTTGAAACGCGCGTTTTGCCGGTGGTAATCAGACCTGGTAGAGGTCTGAATATTGCAATAAAGGAAAAGGAGACCTTACAATGAAAAAACTGGTAGGCACTCTTCTGGCGCTGGTCATGGTTCTCTGCTTGATGACCGCTGTCGCGGAACCGCTCAACCTGACCATGTACTTCCCTGTCAACGTCGGCGGCAGCGCGGCTGCGTTGATCGACGCGATGACGCAGGACTTCAACACGGAGCACCCGGATATCCACGTTGAGGCCGTCTACACCGGCAACTACGACGATACCGTTACGGCGATCCAGAGCGCGATTCAGGGCGGCAACGCGCCGGATCTGTTCGTGAGCCTTGCGACCCAGCGTTTCACCATGGCGGACACGAAGATGGCCATGCCGCTGGATGATTTGATTGCGGCCGATCCGGAAGGTCAGGCCTTCGTGGATGATTTCATCGACGGCTTCATGCTGGACTCCTATGTGGATGGCAGCATCTACTCCATCCCGTTCCAGCGCTCTACGATGGTCATGTTCTACAACAAGGACGCTTTCCGCGAGGTTGGCCTCGATCCGGAACAGCCGCCGAAGAACTGGGATGAGTTGGTCGAGTACGGCAAAAAGCTGACCAACGACAAGCGCAAGGGCGTCGGTCTGGCGCTGAATTCCGGTTCCGCGCAGTGGGGCTTCACCGGCTTCTCGCTCCAGAACTGCACCAACGGCGTCGGCCTGATGAGTGCGGACGGCAAGCACGTCTACTTCAATACGCCCGAAAACGTCGAAGCGCTCCAGTTCTGGCTCGACCTGCAGAACAAGTATGAGATTATGAACAAGGGCATCGTGCAGTGGACCGATCTGCCGACGCAGTTCTTGGCCGGCGAAGTGGCGATGATCTATCACACCACCGGCAACCTGACCAACATTCGAAACAACGCTACCTTTGATTTCGGCGTGTGCTTCCTCCCGGCCGGCAGGCAGTGGGGCGCGCCGACCGGCGGCGGCAACTTCTACATCACCAACGGCATCTCCGAGGAGCGCCAGAAGGCGGCTTGGGAATTCATCAAGTTCTGCTGCTCCACCGAGCGCGCCGCGCAGTGGTCCATCGACACCGGCTATGTGGCCACCCGCGAATCCTGCTACGAGACCGAGCTGCTCAAGAACTACTATGCGGAATTCCCGCAGGCGCTGGTTGCTTACGAACAGCTCAAGTACGCTCAGCCCGAGCTGACCACCTACTCCGCCGCCGAAATGTGGCGCATCCTGAACGACAACATTCAGGCTGCCGTGACCGGCGAAATGACGGCTGAGGAAGCCCTCGAAGCCGCGCAGGAGCAGGGCGACGAGCTGCTTGCCGATTACCAGTAATTTTCAGTTCCCCGACGCGGGGTCATGGGTCAGGCTCATGGCCCCGCCTATTCTGTTTCAAAGAGGATAAACCCATGAAAGAAAAAATGACCAGACGCGCAAAGCGCGAAGTCGCCATTGGATGGGCGCTGCTGCTTCCGTCCCTGATTTTCATGTGCGTGTTCACTGTCTATCCCGTTATTCGCAGCTTTGTGCTGAGCATGACGAAGTATAAAATGGGCATGGAAGCGCCGGAATTTATTGCGTTTGCAAACTATACCCGCCTGTTCGGCAGCAGCACATTTTGGAAGGTCATGCGCAACACCCTCTATTTCGGCCTGATGACCGTGATTCCCAGCATGGTGCTCGGCCTCGTGCTGGCCATGCTGGTCAATCGGAGCGGACGCCATATCGGTTTTATTCGGACGGCCTATTTTTACCCTTCCGTCATGCCGATGATCGCAATCGCCAGTGTGTGGATGTTCATCTACATGGCGAAGAACGGCCTGTTCGACCAGATGCTGATTTCGCTGGGCTTGCAGCCGATGGACGTGCTCTCCAACAAGGCGACCGTGCTGCCTGCGATGGCGGTCATGTACGTCTGGCGCGAATCGGGTTACCTGATGGTCTTCTTCCTTTCGGGTCTGCAAAGCATCAACAACGACGTGCTCGAAGCGGCGGCCATCGACGGCGCAACCGGCTGGAAGACGTTCCGCCACATCACGCTGCCGCTGCTTGCGCCGACGACGCTGTTCATTTCCACCATTGCGTTTACCAACTGCTTTAAGCTGGCCGACCATGTCATCATCATGACGGAAGGCGCCCCCAACAACGCAAGCACGCTGCTGCTGTATTACATCTATCAGCAGGGCTTCACCAATATGAACTATGGCGTTTCCTCGACTCTGACGGTGATTATGCTCGTTATCCTGCTGATCGTATCGGTTCCGCGCTTCTTCAGTCAGGACCGAAAGATCCATTACGCCTAAGGCAGGAGGGGATGAACGATGAAAATGACTCGTAAAAAAGTATGGAGCGCGGTAATTACGCTGCTTTCCATTGCGCTGGGCGTCATCTGGCTTGCGCCGCTGATTTGGCTGGTGGGCACGGCACTGACCGAAACGACTTTCCATATGACGTTTCTGCCGACGACGCCGTTTACGCTGGATAACATCAAGTATGTCTGGAATGCCGTTCCGTTCGGTCAGTATTACCTCAACACGATTATCCTCGTCGTGGGCACGTTCTGCATTCAGTTTGTGACCTCTACGCTGGCGGCGTATTCGCTGGCGTTTTACAGGTTCAAAGGTCAGGGACTCGTGTTTTTGATCATCTTCATGCAGATTATTATTCCGAACGACGTTTTGATCATCCCGAACTTTATGACCCTCTCCGAGCTGGGGCTGTATGACACCAAGCTGGGCGTCATGCTGCCGTTCTTGGGCAGCGCGATGGCCATCTTCCTGCTGCGCCAGCACTTCAAGACGGTGCCGAAGGCGCTGGGCGAGGCTGCGATGATCGACGGCGCGAACCTCTAGCAGACGATTTGGCGCGTGTACATGCCCTGCGCCAAGCCGGCGTATATGTCCTTCGCGGTCATCTCTGTCAGCTATCACTGGAATAATTACCTTTGGCCGCTGATCGTGACCAAATCGCCCACGAACAGAACGCTCACCGTCGGATTGGCCATTTTCGCCAAATCGAAGGAAGCCAATATGCAGTGGTCCAATGTCTGCGCGGCGACCCTCATCATCATTGCGCCGCTTCTGTTGGCCTTCTTCATCATGCAGAAGCAATTCATGGACAGCTTTGTCAGCGCAGGCGTAAAGGAGTAACGACGATGATCAATCTGAAATTTCTGGGAAAGGGCGCGGCGTTTTATCCGGTATTCGGCAACACGAACGCATTCTTTGAAAAGGACGGCGATTTGTTCTTTCTGGATTTCGGTGAAAGCGCCTTTGAGAAGGCCGTTCGTCTGCTGGATCTGACTGCTTATCGCCACGTGTATGTGCTCATCACGCATTTGCACGCGGATCATGCGGGTTCTCTGGCGTCGCTGATGTCGTACACGGCGTGTGTGCTCCACATCAAGGTGACGGTCGTGCATCCTGAGGATACGCTTGTGCAGCTTCTGACGATCGAAGGCATCGACAAGGCGTTTTATACCTACCGAAAAGCGCTGCCGGAGGATTGTCCGGTGCAGGCGAAGGCCGTCGAGGTGCAGCATGCAAAGGATATGCGGTGCTTCGGCTACGAGCTGACGGACGGCGAAGAGACGATCTATTTCAGCGGCGACGCGGCGGATGTGCCGCAGAGCGTCGCGGAAGGCTATCTGAATGGGCGCATCGCGCGAATCTATCACGACACGGCCAGCCATGAATCCGAAGGTCATTGCTGGTATAAGCGGCTGGAAAAAACCTTCCCGCCGGAGAAGCGCGCGGGGATATACTGCATGCATTTTGACGGCGACTACGTGGAGCAGATGCGAGCGCTGGGCTTTTCCGTGGTTGAAACCGTGTGAGGATTGGCTATGATGCAAGAGCTTGAAATATTGATCCGCCGAGCGGGCGAGCTGGCTAAGCAGAAGACGCTCAGCGCACAGGTGCACATCAAGGCGGCGAGCGATTTCGTAACCGATGCGGATTTGGCGGTGAGCCGGTTCCTGATGGAGGAGCTGGTGCGGCTTGTGCCGGACAGCCATGTGCTCAGCGAGGAAGACACATGTGCGGATTCGCTGGAGGGCAGGCTATTTATTGTCGATCCCGTAGACGGCACGACAAACCTGATGTATCGCCTCGGGCTGAGCGCGATTTCCTGCGGTTATGCGGAGAACGGCGAGCTGCTTGCCGGCGTGATCTATAATCCCTTTACCGACGAGATGTTTACCGCCGAAAAGGGAAAAGGCGCACGGCTAAACGGCAGACCGATTCATGTCAATGCAGATCCCGCGATGCGCGATGCGCTGATCGGCATGGAGGCCGGGCCGGCGACGTTTTCAAAGCAGGGTTCCTTCCTGCAAAAGGTGGGCGAAATGTATGGTCAGTGCCGTGGCGTGCGCCTGACGGGTTCTGCGGCGCTTGATCTGGCCTATCTGGCTGCCGGGCGGATGAGCGCGGTGGTGTTTCACTACCTGTATCCGTGGGATTTTGCGGCAGGCTGGCTCATTCTCTCGGAGGCAGGCGGGCAGCTCACGCTGCTCGACGGCGGCGAACCGGTGCTTTCCGGCATGAGCAGGCCGCTGCTGGCTTCTAACGGCCGGATTCACGAGGAAATGAAGGCCTTCTTTGACGGTGTGCAGTAAGCGGCGGAAATCCGCTTTCCGCATATGCGACGAAAAAAACTCCCTCCACGGCGAGGCGGCGCTGAATTGCGCTGTCCGTCATGCGGGGAGTTTTTTGTGTTTCGGCCGGTTTTGCCGGAGAGGGGCGGATTGGCCGTGGTGCGGATGATTCGCGGAATCTGCCGCCTTGGAGAAGGGACGCTGTTTTCACTTGAAACATATCTTTTTGGAGTGACAAAGGCGTTTTGACATGATACAATAAAACGGATTTGAGCCTGAAAACGGACGGCGTTTGTCGATGCGCCCCCCGCGAGGAGACGAAGACCGCGCCGGAGCGCGCGGGGAGGATGACGGCGCGATCGGCTGTCGCCGTGAACGAACCGAAGGATCAAACAAAGATTGAGAGGAACCAAAACCATGAACAAAAAGCTGAGCGGCAAGGATGTCGCCAAAGAAACGCTGATTTTGACCGTAGCGGTGGCCATCATCGCGGCTGCGGTCTATTTCTTCCTCGTGCCGAGCCACACGTCCATCAGCAGCATCTCCGGCCTCGGCATCGTGCTGACCAATTTTATCCCGCTTCCGCTGTCGGCCATCACGATGGTCCTGAACGTCGTGCTTCTTGTCATCGGGTTTATGACCTGCGGAAAGGAATTTGGGCAGAAGACGGTTTACACGAGCGTGCTGCTTCCGGTGTTTCTGGGTCTTCTTGAAAGGCTGTTCCCGAATTTCGTCTCCATAACGGGCAGCCAGGAGCTGGATGTGCTCTGCTACATTCTGGTGGTCAGCATCGGCCTCAGCATCCTCTTCAACCGAAACGCTTCTTCCGGCGGGCTGGATATCGTGGCGAAGGTAATGAACAAGTATCTGCACATCGAGCTGGGCAGGGCCATGTCCCTGTCGGGCATGTGCGTGGCGCTTTCCGCCGCGCTGGTCTACGATAAAAAGACCGTGGTTCTGAGCCTTCTCGGCACGTATTTCAACGGCATAATTCTGGATCACTTCATCTTCGACCACAATAAAAAGCGCCGCGTCTGTATCATCACGGAGAAGGAAGAAGCGCTCCGCCAGTTCATCATTCAGGATCTGCACAGCGGCGCGACGATCTACGAGGCCATCGGCGCGTATAACTTTGAAAAGCACAACGAGATCATCACCATCGTCAACAAGAGCGAGTATCAGAAGCTGATGAACTTCATCAATCGGGAAGACCCGAAGGCATTCATCACCGTTTACAACGTGTCGGATATGCGCTATCAGCCGAAAGTCTGGGAGAAGGAAGCCAAGGAAAGATAAGGGGAAGAACCTCAAAACGCATATAAACGCGCACAAGCTCCATCGGCTGGGATGGAGCTTGTGCTTTTATAACGCTGTGAATGGGTCAAATCGCCCGTGCGCGCAAAGATTTGACGCTTTGCAGACCGCGGCGAAAGGAAATCAGATGCCCTTGAAGCTGAACGTGAAGCTCATATGCTTGCTTGTGTCGAGCAGGTATTCCTCGTGCGTCTGCGCGCCCCAGCTATCGTCGCCCGCCACGCCCATCTGCTGCAGGTTCGCGCGGATGACCGTGTAATGGATCGGCGGGAGCTCGTAGTCGTGCATGGCGTTTTCCAGCTCGTGCGGCGTGTACGGCAGCGCGGAGAACTCCATGCCGTCGCCCGTGAAGCGCAGGCCGCGGCCGCGGTAATCCGTGACCTCCGCCCAGCGCACGCCCGTGCGGTTGCCGCACTCCTGCGGGACGAGATACTTGGATACGTTTTCGCGGGTCGTCGTCTTGAAAATGCCCAGACGTGCGCCCTCGCGGCGATCCACGTAGTTTTCATTCGGGCCGTAGCCGTAGAAGCGAACCTGATCGTAGTCCGCGTCCATCTTGAGCATCACGCCGAATTCCGGCATGTCGCCCAGCTCGGCGACCGGATCGTAATCCAGCTTCACATCCACCTGTCCGCAGGGATGCACGGTGTAGGTCAGCTCGCACTGCGCGTCCGGCCTCGTGCCCAAGCCGTAGGTGTAGCCGATGGTCACGGAGCCGTCCGGGTTTTCCGTCGCGGAGGGGTGGTTGTTCTTCTTCGCCAGCTCGGCGGTGGCGTTCGTCGTCGCGTACAGGGACGCGATCTTCCACTGGGCGTAACGGAGCGGCATGCTGCTGCCACAGTCGTTGTCGTTCGGCGCGCGCCAGAAGTTCGGCTTCGGGATGGACTTGAGCATCTCCTTGCCGCCCCAGCGGTAGCTGGTCAGGCCGCCCTTGAGGTCGCCGAAGAGCACGCTGAAATGCTCGCCGTGCACGCCCGTGTTGTAATCGCCGCGGACGACGTGCAACGGCGCATAGCGCTCGAACTTCGCTTCCTCCTCGACCCGATAGACGCCCTGCGCAAACGCGACTTCGTATCCGCGCGGCGCCCACGCCGTATCCGCCTTCAGGCGGAAGGAGAGCGTCACGGCGTATTCGCCCCCGCGCGCCTGATGGGCGAACGGCAGGTCATATTCGCGGCTCTCCATCGGCGGAACGTCGGTTGCAAGCGGCGCGGAGGCGACGGTTTCGCCGTTGCGCGCCAGAATCACGACGCAGTCATACGCGCTCGTGCTGGTGAACATCGCGCGGTTGGTGACGACGGCCTTCGTATCCGTCACCTTGGCGAAGATATCCTGATAGTTGTATTTGACCTCCTGCATCTTCGGGCTTTCCTCGCCGTCGCCATAGGCGATGCCGTTGCCGCAGAAGTTGTAATCGCAGGGGCGGTCGTCAAAATCGCCGCCGTAGGCGTAGGTCGTGTTGCCGTAGCGATCCTTCGTGCGGATGGACTGGTCGATGTAATCCCAGATGAACCCGCCCTGATAGAGCGGCTCCTCATAGGCGTATTCGGTGTACCAGTGCATCGCGCCGTTCGAGTTGCCCATCGCGTGCGTGTATTCGCAGAGGATGAACGGGCGCTCGCGGTGCTCGGCGAGGTATTTCCTGATCTGCGCGACCGGCGTATACATCTGGCTTTCCATGTCGGTCGTCTCGTTGCGGCGGCGGTCGTGCGCCACGCCTTCGTAATGAACGAGGCGCGTGTCATCCAGCTGGCGGAACTTCTGGCTCATCTCGAAGATGACGTCGCCGCCGAAGGATTCGTTGCCGCAGCTCCAGATGAGGATGCTGGCGTGGTTCTTGTCGCGCTGGTAGGTGGAATTGACGCGATCCAGCAGGATCGGCAGCCAATCCATGCGCTCGCCCGGCAGCGCGTATTCGACCGGCTTTCTGCCGCGCGCCACCATGTCCCAAATGCCGTGCGTCTCCATGTTGTTTTCGTCGATGACGTACAGACCCAGCTCGTCGCAGATGGCGTAGAGCGCGCTGCTGTCGGGATAATGGCAGGTGCGGACGGCGTTGATGTTGTTGCGCTTCATGGTCAGCAGATCGCGGCGGATCTTCTCCTCCGGGATGGCGCGGCCGCTCTCGGCGCAGAAATCATGCCGGTTCGCGCCCTTGAACACGATGCGCTTGCCGTTGAGATACATGACGGCGTTTTTCAGCTCGAACCGGCGGAAGCCGACGCGCTGGCGGACGACCTCGAGCACCTCGCCGCTGCCGTCCTCGACGGTCAGCAGCAGGTCATAGAGGTTCGGCGCTTCGCTGCTCCACAGGCGCGGCGCTTTCACCGGAAGCTGCACGGCGATTTCGCCCTCCGCCACGCGCTCGGCCGCCGCGATGACCTCGCCGCCGTCGAGCAGCGCCATCTTCACGCGGCAGGCACCGACGGCCGCATCCAGCTCCATCTTCATCGCGAGGTCGAGCGTCGCGTCGGTGAAGCTGTCGTCAAGCAGCGTCTTCACGCGGATATCCGCGATGTGCGCCTTGGGGATGGCGTAGAGATAGACGTCGCGGAAAATGCCGGAGAAGCGCATGAAATCCTGATCTTCCAGCCAGCTTCCCGCGCTCCAGCGCTCCACGCGGCAGGCGAGCTTGTTTTCGCCCTCGACGAGGTAATCCGTCAGCTCGAACTCGCTGGGCGTGAAGGAATCCGACGAGAAACCGACGTAGCGCCCGTTGAGCCAGACGGCGATGCAGCTCTCCGCGCCCTGGAAGGAGATGAAGACCCGCTTGCCGACCATCTGCGTCGGCACGAAGAACGTCTTGATATAGCTGGCGACAGGGTTGTATTCCTGCGGAATTTCGCCGATTTCCACCGCCTGATAGCCGTCCCACGGATACTGAACGTTGGCGTACTGCGGCGCGCCGTAGCCCTCCATCTGGATGTGCGCCGGGACGTGGATATCCGCCCAGCCGCGGCTGTCGTAATCCGCCGCCTCAAAGCCAGGGATGACCTGACCGGCGTTGAGCGCGTGGTGGAATTTCCAAAGCCCGTTCAGCGAACAGCGCAGGCTGGTTTCGCCGTGGGAAAGCTCCTCCATACTGGCGTAAGCCACATGGTCGGAATGGGCCGCCACCCGGTTTTCGGCAAAGAAAAGGGGGTCTTTGAGTCTGCTCACGTCAAAATTCATATGCTTCTTTTCCTTTCGATTCAAAAAGAGAGGCTGACAGGCTGAATGCTCAGCGATGCAGCCCCTCTGATTGGGTTCATTGTACCATCATTTGACTGCACCCGCAACCGCGTTTGTGAAACTCTTTTGCAGACAGAAGAAGATGATGACCGTCGGCAGCGAGCAGATCGTGACCGCCGCCATGACCACGCCGTAGTCGATGACGTAGCCGCCCATCGTGTTAGCGACCAGCATCGGCATGGTAATCGCCTCGTTGGTCTGCATGACGACCTTCGGCCAGAGATATGCGTTCCACGCGCCCATGAACGTGATGGTCGCGGCGGAGGCGTAGGTCGGCTTCATCATCGGAATGAACATCCGAATGAAAATCTGGAATTCATTCAGGCCGTCGATGCGCGCCGCTTCGAGCGTATCCCGCGGGAAGCTGCGCGCGCTGTTTCTGAAATACATAATCAGAAACGGCGTCGCGATGCTCGGCAGGATGAAGCCCGTCCACGAGTTGATGAGCTTCGCCTTGGTGAACATCTGGAACAGCGGAACGAGAACCGCCACAAACGGCACCATCATCGCCAGCATCAGAATCGCCATCACGGTGTCCTTCGCCTTGTCGTGATAGATTTCAAAGCCGTAGCCCGCGATGGAGCTGACCGCAAGCGCGGCAAAGGTCTGCAGGAGGGTCGTCGCGAACGAGTTTTTCAGCGCGCGCACGACGTTGTGCTGCTCGAACAGGTGCTGCAAATTCTCCAGCAGGTGCGTGCTCGGGAGCAGCCAGCCGCCCAGAATCTGCTGGGTGTTGTTAAACGCGGAGATAAAGCTCCAATACAGCGGGAATACGGAAATCAGCGACACGGCGATCAGAAAGATGTACATGACCGCGCGCGTAGCGTTTTTGCGAAGGGCGCCTTCTCTCATCGCTTGTCACCCACTTTCATCTGGATTGCAGCCAGCACCGCGACCATGACCAAAATGACGAAGGACATCGCGGCGGCGTAGCCGAAGTTCGGGTTCTTGGTGAACATGGTGTTGTAGATATAGTGCGACATGGTGATCGTCATGTTGCCCGGCCCGCCGCGCGTCAGGTTGACGGATTCATCGAAGAGCTGGAGCGTGCCGTTGGTGGACATGATCGCCGTCACCAGAATGATCGGGCGCAGCAGCGGAATGGTGATGCGCATGAGCTGCTGATAGGAGTTCGCGCCGTCGATGCGCGCTGCCTCATAGATCGAATAGTCGATGCTCTGCATGGCGGAGAGGTAGAAGACCATGTTGTAGCCCGTCCAGCGCCAGACGAGGCCGATGATGATGACCGCCTTGGCGTAGACCGGGTCGTTCAGCCAGTTGATCGCCTCAGAAATCAGGCCGAATTTGAGCAGCATGTTGTTGACCATGCCGTCGTAGGTGAACAGCGTGCGGAAGATCATCGAATAGGCGACCAGACCCGTCGCGCACGGCAGGAAGATGCAGGTTCTGAACAGGCCGCGGAACTTGAGATCCCTGTTGTTGAGCAGGGAGGCGAAGATCACGGCCAGAATCAGCATGATCGGCACCTGAATGATCAGATACGTCAGCGTGTTGGTCACGGACTGGATGAAGACCTTGTCCTTGAGCATGAACTGGTAGTTTCTCCAAAGCGGTTCGGACCAGACCAGCGCCGTCGGTTTGCCGCGTTTGAAGGAGGTCAGCAGAGCGCTGAACATCGGATAAAAGCTCATAATGAAGATCAGCAGCGTCGCAGGCATCAGAAACGCCCAGCCCGCCAGACTCTGCTTCTGGTGCATGGACAGGCGCTTCTTTTTCTTCGGCGCGGATGCGGTGTTGGTCATGGTAAGCCACCTCTCTTTGATATAACCCCGGATGGGAAGAACTGCCGCCCCGGAAGACCCAGAGCGGCAGTTGATCTCAAGAAAATTCCGTCAGGATCAGAAGCCCATGGTGAAGTTCACCGTATCCTCGGCAGTGGCCAGCTCGGTATCCACGTCGCCGCCCTGGAGAATGATGTTGGTGATCGCCGTGCCAAGCGCTTCGCGGGCGTCGTAGTAATACGGGCCGGTGATGTTGGACGGGGTCTGCGCGCCGAACTCGACGATCTCGGCGAAGATCGGTTCGCCGTTGAAGAACTCGGAGCCCGCAGTGTAGTTGGAGCCCTCCTTCGCCGGGGTGTAGGTCGCGATGGCGGAGGTCGCCGGCAGAATCTCGTTGTAGAATTCGACGTTGCGGTACATCTGCATGAAGTCAAGCGCAAGGTCGATGTCCTTGTCGTTGATGATCGCCCAGCTGGAGCCGCCGTTGCTGGAGTAGTTGGTCGCGCCCTCGGCCTTGACGAGCTTGGGCAGGTTGGTCATCGCCCACAGACCCTTCTGATCCTGCAGGCTCATAATGGTAGAGAGAATCCAGCAGCCCTGAATGGTGCCCACGACGGTCTGGTTGGAGAGCGTGCCGATGTACTCGTCCCACGTGTTGACCTCGATGAAGATGCCTTCCTTGACCATGGTGGCGTAGAAGTCGATGACTTCCTTGAGCTGTTCGTTGTCCTTCAGGTTGACGGAGCCATCCTCGTTGAACATGGACGCGCCGCAGCTCTGGAGCATGATGAGAACGGTATCCACCGCGCCCGCCTGACCGGAGAGCATCGGGCGGCCGGTCTTGGCCTTCACGTCGCGGCCGATCTCGATGAAGCGCTCCCACGTGATGTCCTTCAGGTCGGCGGCGGTGTAGCCGGCGGCCTCGAGGTAATCGGTGCGGTAAGCGGCGACGGCGGTGCCGGCGTCAAACGGGATGCCGTGGTTCTTGCCGTCCACGATGGAATACGCGAGCTTGCCCTCAGCAAAGCCCTCGTAATCGTACTTGCCGGTCAGATCGGCGTACACTTCCGGATAGTTGGTGACGAACTTCTGGAAGGAGTTATCCTGAACGAGCAGGATGTCCGGCAGGGTGCTGGTATCGCCGTTGGCGGCGATGACCGCGGTTTCGATATCTGCGGAGAGCTTTTCCTGAATGTCGATCACGGCGTCGGGATGATCCTTCAGATACATCTCCTTCGCAATCTGCATCGCCTTGATGTTGAAGGTCGGGTCCCACGTCCAGATGGTGATTTTTCCATCCGCTTCAGCCAGCACGCCGACCGCGCTGATGATCATCGCGAGCGCCAGCATCAAGGTAACGAGCTTTTTCATAAAAATCCAGTCCTCCTCTTTCTTGGTCGTCTTTTCGTTCCCTCGGCAAAAACAAAATGCCGTAAATCGACAAAAGTTTTTTGTTGATTCTGCACGGCATTTTACTTTCCTGCGCCGATTTCTTGTATACATTTTACCATACTTCTCGGCACAATGCTATTCAATTTCGACTGCAATATGTTCAAAAATGACTATTTCCTCGCAAAGCGGCCGTCCGGCTGCTTTTCCCCGCACGCCCACTCGTGCGCTTTTTGGGCATTTTTTCGCCACGCGGAGGGACTCTGCCCGACGCAGCGCTGAAAATTTCGGTTGAACGTCGTGATGGAGGGGAAGCCCGTCCGCGCGGCGATGTTCTGAATCGGCTCGCTGGTCGAGCGCAGGAGGTTCAGCGAGCGGTGGATGCGGTAACGGTTGATGTATTCCAGCGGCGCGACGCCGACCAGCGTGGTGAACATCCGCCGGAAATGGCTTTCGCTCATCATGCAGCTGCGCGCCATCTGCTCGACCAGAATCTCTTCCGCGTAGTGCTGGGAGACGTACAGCAGCGCCGGTTCCAGCGCGGGCGGCACGAGCGGCGTATCCAGCCCCGCCATCACGTTCGTCTTGGCCGCGCGGCCGCGCAGATTTGCCAGCCCCGTCAGCAGCAGGAGCAGATAGGCTTCCAGCTCCGGCAGGACGTTTCCGCCGCTCCGCTCCAAATCGAACATCGTGTGGATGATTGACGCGGCGCGCGCGCCGTCCTCGTCGCCGGGGGGCAGATAGACGCCGCCGTGCCACGTCGTTTGCAGCGCGGCGCGGATGGCCTTGGAGCACCAGTGCGGCGACTGTGCCAGCATGCGGTCGCTGTCCACGGCGATATAGCGCCAGTGGGTGAACGGGGTGCCCGCGTTGTGCTGGGCGTGGTAAACGCCCTTGGGCGCCATCAGCAGCGCACCCGCCGAAAAGCGCCAGCTTCCCCCGCCCATCTCCGCCATGCCCTCCCCGGCGAGGCACAGCCCGATTTCAAGGCAGTTGTGGTAATGGCTGCCGTCCGGCGTGTACGGCGGGTACCACGGGATATCCGTCAGGGAGATAATCATGGAATTGGCGGCGGGCGGATAATTTCGGCATTGCAGATTCGGCGGATTCTCGATCATGCTCTGCGTCTCGTTTTCATATTTCGCCATCCGTCATCATCACCTTTCCGGGGCAAAGCGCCCGTATCGCGCCCAAAAAATCCGGATACGGCAGAAAGCACACCCGAACGAAACGCCCGCTGTCCGCGCCGCTCCCCTTTGCGTAGAGGAACGCGCACGCCCGATCGGGATCCTGTGCGGATACGTCGTAGCAGACGCGCCTGCGCTTTCCGCGCAGGGTCAGCGCCTCCGCGTCCCGCATGGGCTGTGTGCCCTCGGCGGCGACCGCGATGAGGTCGTCCAGCTGGAGGGTGAAAAACTCGATCTCCTTCTGCCGCGAGCGCATGCCGCTGGTGCGCATGACGGTCAGCGTCCGGCCATCCAGCCGGTATTCATAGATCACGCGCGCCTCGCCCATCAGATACCACCCGCCGAAGAGCGACCCCAGCGCCAGCGGCATGAAGAGAATCCCGAACATCGCGCCCAGGATCGTAAAGAGCAGCGTCGCGGCGTAGAGCAGGGCGACGATGACCCGCACATAGCCGGGCACCTTCCGCTCCACGCTCCTGCGCAGCGACATATTCTGCTTCTGCATGGCCGTTCACCTCATCCTTAAAAGCTCCAACTGACGTTTGTGGGCGATACGCAGGCGCTCCAGATGTTCAGGTTCGCCAGCGTGCCGTCCGCCTGCTTCAAATAGGGGAGCTTTTCTTCCGTCAGTTCGGGAATGTCGTCGAGCCGCCCCTGCGCGAACGCGCCGATGCGTTCCCTTGCCGTTTCCAGCCGGCCGATCTGCGCGCTCAGGCGGATGTCGATGACCTCAAACCCGAACGGGCGCAGGCTGTTCATCCACAGCGCGCGCCAGCAGCGCGCAAGCGCGCGCATCTCCTCGATGCAGGCGTCGCACAGCGGCAGAACGTCCTTTTCCGCCGCCCGACGGTCGCCCCTGCGCACGGCGGGCGCGGCGGCCGCCCGATAGGCGCATTTCGCCGCCACGGCGCGGCCGAGCTGTGCGTAGAAGCCGAAGAAATCCGCAAAGGCCGGGTTTTCCTCGGCGTAGCGCGCGTATCGCGCCGCGAGAACGCGGTAGTGCGCCTCCGGCTCAAGCCCCGCGAAGTCGGCCTCGAACAGCGGCATCAGCGGGTCTTCGTAGAGAAGCTGCTTCACCGGGTTCATCACGTCGCCCGGCCGCGCGTCAAGCCCGATGCGGTTGAACGCGCCCAGCGCGCGGAAGGGCTGCGCGGGGCAGCCCGTGCAGGCTTCAAATCGCGCGTCCAGCGCGTCGTCGTCCCGGCCGCCGTTGTACGCGATTTCCGCAAAGAGCTGAAGCCCCAGCAGGCCGCCGAGCAGCGGGCTGCATTCCGCGCCGTCGTCGCCCCACAACGTCGCGAACGCCTGCCGAACGCCTGCCTCGCGGCACGCCGTCATCAAAACGCGCGTCGTCGCTTCCGCCTTGTCGTAATCGGGGACGGGGCCGTTCCACGTGTATACGCCGCCCGCAAAGAGGGTATCCGCTGAAAACCGCGCGTGCTCGGCGAACAGATGGCGCGCCAGCGCGCCGTCCTCCGTGTAATAATCCCAATAGACGAGGTCGATGTCCTTCGGCGCGGCGGCGACGATGGCCTCGCTGAGCGTGCAGCCCGCCGGATACGCCGCGGTGCTGCCCGGCTGCGCCATGTGGAAATACATGTCGCTCCACATCATCGCGTGCAGGCCGTGTTTTTTGAGGATGTCGCCGATCCGCGCCAGATGCTTCTGCATCAGCTCGCTCTGGGGCACATAGCCGTGCCTGTCCATGTATTTGCCGCGCCCCAGCCCGTAGGCCTCGTCCATGCCGATGTGGATGCGCCGCGTCGCAAACGGTCTGCTCGCGGAGACGATCATCTCCTCGATCAGCGCATACGTCTTTTCCTCGTCCAAAAGCAGCACATCGTCCGTGTCGCGCACGTCCTCCATGCAGGGCCAGCGGAGCGCGCGCGCCATGTGCCCCAGCGTCTGGATGCAGGGAATCATCTCAATGCCCAGCGCGTCGGCGTATTGATCCAGCTCACGCAGCTCTGCCTGCGAAAAGCGCCCGCGCAGGTAGCCGAAATACGGTCTGCCCGCCACCTCGTAGGTATCCTCGGTGTAGAGCAGCACCGCGTTGTAGCCCATGCGGCTCAGCCTGCGCAGGAAGGTCTTCGCGGCCGCCATCGTCGGAACGGCGTTTCGGGAGCAATCCAGCATCGCGCCGAGCAGGTCGAGCGAGGGCGTTTCCCGCACGCGGAAGGGGCGCTCGTCAAACCGCGCGGCGAGCATCGTCAGCCCGCGGAAAAATTCGGCGCGGCTCCCGCAGAAAATCGCGCCGCTCTCCGCCTCCGTCAGCACTTCCAGCGGCCCTTTTCGAATCGTCACGGCGACGGGGAAACCGTCTTCCGCGAGCGTCAGGTTCAAATCGGCCGCCTGCGCCCTCGTTCCTTCCATGATGTGGGCGATATCGCCCGTCAGGCGAATGGATGGCATTGGAAAACCTCCTCCTTCGGGGAATGATTTGACGTTTTTGCAAAAATTCGAAACGTTCGTTTCTTTATATTATAGGGTTTTTGCCATGTTCTGTAAACCGCGAAACCGCAAATCGCGAAAAATGCGGATTTTGCGCGGGCAGGTTTTATCTTCGCGAAAAAAGAGAAAAAAGGAATAATTTAATAAGCATAGAAATATATTACATAATAGGATGCTTCGACGGGCACAGGAACAGGGGAGTGTTGCTATGCGAAGGGAAAAAGTCGCCGCCTTTTTCAGCGCGCTGGCGTGTGCCGCGCTGCTGATCGGCGGATGCGGCCGCGCAAACGCGGCCAAACGGGCGAAGGAGGACGACAGACCCGTTATCGTGGTCGGCAGCGACAATTATCCGCCCTTTAATTATGAGGACGCGAACGGCCTGCCGACGGGGATTGACGTGGATTTGGCGACCGAGGCCTTCGGGCGGCTGGGGTATCGGACGGCGTTTTTGGTCATCGACTGGGAAAATAAAAAGGAACTGGTGGAGTGCGGCGCGATCGACTGCATATGGGGCAGCTTCTCCATCGACGGCCGGGAGGCGCAGTATCGCTGGACGGAGCCGTACATGCTCAGCCGACAGGTGGTCGCGGTGCGCCGGGACAGCGATATTTATGCCCTTTCCGACCTGGCCGGAAAGCGGGTGGCCGTTCAATCCACGACGAAGCCGGAGGAGCTTTTCCTCTCGCACGCCGACCCGAGGCTTCCGGCGCTGCGCGAGGTGTTTTCGCTGCAAAACCGGGAATTGATCTATCCGTTTTTGAGCAAGGGCTACGCCGACGCCATTGCCGCGCATGAAACGGCGATTCTGCAGTATATGTCGGATTACCGTCTGGAATACCGCATTTTGGATGAGCCGCTGCTGACCGTCGGGCTGGGCGTGGCCTTCGCGCTGGACGACGCGCGCGGGCTGGAACAGGCGCTTTCCGATATCTTCGAGCAGATGCGGGCGGACGGAACCATGGAGGAGATCATCGGGCGGTATCTGGATGAGCCGCTGCGATACATGGAGGGGAAAAGCGATGAAGGCGAAATCAAAAGCTGACCGGCTTTCCGTTCGCCTCGTCCACATGGAAATTCTGCTGGCGCTGGCGCTGCTGGGCGTCGTGTTTCTGACGGCGGCCCATTCGGACACGGTTTCCGCGCGGCAGCAGATGGCGACGACCATTCAATACATCCAGGAACAATGCAACCGCTACAACCGCATTGAGCTGGCCAGCGAGACCAAGAGCCTGATGCGCGTGATGGAGAGCGTCGACCATATTGCCCGTCAGATGGCGGCGGACGGCGAAGAAAGCGCGCCGCTTTCGGAGTATGCGCAGATGGGATATGTCTCCGGGCTGATTGTGATGGATGAGACGGGGTTCGTTCTGTCGGATTATCACGGGACGGGCGAAGCGCCCCGGCAGCTTGGCGAATATCTGGATTCCCCCGCGCTGCTGGACGCGGCGCTTTACCCCGAAAAGCGCTACGCCACGCGCTTTGCCTGCGCGGACGGGAGCATGATTGATCTGGCCGCCGTCGGGCGGCGGGATGCGCCGGGCATCGTCGCGGCGTATTACCGAACGCCGGTGGAATATCTCGATGCGTTTCGGCTGTCCATCGCGCTGATGCTTTCGGGGTACAGCCCGGAAACGAGCGGCACGATTGTTGTCACCGGCGGCAGCAGGGTCGTGGCCAGCAACGACGAGACGCTCATCGGCGGCAACGCGGAGGAAATGGCGATTCTGCGGCAGATTCGTCAGGCGTACAGCAGCGGTGAGCTGGTGCGCGCGAGCTGGCCGGAGGATTCTTTTCGGCGGTATTACGGCATGATGGGGTGCGGGCGGAATTTTTACGTCTATGTGTATATGCCGGAAAAGACGGTGTTTGCAACGACCCCGCAGAGCATGCTGTTCGCGCTGATTTTCTATGCCGTCGTCCTCGCGTTCGCCAAGGCGGTTCGCTTTCGGACGGCGCAGAGCTATCAGGAGCGGCAGTATCGCGTGCAGAAGGAATACGCGGAGAAGCTGCGCGCCGCGAACGCCGAGCTGAGCGCCGCCGTGGATCAGGCGGATCGCGCCAACGCGGCCAAGACCAGCTTCCTTTCCCGCATGAGCCACGACATTCGAACGCCGCTGAACGGGATCATCGGTCTGCTGCAAATCGACGACGCGCACCCGAGCGACGTCGCGCTGCTGACCGCGAACCGGGAGAAGATGAAGGTGGCGGCCAACCATCTGCTCAGCCTCATCAACGATGTGCTGCAAATGAGCAAGCTGGAAAGCGGCGAAATCACGCTGGCGCACGAGCCGCTCGATTTGAACCGCCTTTTGCGCGATATTCTGACCATCGTGGAGCAGCGCGCCGCCGAGGCGGGCGTTGCGCTTGAATATGACAGGCGGCAATTCGAGCGGATGAAGCCCGACTGCGTATACGGGAGCCCGCTGCACCTGCGGCAGGTGTTTTTGAACGTCTACGGCAACTGCATCAAATACAACAAGGTCGGCGGCAGCGTGACGACGCTTTGCCAGAACGTCGGCGAACGGGATGGAATCGTCACCTATCGCTGGGTGATCCGCGACACGGGCATCGGCATGAGCCGGGCGTTTTTGGCGCACATCTTTGACCCGTTCGCGCAGGAGCACACCGACGCGCGGAGCGTCTATCACGGGACGGGGCTGGGCATGGCCATCGTCAAGAGCCTGATTGACAAGATGGGCGGCAGCATCGAGGTGAGCAGCCGGGAGGGCGAGGGTTCGAAATTTGTGATTACCCTGCCCTTTGAAATCGCCGAGGAATTGCCCGAATCGCAGCAGACGGCATGGGAGACGGAGGCGGCGGATGTGCGCGGCCTGCGCATCCTGCTGGCTGAGGACAACGCGCTGAACGCCGAAATCGTCAAAAAGCTGCTGGAGGATCGCGGGGCGGAGGTCGAAGCCGCATCGGACGGGCGGCAGGCGCTGGAGGCGTTTGAAAGCCACAAGCCGGGCACCTACGCCGCCATCCTGATGGATGTGATGATGCCCAACATGGATGGGCTCGACGCGACGCGGGCGATTCGCGCGCTGGATCGTGAGGACGCGAAGGTCATCCCCATCATCGCGATGACCGCCAACGCCTTTGAGGAGGACGCGCGCAAGTGCATGGAGGCGGGCATGAACGCGCATCTGCCCAAGCCGATTCGAATCGAGCGGCTCGTCGCCGTGATTGCGGGGTTCTGCGGCGCGCGTCAGGCCTGAGGGGTCAGACCGTAGAAAAAAAGCTATTCTCCCCCGAGGGGGAGAATAGCCCTTCCCGCAATGAAAGAATCGCTGAATTTTTTGATTTTGCTCAATTTTTGTAAAGCGACAGGGAAAGCGGCGATCAACGCGCCTTAGAAACCGCGCGCTTAATTTGCAGGAGCAGCATCACCATGCTCACGCCCAGCAGGATATGGCCGATGCCGGCGACGCCGGAGATCGCCGCGGTCATCCCGGCGGAAAGCTCCGTGTCCAGCACCTGCGGAATACCGCGGACGACGAGCATGACGGCGGTCATGTTCAGGCCGATGTGATAGGTCGTCAGCGCCCGCTTCGTCTTCGCGCCGGTGAAGGAAAAGCTCTTTTCCAGCAGAAGCAGCAGAAGGAAGAACACCATGCCCAGCAGGAAGTAGTGCGTGTGCACCACGCCGAGGGCTGTTCTGGCGGTAAAGCCGTTGAACTTGGTGAACTCGCGGTAAAACACGCCGCCGACCATGGCGAGAAGAGCGTACAGCAGGGAAGCGTTCATGTAGCGTTTCATTTCCTTTTCCTCCTTGTATGAACGTGAATGTGTGATGTCGCTGATGTGTGCCGACGGATTATTTGCACTCCTTCTTCATCGCGAAGAAGCCGATCAGAACCGTCCACACGTAAGCGCAGGTCTTGGGGATCATCAGCATGCCGATCATCGGGATGATGTCCGCCCAGAGCACGACCGGGATGTAGAAGCCGAAACTGAGCACGATGGTCAGCCACATCCAGCGGAAGGCCGCGTCGTTATGCTCCTTCGCGCTGCGGTAGAACAGCACGATAATCAGCAGACCCAGCAGGGCGAAGGGAATGTTGCGGTAGATGCCCCAGGAGAGCGGAGAGGTGGCGCTGAGCCACTGGTTCTGCGGCATCATGCAGAGCACGACGCGAACGGCGGAGAGCAGGTAGATGGAGGCGGTCAGGCCGCTTTTGCCCTTGATCTGGTAGCGCTGCCGCCAGACGTAGTAGAGCAGCACATAGAAGACGGTCATGGTGACGGAGGTGATCCACTTGCCGAGGCCGAGCGGCACGGTGTAGTTTTCAAGGCCGGTGGTGCACAGCGCCAGCGCGCGGGGGATCAGGTGGAAGGAGTCGCCGGCGCCCAGCACGACGGCCATCAGACCGAACAGGCGGAACTGCTTGCTGCCCTTGCTTCCGCGGATCATCAGAATGCCGATGGTGATGACGGACACCAGATAGAACGCGTCGAAGAGGGTTTCAACAACTGCCTGCATAAGTCATTCTCCTTTTCTCAGTTGATTTTTTATCTTTAACAGCGGCAAACATTGCGCTGCCAAAGGCGGCGGAGGCGGGGATGGTTCGCCGTTTTCACAGCTTTCCCCTTCGTGAACGATGTTCAATTTGAGCCGTACAAAATTCCCATGCCAGATGGGAACTTTATGAATAGAGTGTGCGGCGAATGATTTCCAGCACGGCGGAAGGGTCGTAGTTCTGTCGCAGCAGCGCGGAGAGCATGAGGGAAAACAGCACCTCGGCGAATTTTTCCGCAGTAAACTGTGGCGTAAAGGCATCCGCGCGAATCTTCGCGTCCTTCTTGAGGACAGCGCACAGGCCGTTCAAAATATGTCGCCAGGTCTGCTGCATGCGCCGCTTGCCGTCCGATTTGTCCTCGCGCATGAAGCCGAGAGAATGGAGCGTGAAAAAGCCGGGATAGCGCTCGCAGCCATAGGCCATGCGCTGATACATCCACGCGACGCACGCCTGAATGTCCTCAAACACGGCTACG
>ERZ827423.1289-NODE-1289-length-25323-cov-5.459633_pt1 | contig 25323 bp, 18 predicted proteins | sample MGYA00519775_ERZ827423 | MGnify/ENA primary metagenome ERZ827423 (study PRJEB31778, sample SAMEA3449296) | human gut metagenome | biome: human gut; feature: human-associated habitat; material: faeces | place: United Kingdom | collected 2010/2012 ...
ATCTGTTTGTTTCCGCCACAGGCGGCAACAGATTCGATGTCCCTCGAAGAGGGAGCTGTCAGCGAAGCTGACTGAGGGAGTTTGGCATAAAAAAATACCCTGCTCCGCAGATCGGAACAGGGCAAACAAAGGGATAGACGCTCCCCTTTACCACACATTTGCCGCCTTGCCGACCTCACGGGATCGAATTAAAGGCTTATTTCTTACCGATGCGATTGTACCATCTTTTTGTCGATTCGTCAATACGGGAGTTTTCTGATTCTGTGTCGTTCGGCGGCTTTTTATCAAAGCGCGTACACATACCGCCCCGCCGTTTCATCCTCCGGGTCAATCATCCGTCCCGTCCGCGCGTCGATCAGCAGGATTGTCCAGCCCTTCTCCTGCTGATAGCCCCGCGCCTCCGTCTCGTCCTCCTCCGCGCCGTCGGCGGTCAGCGCTCTGGCGGCGCTTTCGGCGTATTTGCACTCGACGCACCACGTTGGCGCGAGCCAGTATTCCGCCTCGTAAGCCGTCTCATCGTCCGGATATTTCCGGTCGGGCGCGGCATACGCCGCATACCCCAGCGTCACGCTGTATACATTCCGGATTCTTCCCCGCTCGATCCAGTCTGTCAGCGTCCGCTCCACCTGCGCCCAGCCGCAGAGCGGCACATCCGGCTGAACCTCTCCGATTTCGCGCCACATCGCCGTCGCCATCCAGATATAGTCCGCATCCGAACGATATTCGCCCAGCACAATCCAACTGGCGTTAGAGAGCGCCTGCTGGACAGCGCGTCCGCTCTGTCGGCTGAACGTCCGTTCCACGCCCGTCACAACCGGTATGCCGCGCAGGGTTTCCCACGCCTCGATGTAATACCCGCCTTTTTTCGCGCCGTCGCGCACAAGCCTTTCGCTCCGCAGACCCGCGCGATACGGCAGACAGCCGATTTGCTGTTCGCCGAGCAGCGTCTCCGTTTGCCGCGCCAAAAAGTCTTCGGCGTCCCGCAGGGATTTTTCCTGATTCGGCGCAAAGATCGCCGCCTCGTCCGCCGCGCTTGTCCACAGGTTCTGCACATACGCGGTAAAATGCGACGCTTCGCTTTCCGCAAGCCCGCCCGGCCGCATGGCCGTCCGTTGGCCGTAAAGCGTGTTCTTTTCCAGCGAATCGCCCAGCGCTTCCGCCGTCTGCGCCGAAATACACGTCCGCTTCACGCGCAGAATCGGCAGGGTATCGACGTCCGGCACGTACACCGGCGCGCGGAATGAGATCGTCCGCCCGTAGGCTTCATGCATCCCCTCTACCGCCGCCGGGGTCTGCGCTTTCAGCTCGGAAACAGAAATCATCTCGCCGCCCGCGCTCGCCATCGTCGGCACAAGCAAGAGCGCGCAAAGCGCGGCAAATATCTTTTTCATTGTATATCCTCCCATGTGATGATTTCGGGGCAGTCCAGCAGTTTTTCTTTCAGTTCAATAGGATTCATAAATTCTCCCGTCTGCGCGTTGACGATCATGGTGCTGTAATACCGTCCAGACGTGATAGGAATCCCGTCATCTTCGGGATAAATACGCATTTCCTGCTTGGGATCGAATACGTAGTCGCACTCAATTTCCCATACCGGGTATAAAATGATTTCCTCATTTTGAGCTGGATAGCAGCAATACCCAAACCTCAATGTATACACATTTCTTATATGCCCATCCCTTATCTTTTCTTCTACGCTTTGAATCACATCATTTATATTGCGCAAAGGAACATCATCAACCATTTTTCCAGTTGCCTGAATCGCCCAGAACAAAAAGCTGAAATTTCCGTCAATATCACTTTCGAGCATCCATGATGGTAAGAAAAAATCTCCATACTTAAACACATTTTCTCCCGACCATTCTACTGGAATTTTGAAATTGATATCTTTTTCGTTTATTTTTAATATCGTATCCCATGCGCCTACCAAAACCGGGATTCCTTCCATATTTTGTCTCAATGTGCATTTGTAGTTCCCCGTATAATCATCTATACCCGCTCTAAAAATCGAAAAATCAAACTGAACATTCCTGATATATTTTTTGATTTCGGCGTTCATTTTTTCAATAATATGCTTTAATTCTTCATTTAACTGCGTATTCTCTTTCAGCTCGTTTTCGTCGAATTCATACGTTCGGTTTTCTATGATACCCTTATCTGTTTTTCCTTCGTTCCCGTCCTTTTTCTTCGTTTCAATCATGATATGGTTACTCGTCAGCGGCAATTGTCCTATGATGAGTTCGGTCTCTCTACCGTTTTCTTCGACGTGCGCAAAAATATATCCGTTTTCTTCTCTTTGAATAGCGTTTTCCGGCAGAACAATCTCGTCGATGACATTTACTTTTTTCGCAAGAATAATCGGCATAGCGCCATATTGACCCATAATCGGTTCAATATCCACATGGACTACTCGACCATATTGATCTGTATAGTCCGCCGTCCACCTTCCCATTGTTCCAACCTGTTCACGCAATTCAGTGACGGAAATCATCTCGCCGCGCGCCGAAGCAAGAATCATCAGCATAAGTGCTGATGCAAAAAACAGCGTCATCCATTTTCTCATTGCACATCCTCCATCATTGAATGATCGTCGGCATACAATATTTCTCCATACCCGTTTTTTTCGGGCTGTAAACTTCGCCGGTCTGCGCGTTAATCAAAACGGTCTCAAAGCATCTCTCATTTTCAAAATCATCTGTATCATAGGGCATCTTTTCACCTAATGGTTCAATATCCTTTTGCTTCTTTCCTTCAATATATCTGCATTTCAGAACCCACGTCGGCACAAGCACAAAATCCCAGATATCATCCGCTTTTTTCGCTGCTTTGCCCGGTTCGGCATACACAACATACGTCAGCGCCATGCTGTACACTTGGTCAATTTTCTTTTCTTCGATATAACGTCGAACATCTGCTCTCGCCGTTTCAAAATCACAGACTTTCATATCGCTGTACAGTTCTTTCGTCTCCTTAAAAGCATTTTCATACATGATTGTATACCTTTCACTGTTTCTATAATAACCATACAGCATGTCATATGTTTTATATGCCCAGTTACAATCTACTTCTCCGTTATCGAAACATACAGGTGCCGTCAAGTTAATCGGAACTCCCCTTATCATCTGTTTCGCTTCAATCATATATCCGCCTTCACTATCTACATTCGCCCAATCAACCTCTCCAAACGGCTTTGTAGAATAGGCGCACACAAAATAATTAACTTTTTCCAGCCAGAGCTTCGACTCCTCAAAATCAAATATATCATTAAACCCCTTTTCCATCATTCGGGCAAACTCCCCAATCGGTTTCTCCTGATTTTGCGCATAGACTTCATCCAAATCGTGTGTCCTCTCGAACTGCCAATAATCATTAGCAATTTCGTATTCATGCTGATGAAGATTCTCGTCTGATACATTTTCGTTTTCCTTATAAATTCTCACACCATATCGATATTCTGGATAGCCCTCGACAACTTTCCAGCCATCATTTACATATGCCTGAACTGCATCGTCGTTCGCTTCGATCATTGTCACTTTCAGCACTGGTAATGTCTCCACCTCCGGCACATAAATCGGCGCGTCAATGCTGATTGTTTTCCCGTTCACATCAATTTCTTCTATCCATGCTTCCGGCGTTTCCTGCACCAGCTCGGTAATCGAAATCAATTCTGCGCTCGCTATCGTCGGCACAAGTAAGAGCGCACAAAGTGCGGCAAACATCTTTTTCATTGTATACCCTCCCATGTCGTCATCTTCGGCACGGCAAACGTCGCTTCATCGCCAGTCGTGATGATTTTCATTTCGCCGGTTTGCGCATCCAGCGGAATCTGCGCAAATTCATACGCTTCCCACCGATTCAGCTCGAAATGCTCGTGGAAGCTGTCCACAATACTCTGCTTTCCGTTCGGTACATAATCGCAATCCAGCACCCACATCGGTACAGCCCATGCGTAATCCTCCATTTCGGGATTGGAGTATCGCATATACCCCAGCCGCAGCGCATGGATATTGCGGATACGCCCTGTTGCAATTTCCTTTTCGATACTTTCCAACACGTGATCAAGCGGCGCAAGCGGCACGTCCTCCTGCTCCACAGTGCGGATACGGTTCATGCTGACATACACGCTGTAATCCGTGTTGCTCGATGTATACATCTTCAAATATACATTCGTCCGCCAATCCGATCCAAGGCTATAAGGCGCAAGACGGTTCGCGATACGGTTTGTTTCCGGCGTAGACCCATACGCCACGCGAAAGCTGTTATCCCCGAGAGTAGAGCAAAGCGCCCCGATCATCGGGATGCCATTCACCACTTGTTCCGCACGGATGGTGTAATAGCCCTTGCCCCCGTTATTCTCCCCGTCGATGGCTGTGCTTCCATGAATCGCAATGCGCTTGGGCGCAATCGTGTAGCCCTTATTCGGATATGCTTCGTCAATCACGTGTTGAAAACACGCCATTGCTTCCGCCACGGTTTGAGTGCCGCCGCGTATATACGAACTATTCATATCCAGTTCCCACGGATAGCGGTAATCGTTTGGCTTTGCGTCGTAATTCGACCATTTTTCCCCGAGCCATTCGCCCGTATTCATGCCAAATTCCTTGGCGCTTTCGTAATCCGTCGTCATGCCCATACCAAGGGTTCCCCAACTCACATCAAACGGTTGGCTGTTCATGTCATATCGAAACCACGTCATGCCGTTTCGCTCAAATGCGTTTTTCAGCATCACGTCAGCAATTTCCGGCGTAAACGGCCGATCGTTTTCCACCGTGATGACAGGGCATTTCTCCACATCCGGTACGAGAATCGGGATATCCACGTTCAACTCGCCGTTCGGCGTGTCGTAGGTCTTTGTCCACCGTCCCCTCTCCACCGTCTGTCGATGCAGCTCAGCAATGGAAACCAAATCAGAATTCGCGCTTGCTATCGTCGGCACAAGCAAGAGCGCACAAAGCGCGGCAAATATCTTTTTCATTGTATATCCTCCCATGTGATGATTTCGGGACAGTCCAGCAGTTTTTCTTTCAGTTTGGCGGGATTCATAAATTCTCCCGTCTGCGCGTTGACAATCATCGTTCGATACATCAGCCGCGCCATCGGGGCTGCCTCCGCATCCTCTTTGTATTCCTTTGTTTTTTCCTTTGGGTTATAATAATAATCACATTCTATTTGCCAAACCGGGAAAAGCACGTCTTCATCATTTTCCCCGATATAGCAGCAATAGCCGAATCTGATTGCGTATATGTTTCGGATATTTCCTTCCTCAATTTTATTTTGTATGGCTTCAAAAACCCGATTGATATCCGCAAGCGGAACATCATCATATTTCTTTTCAATTTCCATGAGAGGCGCTACTCGAACGTTCCATCCGCCGTCGTGATAAGCCATATCGTTCCAACACGAGAAAAAATCTCCCCATCTAAAGGTCTTTGACCGCTTCCAGCTTTCAGGTTTCTTAAATCCTATCGTTTTCTCCGATACGCCAACCACAGGGTCTCCCGCGCCCATCAGGATGGGTATTCCCTCCATCTTCTGCCTCAGCGTGTAGGTATATCTGGGGCGGCTGTTTTCAATGATTTGCACCCAAGAAAAACCCAGTTCGAGATCAAAATCCGGGAAAAGAGTCTGAAGATTCTTGGTGATGCTCTCCATTCCTTTTTGTATGGTTTCATCGTCTTCTACATCGCTGGAACAGAGCGTCTTTCCGCTGGGGATTTCTTCGTTATTGTCAAACGCCCCTTTTGAATCGCTTGGATCGCATAGGATCGACACATCTGTGTTTCCTATTGTGAATATTTGAATATCATAATCAAACCCGTTGTCGCTATACATAAAACGTTTTGCGCCGTCTTCTTCCGTTGCGTCCGCGTATTGACCGCACACGCGCCCTATTTCACAGTCTTCATATTTGGGTTTTTCAACAACCACTATGGGAACACATTCGACCTCCGGGATGATGACGTCCGCGTCGATATAAATATTTCTCCCGTATTGATCTTTGCAGTCGAACACCACTTCTTTCGGGCTCTGCTCCCGAAGCGTTTCTATGTTCTGATAACTTTCTGCGCAACAAACAGCCGGAATCGTCGGCACAAGCATCATTGCGGCCATCGCCGCAAATAATCGTTTCATCCTCATACGCTCCTTCTTGACGGAAAGGCGCTGTCCTCCCGTTTGCGGGCGGACAGCATACAAAATCGGGGCGACCCTTTCAGGCCGCCCCGGAAGGGTGGGTTACTTGAGCAGAACAATATCCTCGTTCTCGTGTGTCGGCGTTTCGCCCGCGGCGATCTTCGCCTTGTAGTCGATGCCCGATCCGTTCGGCACGAGCACCAGGCTGTTCATGCTCTCCGGCAGGTCGTAGCGAATCCAGACGAAGAACTTGCCGTCCTTGTTCACGCCGAATGCGCCATCGCGGTTTTGCAGCTCCACGCCGTCGGCAACAAGCGTATAGCTGTTGATATACGGCATTTCCATCTCATGCTTGCCGTCCGCACTGGCCTCGAACGCCTCCGCCCATTCCGGCGCATCGAACACGACCTCGCCGCTGATATCCACGTCGGAGACGCGAACCGTCGCCTGCGCGCTGTATGCGCTGGTCGTCACCGAGCCGGTGTAGGTTTCGGTCTGACCGTTCAGCTTGACCTTGAACGGCAGGCGGAAGAAGCCGCGGTTCTCCGGGGTCATCATGTATTCGTGGTAGACGTTCTTCTCATCCTGCGCCCAGACGCTCATGCCGTACATCACGGTCAGCTCGATGTCGATTTCGTCCGTCGGCTCGAAGCCGTCCGGCATTTCGACCTCCTGGAAGCCCTGAATCGTGTAGGCGTTGACGCGCTCCTCGCCGCTATCCAGAATGGTCAGCGGCTTGCCGCCCATGTCCGCGCCGTCGCCCACGTTCATGGATTCATAGGCGATGTAGCCGACGGGATGGCCGGAGAAATACGTCACGATCTCCCGCTGGATGGCGTCGTCCGATATATAGATGCGGCCGGTGGCGTATTTGCCCGCCTCCACGCTCTCCCACGTGTCGTCAAAGCCGGTCGGCATCCCCTCGCCGGTGATGAAGCCGGTCTTGCAGTCGCTGGTCAGCGTGTAGGAATAATACAGCTTGTAGCCGTCGTAATACGCCTGATTGAGCGTCAGGTTGAAGCGGCGGTTGTACAGGCTCGCCATCAGCTCGTCGCGGATGGTCTTCGGCGCTTCGGTCGCGCTCTGCGAGGGCGCGGTCACGGCCTGCGTGTCGTTGTAGGTGGCGGATACGTCCTCCAGCTTTTCCAGCCGTCCGACGCTCTGCTCGTTGTCGTCGTTGTTCACGGATTGGCCGAAAACGCCGAGGTTCGCGGCCAGCGCCGCGCCGCCGACGATCAGCGTCATCACGATGGCGAAGACCAGCGCGGTCGAAATCTTTCTTTTCACAATCGGTTCTTCCTTTCTGATGGCCCGCAGCACCGCCTGACGGCGCTCGGGCGGAAACTCGCTCTGGGGAAGGCATGCCTTCAGCGCGTTTCTCAACTTCTGTTCATCCACCAAATTCACACCCCTCCCAAGGTCTTTTTCAGCATCTGCTGAGCCACGCTCAGCTTGTGATAAATCGAGCCTGTCGCCTGATGAAAAATCGCGGCGATCTCCTGCGCGGTCAAATCCTGATAGTAATACAGCAGGATGACCTCGCGGTATTTCTTCGGCAGCGCCTGCACGGCCGCGTACAGCTCCCGTGCCTCCTCCGTCGCATCCTCCATGGGGATCGCCGTCATGTCGATGGGCTTTGCCCGTTCTCTCAGGCGAAACCAGCTTTTTCTCTTTTCATCCCTGCAAAGATTGACGGCGATGCGCGTCAGCCATGCCTTTTCGCTTTCGGGGCGCGCTCCGCGAAAGCTATCCATCTTTTTATACACCCGGATGAATGTCTCCTGTACAACGTCCTGCGCCAAATCCCTGTCGTCGAGCAGGATGGCGCATATGCCGACCAGCATCGAGCTGTATTCGTCCATCATTCGGCAGAGTTCCGTTTCGGAGGCTTTACCCGGTACCAAGGTATTGCCTGTCACCCTTTTCATCCTCCTTTCACCTATCAAGACGTAAAAAATCGCGAAAATTCATATTCATTTGCTCGTTCTTTCCATAATTTTCCAAAACCGGCGTTTTGCGCGCGCAGAAGGCGCATTTGGCCGAAGAATCAAAAGTCCGTTCCTCAACCCTGTTATTTCGCCGCATCTGCGCCAGCATCCTTTTTGCGCCCGCATAAAAGAAACCAGCCACCCGTGAAGGATGGCTGGGGCGTTTCATCAAAGGCGCAGTTCGGAAATGGACACCCTGTCGGTGTTTGCCAATGCCAGCGTCGGGACAAGAAGCAGCGCCCCCATCATCCCCGCAAATCTTTTCATCCTCGTCCCTCCTTATTGGCGCAATACCGGTTTCACTCATTTATATTTACATTCCTTTGTAGGTTTCATTCTATCGACCACTTCTCCCGTAATAGCATCAACTCCAACGAGTGCATGACGAGACCCTGTTTCACTTTCCGCTTCATCTGGTTTTTTTACATATTCACATTCAAAAATCCACATCGGATAAAGAACTGTCGAAATGTCTTTTTTGTTTTCGTAACAGACATACCCCAGTTTCAAAGAATAGACATTTCTGATTCTTCCTGCATATATTTCCTTTTCGATACTTTCGATTGCTTTTTCCATTGAAACTATTTTTTCTTCGTAAAGCGTATCTCTTTTCTCAAGCATCATCATATATCCATTAAATGACGTTCTATTCATTATTTCAAAATACCAATGCATTGTCGAACCAGCATTCCATTTTTCATTTGGATATATTTTATTTTCAGCTTGTTCAAACATATCATAAAGGTCAGTCCACCTTCCAAGTATCGGAATGTTGTTTATTCTCTGCGAAAAATATATTTCATACGTCCCGCTTTGATAAGTATCAACATCTTTGCCGTTTTTTCTTGCCCGGTCATTGACTGTAACGTAGTCAATTTCATAATCTGAATCTTGACTGTCATAATAGTACTCTATAATTTTACCCAAATAATCTTCTGCCGCTTTAAGCGACACATTGTTATTCTCCGCATAAATATCCTGCGGATTGATTTCATTTGGATAATATGATACTCCGTCTCTCCATAGCTGTCTCCCATTTTCATACTTTCTGAGCTCGCAAGGGCTTCTGTCATATAATATTGTAATGAATGTATCCTCTGACAGCAGATATGAAACTGGCCAACTTTCTTCCCCTTTCGTTAGCGTTTCTATCATTTCGCTGTCTTTGCAAAAATCGGCGTCATCCGACCATTTTGTTTTCTCTACTTCTCTTTCATTTACTTTTTGGGGTTCAGCCCTTATGATTTCAATTTTATCCATCCCCATATCATCAACAGGTATATTGATTGATATTTTCCTTCCGTATGCTTCATAGTCTTGTTTCCAAATCTTCGTTTCCGCCTTCGAATGACACACATAGAAAGAGCAAAGAGCGGACAGCGCAAAAACGCACATCGTCATTTTCGTTTTCATTTTGTTTTCCTCCATTCATTCAAATCCGTCCATTGCCGAAGCCGTCTTTCCTGCAATGGTTTCACCTTCTTCGTTTCTAAATCCAATGATTATATGTTGAAACAGTTCCAATTAGATTGATTGAAAATCCCAATGCAAAAAGCGGATTGTTTAACCATTCTGCTTTCCCAACGCCCTGTTTATACGTTATAAGCCCATAAAACACGTATGGCAACATGTCAACAATATATCTGTTTCCAAATTGATACCCTCCCATGGTTTTATGGCAACAAACAATCATCAGGTGTACGCATATGGTTGCCGGAACAATGATTAAATTCAATCCGTATGCCTTTCGTTTCCGAGTCAGCGCATAAAGCCACGTGACCATAAATGAAACGATTATCGGATCAATCAGCCAAAACGCCATACAATCATATGTGTCATAAATCAACATTCCATGCTCTCCGCCGGTTTGGGGCAATCTGAAAAGCTGATTAAAGTTTTTCGTCGCATAGTTCAAGCTGAATTGGCCTTCGGTTGAACGTACAAATTCCGGCAAATGGGTATGTCCAAATTCAAACGGATTATCAAATCGGGCTGCATTCAGCATCAAATAAAATCCGATTATCATACATGCCGGAATGAGCCGATATCCTTTTCGCATCCACGTTTTTACACTTGCTTTTTCCGTTCCCAGCATGAGAATCAGGGGGATATATGCAACAACCATTGGCCTGCATCCAAAGGCACAAGCCAAAAATGCAAACGCTCTTCCAATATGTTTGTTCGCTGCATAGAAAAGAGACATTAACGAAAACGTAAAGCACATCGTCTGAGCCATGTACCAGACCCACCCGCCTTGCAGCGCAATAAACAGATAGCCATTGCCTAAAAACAGAAACAAGACATATCGCTCCGCCATTTCATACGTTCCCGTTATTGCATGGTAAAGACGAATCGCGTATATGATTCCGATAATCGAAAAGCCAAGTGATATCCAGTGATCGGGCGTATTCGTCCCCCATACCGCGGCAAACGGAAGCAAAACCAGCGATGGAAACGGCGGGAAACTCACATAATACTTTCCCTCATAAATCGCCAACTCCAGCCACGGATAATCCTTTCCCAAATCCAGCCGCCCATTCAGCCATGCGCACGCCTGCAATGCATATGAGCGATACGGGTTTTCTTCTGTCGCCCAATGTCCCGTAAAAGATGCGGCTACCCATAGCACAATAAGGAATGCCAAAGGACAAATGACATATCTCCATTCCAGCTTGAGACGGCCTCCTGTTTTCCATTTATTGAACGCCATTTTATGCCAGCGCCCCCATCATCCCCGCAAATCTTTTCATCCTCGTACCTCCTTCTTGCCTTGTCCATCGCCCATCGGATTCCCTGTTTCACTTACCTAGACGTAAAAATTCGCGAAAATTCACACCCATTCGGCCGTTCTTTCCAAAATTTTTTAGTTCTTCCGAATCGCCCCATCGTCAGCCCAGCCCCGCCTCATTCTTTTAAGTTTCGCCCCGCCCCCCGCGCGCCGCCGCCCATTCAAGCGCCATGGTTACCCCAAAGTGCCTACTCCCATTTTTTCCCGCATGTATGCTATAATGGATTATCTTTTTTCGGGAGGACGCTCACCCATGAAAAAATGTCTCTTTCTGTGCCTGTCTCTTCTGCTCATCCCCGTCCTTGCGCTGTGCGAGCCCCGCGCGGTGCTCTTTACGGCGACGGATTTGCACTATATCGCCCCGACGCTGACGGACAACGGCGCGCTCTTCACCGATTTGATCGAGCGGGGCGACGGCAAAGCGATGGCGTACAGCGACGCGCCGATCGAGGCGTTTGTCGCTCAGGTGATCGCCGAGAAGCCGGACGCGCTGATTCTCTCCGGCGACCTGACCTTCAACGGCGCGCGCGAGAGCCACGAGGCGCTTTCCCTTCGGCTTGCGCGCGTCCGCGACGCGGGCATTCCCGTGTTTGTCCTCCCCGGCAACCACGATTTGAACAGCAGCAGCGCCGCGCGCTTTGAGGGCGACGGCTATACGCGGGTGGACGGCGTGACCGCCGGGGAATTTGCCGCCCTTTATCATGCCTTCGGCTTTGACGGCGCGCTCTCCCGCGACGCGGATTCGCTGAGCTACGTGGCGGCGCTCTCCGACGATCTGCGCCTGCTGATGCTCGACGTGAACACCTCCGCCGCGCCGAACGCCGTTTTGAAGGGCACGCTTTCGTGGGCGCGCCGTCAGCTCATGCAGGCGCAGGCGGACGGCTGCCGCGTCATCGCCGTCAGCCACCAAAACCTGATCGACCACAGCGGCCTGCTTTCCTCCGGCTTCACCATCCGCAACGCGGATGCGCTGCGCCGCCTGTATGCCGTTTCGCCCGTCCTGTGCAACCTCAGCGGCCATATCCACCTCCAGCACATGGGGCAGACCGATTCCGGCCTGTGGGATATCGCCACCTCGTCGCTGGCCGTTTCGCCGAATCAATACGGCGTGCTGACGCTAGCGGCGGACGCGCTGACCTACCGCACTGCGCCCGTCCGCGTTTCCGACTGGGCGGCGGCGCAGGGGCTTTCCGACCCCAATCTGCTGGATTTTGCCGCCTATTCCGCGGATTTTTTCCGCGCCTGCTGTCTCCGTCAGGCGCTCGCCGCCATCGCCGGGGACGACGCGCCCGAGCAGTTGGCCGATTTCTTTGCCGAGGCCAACGCCGCGTATTTTGCCGGCCGCATGGATACCCTCGCGCGGGATTCCGCGCTTGAAAAGCGCTGGCAGGCGCAGAGCGGCTTTCTCCCCCTCTATCTGGCCGACATTCTGAGCCAGCCGCCCGTCAACCAATGCGAATTGACGCTTTCGCTTTGATCCCGCGCTTCTTTCGCGTCTTTTTCGCCTTTCCCGCGCCGCCGCATTGCTTTTCCCCGCCCGCTGTGTTACACTGATTTCTACATGAAAAAAGAATGGACGGTTTGACACGCATGCAAAAGCATTCTCATTCCCGCAGCACGTTCTCCGGCAAGATCGGGTTCGTGCTCTCCGCGGCCGGGGCCTCCGTGGGCCTTGGCAACATCTGGCGCTTCCCCTATCTGGCGGCCAAGTACGGCGGCGGCATCTTCCTGCTGATCTACATCCTGCTGGCGCTGACCTTCGGCTATACCATGATCGTCGCGGAAACCTCCATCGGCCGCATGACCGGCAAAAGCCCCGTCGGCGCGTTTCAGTCCTTCGGCAAATCGCGCTGGCTGTCGGCGGGCGGCTGGCTCAACGCCGTCATCCCGATTCTCATTGTGCCGTATTACTCGGTCATCGGCGGCTGGGTCATCAAGTATCTGGTGGAATACCTGCTCGGCAACGGCCACGCGCTGGCGGCCGACGGCTATTTCGGCGCGTTCATCTCCAACGGCCTGTCCGCCGAGCTGTGCTTCATCGTCTTCGCGCTGGCGACGCTGTTTGTCATCTATGCGGGCGTGCGCAACGGCATTGAGCGCGTCTCCCGGCTGATGATGCCGGTGCTCGTCGTGCTCTCCGTGCTGATCGCGGGGTATTCCGTCACGCGGCCGGGCGCGCTGGCGGGTGTCAAATATTTCCTCGTGCCGAATTTCGAAAACTTCTCGTGGATGACGGTCGTGACCGCCATGGGGCAGATGTTCTATTCGCTTTCCATCGCGATGGGCATTTTGATTACCTTCGGCTCGTATATGAAAAAAGACGTTTCCATCGAAGGCTCGACGGAAACGGTGGAGATTTTCGATACCGCGATTGCCGTGATGGCCGGTCTGATGATTATTCCCGCCATCTTCGCGTTCTCCGGCAGCGAATCGGCCACTCTGCAGGCCGGCCCCTCGCTGATGTTCATCACCATCCCGAAGGTGTTTGACAGCATGGGGCTGGGCACGGCGGTCGGCATCCTGTTCTTCGTGCTGGTGCTCTTCGCGGCCATGACCAGCTCCATCGCGCTGACGGAAAGCGCCGTCTCCACCTTTCAGGATGAGCTGGGCTGGAGCCGCAAAAGATCGACGGTGCTGATGGGCGCGGTGATGATTACGCTGGGCAGCCTCTCCTCGCTGGGCTACGGCCCGCTGGCCAACGTCACGCTTCTGGGCATGCAGTTTCTGGATTTCTTCGATTTCCTGACCAATTCCGTGATGATGCCGATTGCGGCGATTTCGATCTGCCTGCTGGTTTCCCGCGTCGCCGGGATCGCGGCCATCGAGCTGGAGGTCTGCCACGGCGAGGAGCGTTTCCGCCGCAAGCGCGTATTCACGCTGATGATCCGCTATCTCTGCCCGCTGTTCGCGGCAATCATCCTCATCAGTTCAGTCGCCAACGCCTTCGGCCTCATCAGCATGTAATACTAATTCTTGTTAAAATGGCTTAATCCGCGCACCATCTTTTTCGCTCTGACTTTGCCTCGTTCCGTTCAACGTACCTCCAGTACGCCTCACTTCACTTGGCTTCGTCAGAACAAAAAATCTGATGCGCTCTGTTAAGCATTTTAACTGCGAATTAGTATAAGGCTTTCCCTTTTATGGAAGGACGATCAATCTCCGTTTCATCGGATTGACGTCCTTTTTTTATTTCCCAAAACAGAAACCAAAAGAAAAAAGCGTCGGTTTTCACCGACGCTGTATGGCGCAATCGTAGAATGCTCGGGGCAGAAAATTCCCACGGCACACACGATACAATGCTTATTGCTGCTGCCTTCCGGCCCTGACAAGGTTCACACCCTCGCATTGCATGAGCTCCATCCGTCATCACATTCTACTGGAATATTGTACTCGATTTGCGCACAAATTGCAACCCCATTTTGCAAATTTGGGCGGATCGTGTTTACGCCGCGCTCAGCTCCATGCGCGCGAGCAGCCGCTCCATCACCTTGACACAGAGCATCAGCAGATCCTCGCGGTTCAGCGTCTGATCCCGAAGCGTCAGCGTCACCGGCGGCGCGGCGTTGAGCGTCAGCCGCTTGTCAAACCCGTTCAGCGCAGTGAAGAGCTTCTGGCCGTCCACCTGCGCGTTGAGCGCAAACCGCATGTCGATGCGCCCGTCCGCCTGATTCACCCGGTCGATGCCCAGCTTTTCGCACATCGCCTTGAGGTAGGCCACCGCGACGAGATTCGCCACGCAGAGCGGCTCGTCGCCGAAGCGATCGACCAGCTCCTCCTCAACGTCGTCGCGCTGCGCGGCTGTCGTGATGGAGGCGATGCGCTTGTAGACCTCCAGCCGCTGCCTGTCGCCCGTGACGTATTCCGCCGGGAGATAAGCGTTGACGTGCACATCCATGCGCGTCTCCACGTCGCGGTTCGGCTTGGGCGCTTCGCCCTGCGCCTCCAAAACCGCTTCCTCCAGCAGCTTGCAATACAGGTCGTAGCCGATGTTGGCGAGGTGGCCGCTCTGCTGCGGGCCGAGCAGGTTGCCCGCGCCGCGCAGCTCCAAATCGCGCATCGCGATGCGGAAGCCCGAGCCGAACTCCGTAAATTCGCGAATCGCGTCGAGGCGCTTCTGCGCCGTTTCGGAGAGCACCTTGCCCGGCCGAACCGTGAAATAGGCGTAGGCCAGCCGGTTCGAGCGGCCGACGCGCCCGCGCATCTGATAGAGCTGACCCAGCCCGAAGTGATCCGCGTCGTAGATAATCAGCGTGTTCGCCATCGGGATATCCAAGCCGGATTCGATGATCGTCGTGCACAGCAGCACGTCAAACTTCTGCTGGCTGAAATCCAGCATCACGTCTTCCAGCGCATGCTCGCGCATCTGGCCGTGCGCAATCGCGATGCGCGCCTCCGGCACGAGCTTTGAAAGCTGCTTGTAGCACTGGTCAATCGAGCCGACGCGGTTATAGAGGAAGAAGACCTGCCCGCCGCGCCCGATTTCGCGCAGAATCGCGTCGCGGATCACGCTGTCCTGATATTCCATCACGTAGGTCTGCACGGGGTAGCGCGCCTGCGGCGGCGTTTCCAGCAGGCTCATGTCGCGGATGCCGACCATGGACATGTGCAGCGTGCGCGGGATCGGCGTAGCCGACATCGTGAGCACGTCCACCGTCTTTTTCATGTTCTTGATGCTTTCCTTGTGCCCGACGCCGAAGCGCTGCTCCTCATCGACGATAAGCAGGCCGAGGTTTTTGAATTGCACATCCTTGGCCAGCAGCCTGTGCGTGCCGACGATGATGTCGATTTCGCCGTCCTTGAGGCGGCGCAGGCTCTCCTTCTGCTCCTTGGCCGAGCGGAAGCGGCTGAGCACGTCCGCGTGCACGGGGAAGCCCTCCATCCTGCGCATCAGCGTGTTGTAGTGCTGCTGGGCGAGGATGGTCGTCGGCGCGAGGATGGCGACCTGCTTGCCGTCCATCACGGCCTTGAACGCCGCGCGCAGCGCAACCTCCGTTTTGCCGTAGCCCACGTCGCCGCAGAGCAGGCGGTCCATCGGCAGGTCGCGCTCCATGTCGCGCTTGATCTCCTCCGTGGCCTGAAGCTGGTCGGGCGTTTCGTCGTAGGGGAAGTTCTCCTCAAATTCCTGCTGCCACGGCGTGTCCGGCCCAAAGGCGTAGCCCCTGTTCTTCTGCCGCTCGGCGTAGAGCTTCACGAGGTCGAAGGCCAGCTCCTTGAGGCTTTCGCGCACCTTCGATTTCTGCTTGTCCCAGTCCTTGCCGTCCAGCCGCGAGAGCTTGGGCGCGGCGCCCTCGCCGCCGCCGATGTATTTCTGAATCCGGTCGAGGTGATCCACCGGGATATACAGCTTGTCGCTGCCGAGGTACTGCACCAGCAGGTAATCGCGACTCGCGCCCTCGCTGGTCAGGCGCTTCGTGCCCTGATAGATGCCGATGCCGTGCGTCTCGTGCACCACGTAATCGCCGACGTTCAGATCGGTGAACGAGGCGATTTTGCTGCCCTGCTGCTTTTTCGGCTTGCCCTTGGCGCTCTTCGCGCCGTAAACGTCGCCGCTGGCGATCACCGCAACCTTGATCTGTGGATACTGAAAACCGCCGGAGAGCGTCAGCGGATAGATGCGGCATTCGCCGCTTTTCGGCGCGGCCGTGCCCAGTTCGTCAAACGCCGCCTTCACACCCTCGTCCTCAAAGGATTGGCGCATGCGTTCGCCGCGCGCCGCGCCGCCGGAGAGCACCAGAATCCGCCAGCCGTCCTGCTGCCATCGCGCGAAATCGGCGCACATGTCGTGCGTCCGTCCGCCGTAGCTGCCTGCGCCCATGCCGCCCATCGGACAGAGCAGCGTCGGCTTCAGCTTTTCCACCGGGCGCAGAATCGTCGTCAGCGCGAGCAGGGTCGTCTGCCGCATCGCCGAGAGTGCCTCGTCCTGCGTGAGCATCAGGCCGTGCTGCTCGGGCAGCGCCTCGCCGCGTTCGAGCGCCGCCGTAATCGCCTGCCCAAACTCGCCGGTTCGGCTGTCCATGCGGGCAAAGAGCGCTTCCGGCTCGTCGAGCACGACAATCGGGCGGTTCATGTAATCCAGAATCGTCTCCGTCTGCGGATAGAGCAGGTTGATGAATTTTTCGAGCATCCGGTTGCTCACGCCGTTTTGCATCTGACTGACCGCCGCGCGCAGCTTTTCGCCGAAGCGCTCCATCGTGCGGTTTTCGCGAGTGAAGGCCTCCGGCGCGGCGATTTCGCCCTCCTCCAGCGGCAGATCCGCCAGAGATGCGTCGTCGCTTTTTCCGCTCTCGCCCTTTTTAGCGACGGCTTCCTGACGCGCCAGCGCCTCCAGCAGCAGCCGCGCCAGCGCCTCTGTGCCCGCCTGCGGCACGGGCGCTTCGCTCGCGGGCGGGATGACAACCTCCTGCATATTGCCCTGACTGCGCTGGCTCATCACATCGACCGCGCGGATGGAATCCAGCTCGTCGTCAAAAAACTCGATGCGCACCGCGCTCAGCGCGTCGGCCGGGTATACGTCGATGATCCCGCCGCGCACGGAGAACTGTCCCTTGCCCTCGACCATGTATTCCCGTGTGTAGCCCGCCGCAAGCAGCCGCTCGATCAGCAGGTCGATCGGCGTCACGTCGCCCACGCGCAGGGAGATCGTGTTTCGGTTGAACGCCTCGCGCGGCATCATCCGATGGAGCATCGCGTCCACCGGGGCGACAATCGCGCGCGCCTCGCCGCTCAACGCCCTGCGCATCGCCTCGATGCGGCGATAGGCCACCTCGCGGCTGGCCGCCACATCCTGATAGAACGTGATTTCCCGCGCGGGGAGCAGGCACACGCCGCCGCCCAGCAGCGCGGAAACATCCTCCATCGTCTGCGTCGCGCTGCGCTCGCTGTCGCACAGGAAGAGCAGCGGCCTGCCCGTCCGCACCGCCAACGCGCAGGCCGTGTGCGCCTTCTGCGCGCCCGCCATACCGCTGGCCGCGATCACCGCGCCGCTGTTTTGGCTTTCCTGCGCCATCTGCTCAAACGGCTTGTAGCCGTCGAGCACATCAAAGAGAAAATGCGTCTGCATGATAACTCCTTTACGACGGGGCTCTGCCCCTCAAACTCCGGCAGGAACCCGAGGTTCCCGCGCCTCCCGCATCGCTTCGCGGAGATGCGTTACGCCGGCGCGTTCGCCATCCGCATGGCGCTTTCCAGCCCGTTCTTCATCAGGTCATCCACCACGTCCGCCGCGCGCAGAAACGCATCGAACTGCGTCTTGCGATCCGCCTCGGTCTGGTAATGGCTGAGCACCCAGTCGGCCAGCTCCCAGCCCTCCGGCTTTTTTCCCACGCCGACGCGCAGCCGCGGGAAATCCTGCCTGCCCAAAAGGCCGATGACCGAGCGCATGCCGTTGTGCGTGCCCGCGCTGCCCTTTTCGCGCATGCGCAGCTTGCCCAGCGGCAGGTCAATGTCGTCGTAGATCAGGAGCAGGTGATCCATCTCCGGCTTATACCACGAAACCAGCTCCGTCACGCACTGGCCGGAGAGGTTCATAAACGTCTGCGGCTTGACGAGCACCAGCTTTTCCCCGCCGACGAAGCCCTCGCCGATCTGCCCGTGCATCGCGTTTTTGGTGAGCTGAATATGGTGCTTTTCGCTGAGCACGTCAATCACGTCGAAGCCGACGTTGTGCCTTGTTCTGGCGTATTCCCTGCCCGGATTGCCCAGACCGACCACAATGAACATATATGCCTCCGTTTCCCAAAACAGCCTATGCGGGAACGCCGACAAGGGCGCTCCCGCTGAAAAAAGCTGATTGTTCGTTTTTTAGGGCGGATCGTCAAACGCCGCCCGTCTGCTTACGCCTTTCCCGTCGCCTGAATCAGCCAGTTCGCCGGGTGGATGTTCGCGCTGCCCGCGCTCTCGTCCGTTTCGTCGATGACCAGCAGGCTCTTCACGCCGTCCAGACGCTTCTTCACCGGTTCCTTCGTGGAAATGAGCACGCAAACGCCCACCACCGTCACCGAGAATTCGCGCATCATGTCCACCATGCCGCGCGCCGTGCCGCCCGCGCGCATGAAGTCATCCACAATCAGCGCGCGCTGGCCTTCCCGCACGGCGCGGCGGGAGAGGCTCATCGTCTCCACCCGGCTGCCCGAGCCGGAGAGATAGTTGATGTTCACCGCCGGGCCCTCGTAGACCTTGCTGTCCCTGCGGACGATGACCGTCGGCACGCCCAGCGCACGCGCCGTCATCATCGCAATCGGGATGCCCTTGGTTTCCATCGTCAGCACGAAATCCGGCTCCGCGCGGTAAAACTGAGAGGCGATGATGACGCCCATCCGCTCCACGACCTCCGGCATGGCCAGAATGTCGGCCATGTAGATGAAGCCGCCCGGCAGAACGCGCCCCGGCGCGGCCAGCATCTGTGCCAGCTCCTTCACCGTGCGGTAAGCGTCCTCCGGCGCGAGCACCGGGCGATAGCGAACGCCGCCGGCCGCGCCGGTCACGGTATCCAGCTGCCCCAAATGGAACTGCGCGAACACCCCGCGCAGGATGTCGATATCCTCGCTGAGCGTGGACTTCGCCGCGCCGAACATCTCGCAGAATGTGCCGAGCGTGAAGATTTTATTCGGGGATTCCACCAGAATCCTTGTCATGGCGGCAAGTCGCTCGTTGCGGCGGATGCGGTCCATGTCCATCCCTCCCAAATACGAATGTTAAAGTGATTTTGCTCTATTATAATTCAGCTTTTCAAATAAATAAAGCCCTGAATTTCACTTTTTTCCGAATTTTATCACAGTTTATCAAAACGTTCAGCTTTTTTTCGCATTTTGGTTGATCGACGGCCTTTTCCAGGCGTATAATAGAAGGCGAAAACAGATTTCTTTTATGCTAAGGAGGCGCCTTATGACGCATATTAAGGATTATACGGGCAGGCGCGCGCACCTGATCGGCATCGGCGGCAGCTCGATGAGCGGCCTGGCCGGAATGCTGGTCAAGCTCGGCGTGCGCGTGACGGGTTCCGATTCCGCCCGTTCCTATACGACCGACGCGCTCGAACAATCGGGCATTCATGTCTTCATCGGCCAGCGCGCGGAGAACGTGGACGGCGCGGATATCGTCATCTATTCCGCCGCCATCGCGAAGAGCAACCCCGAGCGCGTGCGCGCCGAGGAATTGGGGATTCCGCAGATGGAGCGCGCCACGCTGCTGGGGCAGCTCATGGAGGGCTATCGCCACGCCGTCAACATCTGCGGCACGCACGGCAAAACCACCACCACCTCGATGATCGCCGAAGCGATGCTGGATACCGGCTTTGACCCGACCGTTCACATCGGCGGCCAGCTCGATTACATCGGCGGCAGCACCCGCGTCGGCGGGCACGATACCTTCGTCGTGGAGGCCTGCGAGTTCAACGCGAGCTTCCTCCAGTTCCACCCGACCATCGCCGTCATCACCAACATCGAGGAGGATCACCTCGATTTCTATAAGGACATCGACGACATCGCCCATGCGTTCGCCCGATTCTGCGCGCTTCTGCCGGAAAACGGCGTGTGCATCGGCAACGGCGACGACCCGCGCGTGGCGGCGCTGCTCGGGCGGCAGACCTGCCGCACCGTCAGCTATGGCTTGGGGCCGGATAACCAGTGGCGGCCGCTGAATCTCCGGTATGACGAAACCGGCTGCGCGGAATTTGATTTCGCCCTCGCGGGCAAGCCCGTCGCGCATACGCATCTGCGCGTGCCGGGGGCGTTCAACGTCATGCACGCGCTGGCGACGATGGCCGCGTGTGTCGAGGCTGGCGCACAGCCGGAGGCCGTCGCCGCGTCGCTCGCGCGTTTCGCCGCCCCGCACCGCCGGTTTGAATACACGGGCACGGTCTGCGGCGTGAAGCTCTACACCGATTACGGCCATAACCCCGCCGAAATGCGCAGCGCGCTGGAAAACGCCGCGAAGCAGCCGCACAAGCGCCTGTTCGCCGTCATGCAGCCGCACACCTATTCCCGCGTCAAAACGCTGTTTCAGGATTACATCCACTGCTGCGATCTGGCCGACGACGTGCTGGTGACGGATATCTTCGCCGCGCGCGAAAAAGACCCCGGCGATATCCACGCGACCATGCTCGTGGAGGCCATGCAGAAGGAGGGCGTTCCCGCGCATTATACCCCGACCTTCGACGACGCGGAGGCCTATCTGCGCGCGCATTGGCAGCCCGGCGATCTGGTCATCACCATGAGCTGCGGCAACATCAATCTGCTCAACGATCAGCTTCAAAAGCACGGCGAGGAGGGCTGATGCTGTATACCTCCATTTTGGCGGCACGCGCCTGCCTTTCCGATCTCACGCCGCTTTTGACCGACTGCGGCTGTCTCTGCGGCGGCGCGTGCTGCAAGGGCGACGAGCAGACGGGCATGCTCCTTTTCCCCGGTGAGGAAGCGCTGTTTGAGGGGTGCGCGTTCGGCCATGTCATCCCGGCGAATTTCACGCTGGCGAATCGTCCCGTTCATCTCTTTGTCTGCGATGGTTTCTGTACCCGCGAGCAGCGCCCGTTGGCCTGCCGCCTGTTTCCGCTCTTTCTGCATTTCAAAAAAGACGGAACCCCGCGCGTCAGGCTGGATACCCGCGCAAAGTCCGTCTGTCCGCTATGCAGTTACGGTCTTGTCGGCCTGCGGGCGGAATTCGTTTCCGCCGCAAAGGACGCTTATGCCGCGTTGATGAAGGATGGCGAATGTGCCGCGTTCCTTCGCGCGCTGGATAACGCGCTTCGTTTATAAGCTCACGCTCTGCGTATACCCGTCCGCGCCGCCCAGATACAGCACACCGTTGGCAATCGACGCGGCTTCAAACGAACCGTTTGCGATGGTCGTTGCGTTTTCGCCGTTCACGTCGCAGGTCATCACGCCCCTGCCCGTCAGCTCAATCACCTTCTGCCCGTAGACGAACAGGCACGTCGCGCCGTCCCTGCGGATCGTCGCCATCTGCCCGTTCATCACGCGGACGATGCTCCCGCCCGCCCGCACCAGCAGCGCCTGCCCGCACATCGCCGCCTGATCCGCCGCGCCCGTGTAGACCATCTCGCTCTGCCCGGTCTGGATGCCGAAGGAGACCACGCCGTCCTGCGTCACGCAGAGCAGCGCCTTGCCCGTCGCGTCCAGCGTGAAATCGCTGACGCCCGTCATCAGTTCGCTCTCCTCGCCGGAGAGCGTTCTTTCTTTCAGCGCCGCGTTTGCATCCAGCATATACATCACGCCGTCGCACAGCGCAAACTTGAGCGCCACGCCCACGCGCGCCAAAACTTCGCGGCTTCCGCTCTGCGTGTTCAGGCGGATCACGCAGTCCTCGCCGCCCTCGCTGGCGACATAATAGAGCTTGCCGTTGGTCAGGTGCAGAAATCGCGGCACGTCGTAGGCCATCACGCTGGCCGCCGCGCCGTTATACGGCTTCTTCACCAAGATCCCGCCCTGCGACGCATCCGCGCAGTAGAGCGCGTTTCTGTCGCCCACGGCAATGCCGCCGCCCGCCAGACTCGCCTGATACGCGCCGTTCACGCGGTATTCGGCGCTCTGCCGCTCGCTGTTGTCCGCCGATGCTCTGGCCACCTGCGCCGTCACCGCGTTGCTGGCGTACAGCCGCGACTGTGTGGCGCTGCCCGCCGCGCCGTCCGCCGTCAGCCCGTTCGCCTGCTGAAACTGCCGAACGGCCTGCGCCGTCGCCTCGTCATAAGCGCCGCTTATAAAAGAGGCGGACAGGTACCCCAATGCCGCCAATCGGCTCTGCACCTGCCGCACCTGTTCGCCGCTCATGCCCGCCGTCAGCACGTCGGATACCGTGACGGTATCCGATGCGCTCGACAGCTTGTCGCCGACGCGCACGCCGTTTGCGTCCAGCGCGTCGCCCGAATAAATCAGCTTGAGGGACTGCGGCCCCGCCGCGCCGTCCACCTTCAAGTCGTTCATCGTCTGGAAGGCCTTCGTCGCCTCCACGGTCTTCTGGTTGAATTTGCCGGTCACATATTTGCTGTTCAGATAGCCCAGCTCGACCAGCCGCTGCTGATATTGGCGCACGTTGTCGCCTTCGCTCTCCCACTGGATCACCGTCGTCATATCCGGCACGGCCGTCGGCGAAACGGTCGTCGAGCCGCCCGACGCGCCGAAATATGCGTTGTAACTCACCGCGCTTCCGCTGTACAGGATGGAGAGCGTGCCGCTGCCCGCCACGCCGTCCGCCCTCAGCCCGTTCGCCTCCTGGAAGAGCTTGACCGCGCGCTCCGTTCCCGAGCCGAACTGCCCGTCCGGCGTGGTGCTCAAATAGCCCAGCGTCGCCAGATAGCGCTGCATCACTTCCACCTGATCGCTCTTGTCGCCGCGCCGCAGCACGGTGTATGCCGTCTCCGGCTGATAGGTCGTCTCCGGCTCGTCGGCGATGTCGTCGTCGGTCGTCTCCGCCGCAACCGCATTGCCGCTGTTCAGCTTGTTCATCGTGCCCTTGCCCGCTATGCCGTCCGCGCCCAGCCCGTTCGCCTTCTGGAAGGCCTTGACCGCCGCCGTCGTCTCGCTGGAATAGCGCCCGTCGATGCGCCCGTTGTAATAGCCCAATTCAAACAGCCGCGCCTGCAGGGTGTATACGTCCTCGCCCGTGTCGCCCTCGCGCATGGTGCCGTTGCCGCTCGGCTCAGCCGTCGCGGCGGCCGGTTTGCAGCTTCCGTTCAGCTTTTTGAGCGTGCTTGCGCCCGCCGTGCCGTCCGCCGTCAGGCCGTTTCGGCTCTGGAATGCCGTCAGCGCGTTCTGCGTCTCCGCGCCGAATACGCCGTCCGCCACGCCGCTCAGATAATTCAGCTCGATCAGCCGCTCCTGCAAGGCGTAAACGTCGTTGCCCGTCATGCCGATCGTCAGCGTGCGCGTTTGATCCGGGTTCGCCGTCGCCACCGGGCTGGCCGCATATTTCGCGCTGGCGGAATACAGCTTCGTCTGCGTCTGGCTGCCCGCCTGCCCGTCGCCGCTCAGGCCGTTCGCCCGCTGGAAGGCCTTGACCGCGCTGGTCGTCGTCGAGCCGTAAATGCCGTCCACGCCGCCCGCGTAATAGCCCAGCTCGGCCAGCCGCCCCTGCAGCTTGCGCACGTCAAGGCCGGACGCGCCCTCCTTGAGCAATGTGTAACCGCTGTCCACAGCGCTCGCGCTGACCGTCTTGGGCTGCGCCGACGCGGAATAGAGCTTGTCCTGCGTGGCGCGGCCGGCGATGCCGTCCGCCGTCAGGCCGTTTCGGCTCTGGAATTCCGTCACGGCGCTCTGCGTGCCGGTGGAGTATTTGCCGTCAATCGTGCCGGTATAATAGCCCAGCTCGGTCAGCCGCGCCTGCAAATCGCTCACGTCGCTGCCCGTCGAGCCGACGCGGAGCACGGGATAGCCCGCGTTGTAATCCTGCGTGGAGGTCTGCCAGCTCTGCGCCCCCGGCGCAACGGTCGCCGCCGTTTTGGGCGTCGTCGTCGGCAGGCTGCCGCCGGACCAATCCTCCCATGTGCTCTGGTCGCTGGATTGCCACGTGTCCGGCGTGGGGGTCGGCGTGTTCTGCGGCACAGGGGTCGGCGTATTCGTCGGCAGCGCCTGCACCGTGCCGAACGGAACCGTCCCGTCGCTGATTTGCAGCGGATCGAGCGTCGGGTCGGGCTGGATGAAGCAGCCCGTCAGGCCGCCCAGCATGCCCGCCAGCATCGCCGCCAGCGCCATTTTTTTGATGTTTCGTTTCACGCTTCCCCCTCCGTTCCGTCAAGAATCGCGTCCACCTCGTCCAGCGATGCGATTTCGTATGCAATCGGCAAGCCCTTGTCGTTTGCCGCGCCCTTCGGGTTGAACCAGCAGGCGTCAATCCCCGCGTTCTTCGCCGCCGCGATGTCGCTGGTGGAGTAGCCGTACAGATACATGTAGAAGATGAGCTTCACCGTAGGCGCTTCCTCCGGGTTGACCACCAGGTTTCCATCCCCGTCGTGAGAATAGCCCAGCAGCTTGGGCGTCAAAGGCAAGCCGCCGTCCAGCCGCATCCGCAGGGAGGTTTCCATGCTCCGGCTGCGGATATGGGACTCCTCCTGCGCCATGGTGGCCTGAAAGGAAAGCGCCATCTGGGAATCATCCTTAAGGGAAAAGATACATTCGCTCTCGAAAAACACGCCCACCGGGCTGGGCAGTTCCGCCAGCATCCGGACCATGCTGATGCAGTCCACCACATTCCGGGCAAAACGGGACACGCTTTTGGTGATGATCATGTCGATTTTACCGCTGCGGCAGTCAGTCATCATGGCATTAAACTCGTCCCGATGGACGAGGGAAGTCCCACTAATGCCCTCATCGGCATAGATTTTAACCAGCGTCCAATTGGGGTGATGCAGGACGAAATCCTCATAGTATTTCTTTTGCAGCTCATAGGAGGAAGTCTGCTGGACATTGT
>ERZ827423.1290-NODE-1290-length-25322-cov-3.970357_pt1 | contig 25322 bp, 20 predicted proteins | sample MGYA00519775_ERZ827423 | MGnify/ENA primary metagenome ERZ827423 (study PRJEB31778, sample SAMEA3449296) | human gut metagenome | biome: human gut; feature: human-associated habitat; material: faeces | place: United Kingdom | collected 2010/2012 ...
GAAGTAATGCTGTGCGCTTTCGGCGCAAGGAGGAATCCGGAGTTTTATGCTGCTCAGGAAAATCTGGAACGCGGTCAGCACCGCGTTGGTTGTGTTGGTGGTGATCCTGGCGATGCTGCTGGTCGGCGCGCGGCTGGTGGGTCTGCAGGTGTTCACCGTGCTCTCCGGCTCCATGGAGCCGACCTATCACACAGGCTCTTTGATCTATGTGAAAAAAGTCGATCCGCTCACCGTTCAGGCGGGCGAGGTCATCACCTTTATGCTCGATGAGGACACCGTCGCCACCCACCGCGTGGTGGAGGTCGTCCCGGACGAGGAGGATGCGTCGGTCGTCCGCTTCCGCACCAAGGGCGATGCGAACGACAGCGAGGACGGCGGCCTGGTGCACAGCAACAATCTGCTCGGCACGCCGGTCTTTACCATCCCCTATCTCGGCTACGTCGCCAATTACATCCAGCATCCGCCGGGAATGTATGTCGCGATCGCGGGTGCGGCGGTGCTGCTGATCCTCGTGTTCCTGCCCGATGTGTTCGCCAAGGACGGCGAAGGCAAAAAGAAGTCCGGCAAGGCCGGAAAAGACAGCGATGGTTCTGCCCCGCAGGCGGACGGCTCCGCGCCGGACGCGCCCGACGAGGCTGCCCATAAATGAGAAGGAGGTTTCCAACATGAAGAAGTTCAAAGCTCTGCTGGTGGTTGCCTGCGCCCTGCTGCTCGTCGCGGCGTCGGTGTTCGGCACCATGGCGTACCTGACGTCCAAGGACACGGTAACCAACACCTTCACCATTGGTAAGGTTGCCATCAAGCTGGACGAGGCGCAGGTAAATGCTGATGGTAGCCCGATCAAGGCAGATGGCACCGTTGTTACAAATGTTGCCGAAGCCGAACGCGTCAAGGAAAACAGCTACAAGCTGCTGCCCGGCCACACCTACACCAAGGATCCTACGGTGACTGTTGAAGCGGGTAGCGAAGCATCCTATGTGCGCCAGATGGTCACTGTCACTTTTGACAAGGTTCTGACGGACGCACAGCTTGATGGTATCTTTACCGGGCATGATGCAAAGTGGGTTCGTAACGATAAAAAGGTCGAAACAAAGACCAAAGACGGAGCCGAGTATACCGTCATCACCTACGAATATCGTTACAAGGATAAGGTTCCGGCCACGACTACTAACACCAAGCTTCCAGCGCTGTTTACTGGAATTAAGGTTCCTGAAACCTGGACGAACGAAACCTTGGCTGCCTTTGGCAACATCGAGATCAACATCGTTGCACATGCCATTCAGGCGGACGGCTTTGATAACGCGGGCGATGCATGGGCGGCATTTAAGTAATCCATTCGACAGTTAGATCAAACGATTTGGAAAGGAGGAAAAAAGCATGAAGAAACTGCGTATCGCCAGCATTCTTTTGGCAGCAGCCATGATCTTGGGCCTGATGACGGGCTGCATCGCAAGCCAGGGAAACGCTGACCCCGGCACAGGCGGCACGACTCCGGCAGACACTGGTTCCTCCGGCGCCGCAGACTCTGGTACGGCGGAGGCAAAAACAATCACATACGCATCGCTGTGGACAGAATCTGAACCGCAGGCACTGTGGCTGAAGAGCCTTGGGGAGAGCTATGAAGCCGAAACGGGCGTAAAGGTTGAAATGACCTGGGTCGGGCGAGACGTACTCAATCAGGTCAAGACGCTGATCCTTTCAGGCAATGCGCCCGACCTTGTCGACCAGGACCAGAGCGAGCTTTCCGGCGCGTTCCTGACGGAAAAGGAACAGCTTGTTCAGCCGCTTGACGATCTTCTTCAGGGGCCGGGACCGGACGGAGAAGCGACATTGGCCAGCGTGTTCAATGAAAAGTATCTCGACCTGTACACCTTCCAGGGCAAAAATTATTTTATCCCGTATAACTTTATTACCTCCGGCTTTTATTACAACAAAAACCTGTGGAAGGAAGTCGGCGTAGAGGCGCCCAGGATATGGAACGATTTTCTGGCAGCAGCTGACCAGTTCAAGGCAGCAGGATATGAATTCTGCGCGCAGGACAACGACCCGATGTACAATTCCTATTGGTACTACTGGGCAGTGCAGCGCGTGATGGGCGCGGGTAAACTGCTCGAAGCAGCGCAGGATAAAACCGGCGCTGCATGGGATGATCCGGGCTATCTCAAAGCGGCGCAGATGGTGCAGGAGATTTCCAAGGCCGGTAAAAATATTTTCCAGGATGCTTCCGATCCTAACGGACTGAGTAAGGAAGCCTATTATTTCATCGGTGGTATCATGAAGCATATCAAAGGAATGGCAGCGATCACGAATCCGCTGGTGAATTCTTATAAGCGCCTGGTACCCGGCTTCGAGGCACCGGTCTATATCGCATGGAGCACAACGAACCGCAGCCCCCTGATCCGTATTCCGGCTACCGCAGACGGAGAGGGTACCCGTATCGAGCTGCGCAGTCCCGATTCCGCAGCGAACCCTTATCTGACGCTGGCAGTCTGCTTAAGCGCCGGCTTACAGGGCATCCGGGAGAAGATCCTGCCCCCCGAGAGCATCAATGCGAACATTTTTGCACTGACCGCCAAAGAGCGGAAAGAGCTGAACATCGACCAGCTGCCGGGCACTTTGTTAGAGGCAGTGGAAGAACTGGAGAAGGATACCTTTATCCAGGATGTCTTAGGCGACCATATTGCCGGGAAATACATCGATGCCAAGCGCAAGGAATGGCATGAGTACCGCTCCCAGGTATCCGAATGGGAGATTCAGGAGTATCTGTATAAGTATTGATAAAATCCTTTCTTTTGTAATGATAGAGAAAAAACACAGAAGAAAGGAGGTGGGCGAATGACGAACATTATTGTCGTGCTGCCGAAGCTGGAAGAAGCCAAGGGAGTCAAAAGTATCCTGGTCCGCAGCGGCTTCCAGGTCACGGGTATCTGTACTACGGGTACCCAGGCGATCAGCCAGGCGGACGGACTGAATGAAGGAATCGTGATCTGCAGTTATAAGCTGGCGGATATGATATATACAGAACTGCATGAGGATCTGCCGGAGGGCTTTGAGATGCTGCTGATGGCATCCCAGAATCTGATCAGTGAATGCTATGGCAATGGCATCGTATGTCTTTCCATGCCGTTAAAGGTACAGGATCTGATCAATACCGTGAACCTGATGGTGGAAGGTGTGGAACGCCGCAGAAGAAAACGGCGCATGCAGCCGAAGACCCGAAATGCGGCGGATGAAAAAGCGATCAAGGATGCCAAGGAGCTTTTGATGGCAAGAAATCATATGACGGAAGAAGAAGCCCACCGGTATCTTCAGAAGACCAGTATGGACAGTGGGACGAATCTGGTGGAGACGGCACAGATGGTGCTGTCCATGATGACAGAGTAACAACAGGAGGAACAGCAATACATGAAATTTACAAAAATGCAGGGCTGTGGCAATGATTATGTATATGTCAACGGCTTTACGGAGAAGCTTTCACCGCAGGAGAAGCCTGAGATCGTAAGAAAGTTAAGTGACAGGCATTTCGGCATCGGCGGAGACGGCGTGATCTTCATCAATCCGGCAGAGGAAGCGGATTTCGAGATGGAGATGTACAATGCGGACGGCAGCCGCTCGGAGATGTGTGGCAACGGTATCCGCTGCGTGGCAAAATACGTCTATGATAAGGGACTGACGGATCGGGAAGACATTACCATCGTCAGTGCCGGTAAAATAAAATATTTAAAGCTCACGGTGGAAGGCAGGACCGCCACGGACAGAGGGCATGTAACTATGGTACAGGTGAACATGGGACAGCCGGTCCTGGCACCTATGGAGGTACCGGTGATAGCGGAAGCGACACAGCAGACCTCGGTGGGGCCAGCCGTAGTGGATGCACCGATCACGGTGGACGGCGAGGAATACCGTATGACCTGTGTCTCCATGGGCAATCCCCATGCCATTGTATTTATGAACGGGGTAAAGGATCTCGCCATTGAGAAGATCGGACCGAAGTTCGAGAACCATTCCTGCTTCCCGAACCGGACGAACACGGAATTCGTAGAGATCCTGGACCGGAAAAATGTATTCATGCGCGTCTGGGAGAGAGGCACCGGGGAGACGCTTGCCTGCGGCACCGGATGCTGCGCTACAGCGGTGGCGTGCGTGCTGAATGGTTTGACGGACGATGAAATCACGGTTAAATTATTAGGCGGTGAACTGCACATCAGATGGGATCGGAAGGCGAACCTGGTCTATATGACAGGACCTGCGAAGATTGTATTTGAAGGTGAAGTCGACCCGGACTCCATCGACTGATATAGAAAAGGACAATAGAGAGGAGAACGTACTATGTTTAAAGTAAACGACAACTATTTAAAACTTCCCGGAAGTTATTTATTTTCCACCATCGGTAAAAAGGTAAATGCGTATTCCGCAGCACACCCGGACAAGAAGATCATCCGTCTGGGCATCGGTGACGTGACACAGCCTTTGGCGCCTGCTATCATTGATGCGCTGCACGGTGCAGTGGATGAGATGGGAAAAGCGGAGACTTTTCATGGTTACGCTCCCGACCTTGGCTATGAGTTCCTGCGCAATGCGATCGCCGAAAATGATTATAAGGCAAGAGGCTGCGATATTGCACCGGACGAGATTTTTGTATCCGACGGAGCAAAATGTGACTGTGGCAATATTCAGGAGATCTTCAGCCTGGACAATAAGATCGCGGTATGTGATCCGGTATACCCGGTATACGTGGATTCCAATGTCATGGCAGGCAGAACCGGCACTTACGATCCGAAGTCCGAGACCTGGAGTGATGTGATCTATATGCCCTGTCTGGCAGAGAACGGATTCGCACCGGAGCTGCCGAAGGAGACCCCGGATCTGATCTATTTATGCTTCCCCAACAACCCTACCGGTGCCACCATTACCAAAGCGCAGCTGCAGGAGTGGGTGGACTATGCGAATAAGGTAGGTGCTGTCATTCTGTATGATGCGGCTTATGAAGCATATATTTCCGAGCCGGATGTGCCTCACAGTATCTATGAATGTGAAGGAGCCAGAACCTGTGCCATCGAGTTCCGTTCCTTCTCCAAAAATGCCGGCTTTACCGGAGTGCGTCTGGGCTTCACCGTGATCCCCAAGGATTTAAAGAGCGGGGATGTCAGTCTCCATGCACTGTGGGCGAGAAGACACGGCACCAAATACAACGGAGCACCCTACATCGTACAGCGTGCCGGTGAAGCCGTATATTCTGCGGCAGGTAAGGCACAGCTGAAGGAGCAGGTTGCTTATTACATGAACAACGCACATTATATCCTGAACGGCTTAAAAGAAGCGGGATTTACCGTATCCGGCGGTGTGAACGCTCCCTATATCTGGCTGAAGGCGCCGAACGGCATGACCAGCTGGGAGTTCTTCGATTATCTGTTAGAGAATGTCAACGTGGTAGGTACCCCCGGTTCCGGATTCGGACCAAGCGGTGAGCATTACTTCCGCCTGACGGCTTTCGGAAGCTACGAGAATACCGTAGAGGCAGTGGACCGTCTGAAGAAGATCCGGCTGTAGGAGAAAAATTTTTATTTCCGGGCATACCGGCTCCGGTACTGGCGCGGTGTCATGCCGGTCTTTTTATGGAAGATCTGTGAGAAATAAGACTGCGAAGAAAAACCGACACTGGTGGCTACCTGCGCTACCGACAGATTGGAGGATACCAGAAGCTCTTTACAGGCTTCCAGCCTCCGGTCTGTCAGGTAATTGATCGGAGACTGTCCGACACATTCGGTAAAGGAGTGTGCCAGATAGAATTTGTTGATATGCGTGATCTCCGCCAGGGAATCCAAAGTAATGTTCTGGGAATAATTGGAGTCGATATAGCGTTTCGCCAGAGCACATTCCTTGGATAATTGGAAGGAGGAGTCGGAGATGACAGACAGGTTCTGCTTCCGGGAAATATATACCAGGAGCACCTGAAGCAGTCCGTGACATACCTGTTCAAAACCGGGAAGCTTGTCGCGGAATTCCTGCATCATCAGCTGGGCAAAGTTGATGAACTGTTTTTTATCAGATCCGTAGCTGTAGAAGCTGTAGCCCTTCGGGTTGTCCTGCCCCGCACCGGAAAAGGAAAATGCGAGCCCTTCCACACCGAATACGATATATTCCATGGGATCGTTGGGAAGGGTTTTCTCCGTGTGCTCTACATAAGGGTTGATGATGACCAGATCGTCCGTCTTCACAGGCACCTTTTCATTCTCTATATAGAAGGCTCCCTCACCCCGCAGGACATAGAACAGTTCTGAAAAGTGATGGGTATGCGGAAGAGACTGCCAGTCACCTTCGTATTTGGAGATGGAGATGTAACGCAGCTGGAACTGTTCCGGAGAACTGTTTGCGGAGCCGATATTGATAAATTCATTACTCATAAATAGATACCTTCTTTATCTTATTTTTATTGTGCACTTTTTCAAATCTATCGTATTTTTTATATTAAATATATAAAAAGAACAACATTTCACAAAAACATTCGTAAAAAAGACGAAAAAATAAAAATATGTATGATCTTGATAAGCATATTATACATAATCATTTCAAAAAATCCACCATTTTAGTAACAAAATAGCAATAAACATAACAAAACAAGCAACAAAGAAATTGATATCAGGTCCGGAAGCCGATATACTTTAGTCATCAGCTGCAAGATAGTACAAAAGCGATGGGGAGGAAACCATGTGATGACAGGAAGACTGACGCTGCCGACCGATGCAGACATCATTGACGAAACAATACGGTTAAAAAATCTTCTGGGCGCAGACGCGTTAAGAGACTGTGACGGAACCGAGATGCCGGAAGCACTTTTGTCAGAGCCGGTGAAGAAATATGCGACTTATTATACCACGAGAAAGGATAATGAGTGGGCGATGAAGCATCCGGAGGAGATCCAGCAGGAATACCTGATCAGCAACCGCATCACCGCCAGAGGGGAAACACTCCGCATCCGTCTGATGGAAGGCTTCCATACGGAGCAGCTTAAGGTCAACACGCTGGACGATCCGAAGCGTTGGTGGGAAGTGATCGACAGAACGACCGGTGAGGTAGTGCCGACGGATGCATGGGAATTTGATGAGGCATCCGGTGAAGTGGAGATCCGTACGATCCCCTATCATGAGTATACGGTAAGCTTCCTGGCATTTCTGATCTGGGATCCGGTGCACATGTACAATTTCATCACGAATGACTGGAAGGATACACCGCATCAGCTGACTTACGATGTGAGACAGCCCAAGACCAAACAGTATGTGAAAGACAAGCTGAGAAAATGGTGTGAGGACAATCCTCATATCGACGTGGTCCGCTTCACTACATTTTTCCATCAGTTCACACTGACCTTCGATGACAAGAAGCGTGAAAAATATGTAGAGTGGTTCGGATACAGCGCAAGTGTGAGCCCCTATATCCTGGAACAGTTTGAGAAATGGGCAGGCTACAAATTCCGCCCGGAGTACATTGTGGATCAGGGATATCACAACTGCATGTTCCGCGTTCCCAGCAGACAGTTCCTGGATTTCATAGAGTTCCAGCAGATCGAGGTATGTGCGCTGGCGAAGGAGCTGGTAGACATTGTACATTCTTATGGCAAGGAAGCGATGATGTTCCTTGGAGATCATTGGATCGGAACAGAGCCCTACGGTAAATATTTCGCAGGCATCGGACTGGATGCAGTGGTAGGCTCTGTCGGAAGCGGTGTGACACTCCGAATGATCTCTGATATCAAGGGAGTGGATTATACCGAAGGACGGCTGCTGCCTTACTTTTTCCCGGATGTGTTCTGCGAGGGCGGTGACCCGATCGGAGAGGCAAGGGATAACTGGCGTAAAGCAAGGCGTGCATTACTCAGGTCTCCTCTGGACAGGATCGGATATGGCGGTTATCTGAAGCTGGCAAGTAATTGGCCCGGTTTCATTGATGAAATACAAAATGTAGTAACACAGTTTCGGGAGATCCATGAAAATATGCAGGGGACAGCTTCCTATGTGGCACCCTTCAAGGTGGCGATCCTGAACTGCTGGGGCAGTCAGAGAAGGTGGATGTCCAATCAGGTACATCATGCGATCTGGCACAGGGAAACTTATTCCGCAGAGGGAGTACTGGAATGCTTAAGCGGAATGCCTTTTGAGGTCGAGTTCATTTCCTTTGATGATGTCAGGAACGGCATCCCTGAGGAAATCAAGGTCATCATTAATGTCGGGGATGCGTACACAGCATTCAGCGGCGCGGAGAACTGGATCGACGAAAAGGTCCTGACCAATATCAGACGCTTTGTGGATCAGGGAGGCGGCTTCATCGGTGTGGGTGAGCCTACTGCTTATCAGTATCAGGGAAGATATTTCCAATTGTCCGATGTGCTCGGCGTAGACCGCGAGATGTGCTTCTCTCTCAGCACGGACAAATACAATGAGAAAAATGACGATCACTTTATCTTAGAGGATATTGACGGAGCCTTGGATTTCGGTGAGGGCACCAGCCGCGTCTATGCACAGGGCGGACATTATCAGATCCTCGCGATGGATGGGGAATACAGCCAGCTGGTGGTCAACGAATATGGCAGAGGACACAGTGTATATTTTGCAGGTCTTCCGTATTCTCCCCAGAACTGCAGACTTCTGCTTCGGGCAATCTATTATGCAGCCGGCATGGAACAGGAGATGAAACGTTACTATGTAACGAATGTGGATACCGAAGTAACGGTATTCCAGAAGACCGGCAAGATCGCAGTGATCAACAACTCAGCACAGGCACAGCACACAGAGCTGTATATCAAAGGAAAATGTGCGTATGTGCTGGATCTGAAGCCCGGCGAAATGCGTTGGGTGGACGATATCGAAGACAGGTAACTTATGGAAGGCAAAAAGCGTTTCATATTTTATAAGGTAGTACTTTACAAGTATAAGGAGGTTATTTAAGATGAAAAAGAAAGTATTAAGCGTGCTCTTAGTAGCGGCAATGGCTATGTCCATGCTGACCGGATGTGGCAGCAAGCCTGCCGGCAATGATGCGCAGAGCGCAGCATCCAGCGAGGCATCCAAGGAAACAGAGGCAGCAGCAGAAACACCTGCTTCCGCAGAAGACGAGACACTGACTGTATGGTGTTGGGACCCTAACTTCAATGTCTATGCAATGAAGCAGGCAGAGAAGGCATACCAGGTGGATCATCCTAACTTCAAGTTAGACATCCAGGAGAAGGTATATAGCGATATCGAGACAGCTCTGATCACAGCGGCTGAAGCCGGTGATTACAGCACTTTACCTGATATCTTCCTGATGCAGGATTATTCCTTCCACAAAAATGCAACCAATTATCCCGGAATCTTCACAGCACTGGATGACTGCGGAATTGATTTCTCCCAGTTCTCTATGGGTAAGCTGGCTGACTCCACTGTAGATGGCACACATTATGGTATTCCTTTTGATAATGGTGCTACCATCATGGCGATCCGTTCCGATATGGTAGAAGCAGCAGGCCTTAAGGTAGAAGATTTCAAGGATACCACATGGTCTGAGTTCATGGAGCTGTCTAAGAAGGTAATGGCTGCGAACGATGTTCCCATGCTGACCTGCTCCGGCGGTTCTGAGATCGTGATCGAAATGTTACAGTCTGCAGGCGCTTCTCCTATGGTAGATGGCAAAGTATCCCTGGTAGACAACAAGGCGCTGAAGAAAGCGATCGAGACCTACAAGCAGCTGATCGATGAAGGAATCATGGCTGATTATACCGACTGGGATCAGTACATCGCTTCCATGAACAAGGGTACTGCTGCAGGCGTTATCCAGGGCTGCTGGATCATGTCCTCCATTCAGGCAGCAGAGGATCAGGCAGGTAAATGGGCAATCGTAAACATGCCTAAGTTAGATGATGTAGAAGGCGCAACCAACTACGCTAACTGCGGTGGTGCAAGCTGGGCAGTATCTTCTAACTGCAAAAATACCGATCTGGCATTTGATTTCCTGAACGCTACCTTTGGTGCGGATGTAGATTTATACGATGATCTGCTGGTAAATGCAGGAGCGATCGCAAGTTATCTGCCCGCAGCACAGTCTGAGACCTATAATGAGGGCAATGAGTTCTACGGCGGTCAGGCAGTGTACAAGGATATCGTAGAGTTCGCCGGACATGTTCCCGGAATTGACTACGGTGCATACTACTCTGACATCAGAAGCGCACTGACAGATGCGATCACCAACGTTGTCCAGAAGAACGCTGATATCGATACAGAGATCAAAAACGCTCAGGATACCGTAGAGTTTAATATCGCAGAATAATCACCAGAGTATGGAAACTGGATAGTACCGGGGGTGCAGCAGTGCGTTCCCGGTACTGTTGTAGGAGAGAAACATGGAAAAGAAGAAAGCAAAATTAAGTTTGGAAAAAAGGCATAATCTGACCGGATGGGCATTCCTGCTCCCGGCATCGATTTTAATATTTGTATTTTGTTTCTATCCGATGTCACAGGCCATCCTTCTTTCTTTCCGGAAGACAGGAGGAGTCTTTAATGGTGTAGCGAATTATGCCAGGATCTTCAAGGATAAAACATTCCAGCAATGCTTGTTCAATACCTTCTTTTATTTTGTGATTCAGGTACCGATCATGCTTGTGCTCGCACTGATGCTGGCGCAGCTGCTGAATAATCCTAAGATAAAAGGGAAAGGTATTTTCCGCACTTTGATCTTCCTTCCGTGTGCAACGTCACTGGTATCTTATTCCATGATATTTAAGTCATTGTTTGCTCCGGATGGAGTGGTCAACAGAGTGCTGATGGCCATCGGACTGTCTTCTGTGGACTGGTTCCAGAGCACATGGCCGGCGCGCTGGGTCATCGTGATCGCACTGATCTGGAGATGGACCGGATATAATATGGTATTCTATCTGGCAGGATTACAGAATATCGACTATTCTGTATATGAGGCAAGCTACATCGACGGAGCGACACCGTTCCAGCAGTTTATGAAGATCACGATACCGTTGTTAAAGCCGACCATTCTGATGACGGCGATCATGTCTACTTCGGGAACACTGCAGCTGTTCGATGAGTCTATGAACCTGACAGCAGGCGGTCCCGGAAAATCTACAATGACATTGGCGCATTACATCTACAATATCTCCTTTGTGGAGACACCGAAATTTAATTATGCGGCAGCGTTGTCTGTATGCATACTTGTGATGGTAGCGGTTCTGTCTGCAATTCAGATGAAGGTGGGTGACAAACGTGACTAAATTCAAACAAATAATTTCCTACGCGATCTTAGTGATAGCAAGTTTTCTGTCGGCATTTCCGCTGTATTATATGCTGTGCGGTGCGACCAACCAGAGTATTGATGTGGTAAGAGGACGGCTGATCCCGGGTACCTATCTGATCGAGAATTTTAAGACCCTGGTCGACATGCAGAATCTGGGACTTGCGATGTTTAACTCCTTCCGCAATGCGATCGTGATCACGGTTGTGACACTGCTGATCTGTTCCATTGCCGGTTATGGATTTGAAATCTATCATGATAAGGGCAAGGATATTCTAATGAGTATTCTGCTGTTGGCAATGATGCTTCCGTTCGTAGCGATCATGATCCCCCTGTTCAAGATGTTTACCTCCTGGAAGCTGGTAAACACCTGGATCGCACTGGCACTGCCATCCATCTCGACACCGTTTATGATCATGCTTTTCAGACAGGCGGCACGTTCTTTCCCTCATGATATTATCGAGGCTGCCAGACTGGAAGGTCTGAGCGAAATACAGATTTTCTTCCGGATGTTCATTCCGGTGATGAAATCTACCTATGGAGCGGCGATGACGGTTACATTTATGAATGCGTGGAACAATTATCTGTGGCCGACGATCATTTTACAGGACAGCAAGGCGATCACCATGCCGATGTTAGTAGCCAATCTGAAGAGTGGATACAGTGTGGATTATGGTATGCTGATGCTGGGAGTATTGATCTGTACACTTCCTACAGCGATCATCTTCCTGTGTTTACAGAAGAGCTTTGCAAATGGAATTACGGGAGCAGTGAAATAATGCAACAGAAAATGCCAAAACAGGAAACTATGACACAGGCGCATATCAGGAAGGCTCAGGGAGCCTTCCTTTTGGCGCATAGAATGGGCCTGATCGAGGATCCCTCCATGGAGGGACTAAAGGCCAGACGACAGAAGCACAACGAAGAGCTGCGGAGAATGGAACAGGAAGGACAGCGCTTCTACGGACCGCATTATTTTTCCGCACCGGCGTATCTGCAATATGAGCTGACCCGACTGAAGCTGGATTTTGTACAGCCGTGTGAGAAGGTCCGGGAAGGCGGCTTCTGCCCGGATTTCACAGAGCAGGAGAAGCGGGACTTTTACGAACAGAACAGAGATCTGTTCGGACGCTATCATGGGGATCATTTTACCTATGAGGAGGTGTCACAGATCATTGAGAAACGGTTACGGGAGGATGCATATGACAAGCTTATCCGCGACATATTATGTGAGTCAGAGAACAGGCAGTGATGAAAATGACGGACGGACGTGCAGTACGGCGTTTGCCAGTCTGTCTGCCATTAATCGAAGAAGCCTGCAGCCGGGAGACCGTGTCCTGCTGGAGCGGGGCAGTGTATTTTACGGACAATATCTGCATGTGACAGACAGCGGTACGAAAGAGGCACCGATCGTGATCGGAGCATACGGCACAGCAGATGCACCGCCGCGGATCGATGCCTGCGGACAGGGGATCTGGTATCAGGATTATGGGACTCCGCTGGATTCGCCTACGCATGTGTATCACGGCTATGTATCTTCTGCAGTGCTTTTGTACGATGCAGAGCATATTGTGGTCGAGGATCTGGAGATCACGAATGAAGGCAGCATGATCCCGGGAGAGCGCTATAGCCTGGGTGAGAAAATGAACCGTACCGGTGTGGCTGTGGTGGCTAAGGACAAAGGGGTGCGGGACGGCATCACACTTAGGAATCTGTGGATCCATGATGTCCATGGGAATGTCTACGATAAGCACATGAACAACGGTGGGATCTATATGACAGCGCTCCGTCCGGAATGTGAGGAGCTGACGGGTGTGGCACGGTATCGGGATATCGTTATTGAAGGATGCTTCGTACACCGGGTCAGCCGCTGGGGAATTGCAGCGGGCTATACCTATGCTCATGATAAGTTCCGGGGAGCAGAGCTTAAGGAAGCCGTTTTTCTGAACTATGGGCATGAAAATATGCAGATACGGAATAATTATGTAAAAGAGGCCGGTGGAGATGGGATCACGCCGATGTATGCCCTGCGTCCTCTGGTGGAGCATAATATGGCAGATTCTGTGGCCTGCGAGATCAATGACAGGATCTATTGCGAGCCGGGCGACCGGATGGGAAAAGTGGCAGCCGGGATCTGGCCCTGGAAATGCAAGGACGCCCTGTTTCGCTATAATGAAGTCACAGACACCAGACTCAATCAGGACGGCATGGCATATGATGCGGATTCCGGGGACGGAACGGTGTATGAATCTAATTACAGCAGGCAGAATGAGGGCGGATGTGTGATGTTCTGTCTGCAGGAGGCGATCCATAATACCTTCCGCGATAATATCAGCTATGATGATCTCGGTGGTACGATCAGCCCGTCAGAGAATCCGGATGCCCTGCTTCAGGACAATGTATACTATGTGCGCAGGGGTGTTCCCTTTGTACGTAAAAATATGGACGGAGGCAGCTTTACACAGGTGAATGACCGGGTTGTTGAGCTGGACTTTGCTCCGGACAAATAAAAACAGATATGGTGATAAATGGTTTGACGGACGAGAAAAGAACTGTTAAACTATTATGTGCGGCTGCTTAGAGAGAAGCAGCCGCTTTTTGCCATAAAAGGAGCAGGGAAAACATGCGGGAAAAACAGAAAAAGATCATGCAATGGAGCAGTCTTGCACTGATCCTGCTGACAGGGATCATTGTATGGCGGGTCAATTATGAGATTGATTTTATGATGGACGATGAATGGTATTCCACGTTGTTGTATGCGGATACACCGATCCGCAATCTCGGGGATATTGTCCATGCGCAGATCTGGCATTATTTTAACTGGGGCGGCAGAAGCATGGCTCACGCGCTGCTGCAGATGATCCTGTTAACCGGTGAGAGCTGGGCGGATATTCTGAATACGGCAATGACGTTTGTACTGGCGTGGCTGATCTGCCAGGCTGCCGGCAGAGTTCGTATGCCCTATTATTTTGCGGCACTGGGAATGCTGTTTGGACTGAATGCCAACTGGAAAATGAGCATGTTCTGGGAAGCGGGTGCAGCGAATTATCTGTACATGACAGGATTTATCCTGGCGTTTCTGCTCTGCTATCTGAAATATGAGGAGAAGAATCTGTGGGGGATCACAGTCTGGATCCTTCCGCTGGGACTGATCGCTGGCTGGAGCAATGAAAATATGGGGCCGGTGGTCTGGATCTTAAGCCTGGTGGTAATGATACTCCGCCGCAGAGAACAAAAAAAAATTCCGGTATGGATGTATCTGGGAAATATCAGCTGCCTCGCGGGAAGCATTCTGATGATCGTGGCACCGGGGAATTTTGTCCGCAGCGGGGAGACAGCGGAGAGCACCCGTGGAATACTGTGGAACCTCTATCTGCGCTGCTACAGCGAGGCAAGAGGAGCGTTGGAATATCTGTTTCCCACGCTGCTGCTTACGGCGGTTGCCCTTGTGATATGCAAGGGGATTTTAAAAGAAAAAATAGGAAGAGATAACGGACTGCTTTTGTTGGGAGCACTGCTGTCGTGGGGAGCAATGATATTGTCGCCCCATTATCCGGACAGAGCAAGCTTTGGAACAATGGCACTGTTGCTCTGCGTGATATTGTCTATGGCGGGAAAAGCAGTGGACAGGCAGAAGGAAAATGCCTGGATGTATTACAGCTGTGCGTTGCTGGTATGGCTGAGGGGCATGTATTATCTTGCGGAATTCCTGGGATTATGCTGGGGATGGATCGGATAAGGACAGGCGGAACAGTCTGCACAGATTAGATAGATTAAGATAGATGGAATAAGGAAGGAGCCGGAGTATGGGCGAAAGTATATTGAAACTGCAGCAGATCCGGAAATCTTTTGATCATACGGAAGTATTAAAGGGAGTGGACCTGGAGGTGGCACAGGGCGAGTTTATTACGCTGTTAGGAGCCTCTGGATGCGGCAAGACCACCACACTCCGGATCATTGCGGGACTGGAGCTGCCGGATTCCGGAAGTGTGATCCTGGAGGGAAGAGACATTACGGACTGGGAACCCAATAAGCGGGACGTGAATACGGTTTTCCAAAATTACGCATTGTTTCCGCATATGAATGTGGCGGATAATGTAGGATACGGACTGAAGATCCGTAAAGTGCCGAAAGCAGAGATCGCAGAGCGGGTGAAGCAGGCCCTGCGGCTGGTACAGCTGGAAGAATACGGAAAACGTATGCCGGATCAGCTGTCCGGTGGCCAGAGGCAGCGGATTGCCATCGCAAGAGCTGTGATCAACGAACCGAAAGTATTGCTGTTAGATGAGCCGCTGGGTGCACTGGATCTGAAACTGCGCAGGCAGATGCAGCTGGAACTGAAGCGGCTGCAGAAACAGCTGGGCATCACGTTTATTTATATTACCCATGATCAGGAAGAAGCCATTAATATGTCGGACCGCATCGGTGTCATGCACGAAGGGGTACTGGAACAGCTGGGGACTCCGAATGAGGTATACTATCAGCCCAGGACCAGCTATGTGGCGGATTTTGTGGGCAATGCGAATATTCTGCATCTGGGATCCGAGACGCTGGCGATCCGTACAGAGAACATTCTGATGAATGGGGAAGAGGGCTGTGTCCATGAGGCGTCCGTGGTGGAAAAAAGCTTTGCCGGCGGACAACTGCGGATCCTGTTCCGCTTGCCTGACGGACAGCTTCTGACAGCCAGCCGCTATGGGATCGATCATGATCTGCAGCCGGGACAGACGGTAAAGATCGGCTGGGATGCGAAAAATGCTGTGAAGGTAATAGACAATGATGAAGACGAAAAAAAGTAGCGGCAGGCGGGCTGCCGGGAATATAGGACTGCTCATACCCATGTATGTGTTCACTGTGCTGTTCGTGGCGCTGCCGATCCTGTATCTGTTCCTGCTGAGCTTTTTACAGCGTGCGCAGGTCTGGGGTGTGGATTTTACATTTACACTGGATAATTACAAACGCATATTGGAACCGTTGTATCTGAATACTTTTCTGCAATCTCTGAAGCTGGCATTCACGTCCACACTGCTCGTGGCGCTGATCGGCTACCCTTATGGGTATTTTATGGCACAGATGAATGCAGTATGGAAGCGCAGAATGTTGCTGCTTATCATGATCCCGTTCTGGACCAGTGGGCTGATCCGCCTGTATGGCTGGATCATCGTGTTCCGCAGTAACGGCGTACTGGATAAGATTTTGATGGGACTGCATCTGACGGATCAGCCGTTAAAGCTGCTCTACACTTATCCGGCAGTCGTAGTGGGCATGGTATATGCTCTGCTGCCTTTTATGATCCTGGCAGTGTATTCCAGTGCGGAGAAACTGGATCATTCTCTGGTGGAAGCCTCCAGGGATCTGGGAGCATCCTCCTGGAAAGCATTTTGGACAGTCAGCTTCCGGCTGACCCTGCCTGGACTTTTGTCCGGAGTGGTTCTTTCTTTTATCCCATCCATGGGTCTGTTCTTCATCGCGGATATTCTGGGAGGCAATAAGATCGTTCTGGTGGGAAGTGTGATCCAGGAGCAGATCACCAAGGGGCGTAACCAGCCTTTTGCGGCGGCACTGTCAGCTGTATTGATGGTACTGACTTCCGTGATGATCCGCCTGTATCGTAAGATTACCGGAACCTCGCAGTTAGAAGGGATGCTGTAAGTATGAAGAAGAAAAAATGGCCCTTTATTTATGTGGCTGTGATCACGATCCTGACCTATATTCCGATCCTGTTAACAGTGGTGTATTCTTTTAATGCCTCCAAACTGACCTCTGTGTGGGAAGGCTTTTCCCTGAAGTGGTACCGGGAATTATTCCGGGACAGAGATCTGGGAGAAGCACTGATTAACAGCCTGATCCTGGCGGTGCTCAGTTGTACCTTCGCTGTGCTGATCGGTACTTCGGGGGCACTGGGGATGAGTCGCAGGAAGAGAAAACTGAATGAGGCTGTGGCTTATGTGTCTACCCTGCCGATCATGATCCCGGAGATCATTCTGGGTATGGTATTTTTGTCCGTATTTTCCCTGATGGGTCTGCCATTCGGTATGGTCACGCTGGTGATCGCCCATACTACATTTTGCGTGCCGTATATTTTTACGATGGTAAGGGCGAGGCTGGTGGGAATGGACCATTCCCTGGAAGAAGCGGCCTTGGACCTGGGAGCGTCGGAATGGCAGGTATTCCGGGACGTGATACTTCCGCAGATCCTGCCGGCGATCCTGTCAGGGGTACTGCTGGCATTTGCCATGTCTTTTGATGATGTGGTGATCAGCATATTTGTCACCGGACCGAAGGTCAATACTCTGCCGGTAAAGATCTATACGAAATTGAAGACCGGTGTGACACCGGAGATCAACGCACTTGCAACAGTCATGCTGCTTGTGATATTGTTGTGTCTGGCGGGAGTGTATTCCCATAATCATCATGGGAAAATAGAAGCGGATGCAGAAAATCTGCATCGAAGGAGGAGATTATGAAGAAAAAGCTGGCGATGCTGTTGGCAGCGACCATGCTGGCCACGTTGTTTACCGGCTGTGGAGCAGGCGGGAAAGAAGATAAGGGAGAACTGAATCTCTATACCTGGGATGGCATGTTCCCTCAGGAGATCCTGGACGGTTTTGAAAAAGAGACCGGTATCCGGATCAATTATTCCAACTTTGATTATGATGAAGACATGCTGGCAAAGCTGGAGGAGACCAAGGGCGGTGATTACGATCTGGTCATTGCGGATGATTATATCATCGAGCTGGCGATTCAGGAGGGACTGGTACAGAAGCTGGATACATCCAGGATCAGCAGCTATGATAATCTGAATCCGGTGTTTATGTCACAGTTCTATGATCCGCAGAATGAATACACTGTGCCCTACGGTGCGGGTATCCCTCTGATCGTATACGATCCGGGACTGACGGATGTGAAGATCACAGGCTATGAGGATCTGTGGAATCCTGAATTGGAAAATAATGTGGCACTGACTGCAAATTACCGTGTCATTGATGGAATTACCCTAAAGACCATGGGAGAATCCTTTAACACAGAGGATCTGGATGTGATCCGGGCAGCGGGAGATAAACTGCTGACACTGGCTCCCAACATCCGTGTGATCAATGACAATAATACGCAGGATTATCTGATCAGCGGGGAAGTCGCAGCGGCATTTCTGTACACTTCCCAGGTGTCCACGGCACTGCAGGCCAGACCGGACCTGGAGGTAGTATATCCGAAGGAAGGTCTCGGATTCGGTATCATGGCAGGGTTTGTTCCTGCGAAGGCACCCAATGCAGATGCGGCATATGCATTTTTAGATTATATCAACCAACCGGAAAATGCGGCGAAATGCTTTGAATATATCGGCTATTACTGCACAAATAAAGCCGCGGAAGAGTACATTTCTGACGATATGAAGAAATTGATCGTATTGCCGGAAGATGCTGCGGAGGGCGAGATCGTGCAGAATATCTCCCAGGAGGCAGAGGATCTGCATGCGGAGATCTGGAATCAGTTCAAGAATGCATGTGACTAACATCCTGTTCAGCCTGCACCATTCGCAAAGTCGCGTTAACACGCTTTTGCGTCACTACGTGACTACCTTTGCTCATAAATCGGCGCTTATCTCATGAACATATTCGTCCGAAAAATCATGCAAGCATGATTTTTACGCTCGGATATGTCCATGGCTGAACTGTTACAATAAAAAAGTTCTTGACAGATTTCTTTCGTGCGAATATTATAAACCTAAGTTGAAAAACTAATTTGTAAATGCTATGAAAGAGACTCTTGCCAAGGGAAACGACAGGAATACAGCGTCACCGACTGAGAGCGCTGTTTGCGGAAACTGGCGAAGGGAACACTCCGGAGCAGGTGATCTGAACTGCAGAATATCACATGCAGCTAGGATGACACGTTGCACGCGTTAAGTGACAAGAGTGGATAGGCAAAGGCGCCTGTCAATTCGGGTGGTACCACGGATTAGATGATTCGTCCCGGGATATGTTTTAACATGTCCCGGGGCTTTTTGTATTCAAAAATAAGCTGTACAGGGAGCGCACATTCGGGACACTATATAACAGGAGGTGCGATATGTACAGAGATTTAACAATGAAAGAGATCAGTGAACAGCAGATCGGACAGACTTTGCAGGTGGCAGGCTGGGTGGAGAACATCCGTGACCACGGCGGCGTATCCTTTATCGATCTGCGGGATATGTACGGTGTATTACAGGTGGTCATCCGTAAGCCGGAGCTTTTAAAGGGCATCACCAAGGAAATGTGTCTGTCCATAACCGGTCTCATGGAGCACAGGGATGAAGAGACCTACAACCCGAAGATTCCTTCCGGCACCATCGAACTGGAAGCACACAAGATCGATGTGTTGGGAAGAGTATATAAACAGCTTCCTTTCGAGATCCAGACGTCTAAAGAGATCCGGGAAGATGTGAGATTAAAATATCGTTATCTTGACCTTAGAAATGCAAAAGTAAAGGACAACATTGTATTTCGTTCCAAGGTGATCAGTTATCTGCGCCAGAAGATGACAGACATGGGATTTTTGGAGATCCAGACCCCAATCCTGTGTGCTTCTTCTCCCGAGGGCGCCAGAGACTATATTGTTCCCAGCAGAAAATTTAAAGGAAAATTCTATGCGCTGCCCCAGGCACCGCAGCAATATAAGCAGCTGCTCATGGCTTCCGGCTTCGATAAGTATTTCCAGATCGCTCCCTGCTTCCGCGACGAGGATGCCAGAGCAGACAGATCTCCCGGAGAGTTCTATCAGCTGGACTTCGAGATGAGCTTCGTGACTCAGGAGGATGTATTCAAGGTAGGCGAGGAAGTATTGCATGACACCTTTGTAAAGTTTGCTCCCGAAGGCAGCAGGATCACCGAGACACCGTTCCCCATCATCAGTTACAAACAGGCAATGCTGGAGTTCGGCTGTGACAAGCCGGATCTGCGCAATCCTTTGAGAATTATGGATGTGACGGAGTTTTTCCAGAGATGTACGTTTAAACCTTTTATCGGCAGAACCGTCCGTGCCATCAAAGTACATGCGGAGATGTCCAAAGGCTTCCATGAGAAGCTGTTAAGCTTTGCGACTTCTCTTGGTATGGGTGGACTTGGTTATCTCGAAGTGGCAGAGGATATGAGCTACAAGGGCCCCATCGATAAATTTATCCCCGAAGAGATGAAGGGAGAACTGGCAGAAATGGCAGGACTTTCTGCCGGAGATACCATCTTCTTCATTGCGGACAAAGAGGATAAGGCGAACTACTATGCAGGTCATATCCGTACCGAGCTGGGCGAGAAGCTGGATCTGATCGAGAAGGATGCTTACCGTTTCTGCTATGTGAACGATTTCCCGATGTTTGAGCTGGATCCCGAGACGAAGCAGATCGGATTCACCCACAATCCGTTCTCTATGCCCCAGGGCGGCCTGGAAGCGTTGAATACTATGGATCCGCTGGAGATCCTGGCTTATCAGTACGACATCGTATGCAACGGCGTGGAACTGTCCTCCGGCGCAGTACGTAACCATGACATCGAGATCATGAAAAAAGCTTTCGCCATCGCAGGTTATGACGAAGAGACATTAAAGACCAAGTTTGGAGCACTGTATCAGGCGTTCCAGTTCGGAGCACCCCCTCATGCGGGAATGGCTCCCGGCGTGGATCGTATGATCATGCTGCTTCGGAACGAGGATAACATCCGTGAGGTGATCGCTTTCCCCATGAACGGCAATGCACAGGATCTGATGTGCGGGGCTCCCGGCGAAGTGACGGAGCAGCAGCTGCGTGAGGTACACATTAAAGTGAGAGATTAGTGCGGAAAGAACTTCTGATAGTACGTGTAAATATGTGACTGCGCAGGGTGCTATTAGTTTCGTAGGAAAGTACCTGTAAGCAGGCAGGAATGGAAAGGAATGGAAATTAGTATGGCGAACGTGATCAGTGACGAGACCATAGAATATGTAGGCATTCTGGCAAAACTCGAGCTTTCTGACGAAGAGAAGGAAGCAGCGAAAAAGGATATGGGCAGAATGCTGGACTATATCGACAAACTAGGCGAACTGGATACTACCGGTGTGGAACCTATGTCCCATGTATTCCCGGTTCAGAATGTCTTCCGTGAGGATGTGGTGACCAATGGGGATGAGAGTGAACAGACCCTGGCCAATGCACCCGGCGAGAAGGACAACATGTTTGTTGTACCAAAGACATTTGATTAAATCAAATGTCTTCGGACTTTTGATTAGAAATCGGGTAGAATACCGCTTTATAATCTGGTTACAGCATTTGGGCGGTAATGGTTTTCCGTCAGACATTAAAAAGGAGAATGGATATGGATATTTTATCCCTGACAGCAGTAGAGCTGGCGAAGGCGATCCGGGAAGGTAAGACTACGGCGGTGGAAGCGACGCAGGCCGTTCTGGATGAGATCGCAGCCGGTGAGGATACTTACCACTGCTATGTGACCGTGGAACGGGAAAAGGCTTTGAAACAGGCAGCGGAAGTACAAAAGAAAATCGAAGCGGGAGAACTGACAGGCCCCCTGGCCGGTGTCCCTTTCGCTATCAAAGACAATATGTGTACCGAGGGAACCCTGACCACCTGCTCTTCTAAAATTTTGGAGAATTTTATTCCGACCTTCAGTGCGGAAGCAGTGCTGAATCTGGAAAAAGCCGGTGCAGTCATCCTGGGCAAGACCAACATGGATGAGTTCGCTATGGGAAGTACCACAGAGACTTCCTATTACGGTGTGACGAGAAATCCGAGAAACCCGGAGCATGTTCCCGGAGGTTCTTCCGGCGGTTCCGCGGCGGCAGTAGCAGCGCAGGAATGTTTTGCGGCACTGGGCTCCGATACCGGCGGTTCCATCAGACAGCCAGCATCCTATTGCGGGGTGGTCGGTATGAAACCTACTTACGGAACGGTCTCCCGTTACGGACTGATCGCTTATGGTTCCTCTCTGGATCAGATCGGACCGCTGACTAAGGACGTGACAGACTGTGCCACGGTGCTGGAGACGATCACTTCCCATGATCCCAAAGACTCCACTTCCATGAAGCGGGAGGATACGGATTTTACCTCTGCGCTGGTAGCGGATGTGAAAGGAATGAAGATCGGTATTCCCAGAGACTATTTTGGAGAAGGACTGGATCCCGAGGTCAGGGATGCGGTACTGGCAGCAGCGGAAGTGTTGAAAGCGCAGGGGGCAGAAGTGGAGGAGTTCGACTTAAGTCTGGTAGACTATGCGATCCCCACTTATTATACGATCGCGGCTGCAGAGGCCAGCTCCAACCTGGAGCGTTTCGATGGTGTAAAATACGGTTACCGTGCGCAGGATGCGGAGGATCTGCACACCATGTACAAGAGAAGCCGTTCGCAGGGCTTTGGCCCCGAGGTAAAGCGTCGTATCATGCTGGGATCCTTTGTATTAAGCTCCGGTTATTATGATGCTTATTACCTGAAGGCACTCCGTGTGAAAGCATTGATCAAAAAGGCTTTTGACGAAGCTTTTGCAAAATACGATGTGATCTTAGGACCGGTGGCACCTACCACGGCACCGAAGCTGGGCAGCAGTCTGGCAGATCCCATCAAGATGTATTTAGGAGACATCTACACTATCTCCATCAACCTGGCGGGATTGCCCGGTATCAGCGTTCCCTGCGGTACGGATTCCCAGGGCCTGCCTATCGGCATGCAGCTCATCGGTGACTGCTTCAAAGAGAAGACACTGATCCGTGCAGCGTATACCTATGAGCAGAGCGTGAAGTAGAACAACGGAAAATATACACATATATAAAGTAACAATGCAGATACGGAAAGGTATTTATTATGGCAAAACAATATGAAACAGTGATCGGTCTGGAAGTTCATGTAGAGCTTGCCACGAAGACGAAAATATTCTGCGGCTGTTCCACAGCGTTCGGTGGCAGACCCAATACCCACACCTGTCCGGTATGTACCGGTATGCCGGGATCTCTTCCCGTGCTGAATAAACAGGTGGTAGAATATGCGGTGGCAGTAGGCCTTGCGACGAATTGTACCATCACACAGTATTGCAAATTTGACAGAAAAAATTATTTCTATCCCGATAACCCTCAAAACTATCAGATCTCCCAGCTGTATCTGCCTATCTGCCGCAATGGTTCCGTAGAGATCGAGGTGGCAGGAGAGGACGGCAGCACCTATACAAAGCCGGTGCGTATCCACGAGATCCACATGGAGGAGGATGCCGGTAAACTGGTGCATGACGACTGGGAAGATTGCACACTGGTGGACTACAACCGTTCCGGCGTGCCTCTGATCGAGATCGTATCGGAGCCGGATATGCGCAGCGCAGAGGAAGTCATTGCTTATCTGGAAAAATTACGTCTGCTGATCCAGTATCTGGGAGCGTCTGACTGTAAGCTTCAGGAAGGCTCTATGCGTGCCGATGTCAATCTGTCCGTGAGAGAAGTGGGAGCGGAAAAGTTCGGAACCCGTACCGAGATGAAGAACCTGAATTCCTTCAAGGCCATCGCCAGAGCCATTCAGGGGGAGCGGGAGCGACAGATCGATCTGCTGGAGGCCGGCAAAGAGGTCATTCAGGAGACGAGACGCTGGGATGACAACAAGGAATATTCCTATGCGATGCGTTCCAAGGAGGATGCACAGGATTATCGTTACTTCCCGGATCCTGATCTGGTACCGGTCTATATCAGTGATGAGTGGCTGGAAAGCATCCGCAGCAAACAGCCGGAATTCCGCACCGAGAAGATGAAGCGTTACAAGGAAGAATACGATATTCCGGAATATGATATCGATATCATCACCGGTTCCAAGCATCTGGCAGATATCTTCGAAGCTTCCGTGGCACTGGGAAGCCAGCCCAAGAAGGTGTCCAACTGGCTGATGGTGGAGACTATGCGCCTGTTAAAAGAAAAAGAGATGGAGCCGGAGGATATCCGTTTCTCACCGGAGCATCTGAGCAGGCTGATCGCGCTGGTAGACGGCAAAGTTATCAACTCTTCTGTAGCAAAAGAAGTATTCCAGGTGATGTTTGAGGAAGATGTAGATCCTGAACAGTATGTGGAGGAGAAGGGACTGAAGACCGTCAATGACGAAGGTGCATTGCGTAAAGTCGTGGAGGAAGTCATTGCCGCTAATCCGCAGTCTGTGGAGGACTACCATAACGGCAAAGAGAAGGCCATCGGCTTCCTGGTAGGTCAGACCATGAAGGCAATGAAAGGCAAGGCAGATCCCGCCAGCGTCAACCAGATGCTGAAGGAACTGCTGTGAATTGAGATTTAGTTAAGCAAATCCACGAACGCCCACGGCGAACGGAACATCACGCCTTGATGTCGCGTCTCCGGGTGTGAATTTTCTAATGAAAAGTGATACAGTGGTTCTCATCATGACGGGGCCGCCTACAGACGCCATCCATGGCGTCAATCGGCTGATGCGGACATCGTGTCCGCTTCCCCCCTGTCTATCAGCACTTTTCAAGAAAATATCAACACCCTCCGACAGACATCGCGGCATGACATTCCGTCCACCGTGGCGTTCTGTGTTTTGGGTCTATACAGAAAAACTGAGTTGTGAGATACAAAATTCGCTGCAAATAACGCATAAAAAGCTGAATATGGGTCTATAGGGAAAAAACTGGCTCTGAGATACTCATTTTGAAGAAATTGAGTATCTGGAAAGCAAATTTTTCGCTATAGACCCATATTGTCTAGTTTTTGTTTTTTACCCGTCCCAAAAAGTACCTACAGGGAAATTTATCTTCTATAGGCCCATGAAGTTTTTCAAAAAACAGTAGCCCGCAGTTAGGGGGAGCTGTTTGCATGTGTTTCCTACTTTTTTGCACATACCTAATTCTTGTTTTTGAATTGTCCGCATGTCTTTCTTGATTTTTCGCATATACTAGATTCTTGTTTTTAATTTCCGCACATGTATTCTCAAATGCTCTGCCTAAATAATTGGGATGTTTTTCATAACCCAGCAGAAAAGGACTGCTCCCTCGGGCGTAGATGCGGCGGAGACTGTGAGATTTTCTTGGAAAGTGGTTGAGCCGCAGGGG
>ERZ827423.1293-NODE-1293-length-25226-cov-14.148385_pt1 | contig 25226 bp, 19 predicted proteins | sample MGYA00519775_ERZ827423 | MGnify/ENA primary metagenome ERZ827423 (study PRJEB31778, sample SAMEA3449296) | human gut metagenome | biome: human gut; feature: human-associated habitat; material: faeces | place: United Kingdom | collected 2010/2012 ...
GCCGCACCTCGCTCGCCGTATCGGCACTTAGAATTATGCGGTATTGCCTAAAACAAAAAGGCATGTGCTATTATTCAAGCACATGCCTTTTTCATAATCTCTGAACCATTGGAATCCGCAGCTCTGCATTTCTATCCAAACATCTGCGTTCGTTTGCGGCAATTTATTCCGCGCAGCCGATATCCTGCGCAATTTCCTGCACGGATTCCTTGTCGAATTCACCCAGCGGCAGGATCAGCCGTGCCAGAATTTCCTGTGGCAGAACTTCCAGCAGGGCGGTCTGGTCGCACTCTGCGTGCTCTGGGGCGCACAGGCGGCACTCATCGGCGTCTTGCTCCACGCGGGCATAATGGCCGGTGGAGATAAAACGGCAGTCGAGCTTATCAGCCGTCTGCATCAGCAGCTGGAACTTCAGCAGTTCGTCCGCGGCAGTGTCCGCTGCTTCAATCACATGCAGGGTTACATCCAGCGCCTTGGCGGCGTTCTGCGCGGTCTCCACGGCATCGTCGGCCATCCCGGCAAAATGCACCAGTGCGGCCTGTACGGCAAAGCCCTGCTCCTGCAAAATGCGCACAGTAACGGCAGCGTCCATGCCGCCGTTCAGCCCAACAAGAACCTTATCCTGCTTTTCAAATGTATTAAAACCCAGTGCTCCGTCCATAATATCCTCCTGTATCAGCGGTGCGCAGTGCGTCAGGCCTGCTTTCCGCCGTATTTTTTGCTTTGCTCCACGGCCAAGCGGTCGCAACGCTCGTTTTCGGGGTGGCCTGCGTGGCCTTTCAGCCAGTGGTAGTGGATCACATGCTTCTCGCTTTCTTCCAGCAGCGGTGCCCAAAGGTCGGGGTTCAAGGCGGGGGATTTGTCTGCCTTTTTCCAGCCGCGCTTGCGCCAGCCCTTGGCCCAGCCCTTTTCCAGCCCGTTGATCACATACTGGCTGTCGCTGTACAGGTCAATGTCACAGGGCTCTTTCAGCTGGCGCAGGGCTTCCAGCAGGCCGGTCAGCTCCATGCGGTTGTTGGTGGTTCCGGCCTCGCCGCCGGAAATCTCTTTCTCATACACCTTTTCTCCGGTACGGAAGCGCAGGATCGCGCCCCAACCGCCGGGGCCGGGGTTGCCGCTGCAGGCACCGTCGGTATAAATTTCGATGTGTTTCATGTTACCCTCGTTTTGCTGCGGCAATACTGGAATCAGGCCGTGCCGGAAAATGGCATCCTTTTCTTTGCTTTTCGCTGTACCTTATCGGCCAGCCGCAATGCCCGGAACCCTGCCGCTTTACTATAAAAATAATTATACGCGATTTTGCCCAGCCCTGCAAGCTTTTGTGTAATTTGTCCATAAATGCGTCCGGCATACTATTTGACAATGCCCCCGCTGCGCCTTATAATAGATTTAATTGCAATGTCGTAGTTTGATTCAGGACCCGGTTGCAGCCTTTCGGCTGAACTCTTCGCGTCCAACCTTGATTCAGTAAATCGGCACAGTGCCGTACAAATTTTACATGCGACAAAACATCACGTCCGGGGTACGGTGCTTACCGTGTGTGTAACCACCAACCCTGGCCGAATACAATATGGAGGTTATGCAATGGAAGATCACAACAACGAAAAACGCCCCCGCCAGCAGGGCCGCAGCAATTACACCCGCCGTGCCCCGCGCGCAAATAATAATAACCAGAACCGCAAACCCGGTGCGCCTGCCCCCGCGGCCAGCGCCCCGCAGGCAGCGGCGGAAAAACCACAGCCCCAGCACCGCAAGCCGCAGCGCCGCCGTGCCCCGCAGCCCCAGCAGGCTGCAGCGAGCAATGCGGTGAATGCAGCAGCTCCGGCCCCGGTGCAGCGCCCCCGCAGCCCGCAGCGCCGCAGCTATAAGCAGCATTATTATGATGCTTCCACCCCGGCTGTTCCCATGCACATCTGCCCGCTGGGCGGCCTGGGCGAAGTTGGCAAAAACATCACCCTGTATGAATGCCAGGGCGATATGATCCTGGTGGACTGCGGCCTGGTGTTCCCGGATTCCGATATGTTCGGCGTGGACCTTGTCATTCCGGATTTCACCTATGTATTGGAAAATAAGGACCGCATCAAGGGCCTGTTCATTACCCATGGCCACGAAGACCATATCGGCAGCCTGCCGTATCTGCTCAAAAAGTTCAACGTGCCCATTTACACTGCACGTTTGACCATTGGCCTGATCAAAAACAAGCTGGAGGAGCACGGTCTTGCCTCCAGTGCAGAGTTCCATGAGATCCGTCCCCGCCAGAAAGTGCGCCTTGGCTGCTTTACGGTGGAGCCCATCCATGTCAACCACTCCATCCCGGATTCTCTGGCGTTTGCCATTGACTGCCCGGCAGGCATCGTGCTGCATACCGGCGACTTCAAGATCGACTACACGCCGCTTTCCGGCGATGCCGTTACCGACCTTTCCACCATTGCGGAGTATGGCCGCCGCGGCGTGCTGGCTTTGCTGGCGGATTCTACCAACGCGGAGCGCCCCGGCTTTACGGCAACCGAGCAGACTGTGGCCGAAGGGGTGCGCAGCCTGTTTGCCCGCGCCAAAAACCGCCGCATTATCGTGGCAACCTTTGCTTCCAACATCTACCGCATCCAGCAGATCATTGACCTGGCCATTGAGTATGGCCGCAAGGTGGCCGTCAATGGCCGCAGCATGGTTTCCAACACCGAAATGGCGCGGGAGCTGGGGTATCTGCATGCGCCGGATAATGTGCTGATCGATATCGAGGAGATCAACAAATACCCGCCGGAAAAGGTTGTCCTTATCACCACCGGCAGCCAGGGCGAACCGCTGTCCGCTCTGTCCCGTATGGCGCAGGCCAGCCACCGTACCGTCAAGGTCGGCCCCACTGACTTTATCATTATCTCGGCCCGCCCCATCCCCGGCAACGAAAAGACCGTGACCAAGGTGGTCAACGGCCTTCTGGCCCTGGGCGCAGAGGTCATTTACGAAAACATGTACGATACCCATGTTTCCGGCCACGCCTGCCAGGAAGAGCAGAAGCTGATGCTGACCCTTGCCCACCCGCAGTATTTCCTGCCGGTTCACGGCGAGTTCAAGCAGCTCAAGCGCCACGCCGAAACGGCGGAGCACCTGGGCTATATCCCCAAGCAGAATATTTATATTGCTGAAAATGGCCAGAACATCCGCCTTTCCCGCGATGGCATGGCAGTAGAGGGCACTGTGCCCGCCGGTGCCGTGATGGTGGATGGCTATGGCGTGGGCGATGTGGGCAATGTGGTCCTGCGTGACCGCCACCACCTGTCGGAGGACGGTATCATCATCGTTACCGCAGCCGTGGATGGCAGCACCGGCCAGCTGCTTTCCGGCCCGGACCTGGTTTCCCGCGGCTTTGTCTATGTGCGGGAAAGCGAGGAGCTGATGGACGGTGCCCGCGTGCAGGTTGAAATGGCCCTTGACCGCAGTATGGCGGATAACATGCACGACTGGGCCAGCGTGAAATCCCGCGTGCGGGAGGCGCTTTCCAGCTATATCTACCGCAAAACCAAGCGCAGCCCCATGATTCTGCCCATTCTGATGGAAGTTTGAGCCAAACCATATCTGACCGTGACCGCCTGCCCCACATTGCAGGCACCGAGGAACGATGATGAAAAACAAGCTGAGACGTGATATCTTTGTCATTATCTTTTTGCTGCTCGTTGCGTGCATCGCTCTGGCTGTGCCGCTGGCGTTCAGCAACCCGCGCTGGCTGCTGGCACCGGCGCTGCTTGTAGTGTTTGCGTTGGTGGTGGCGGTGCTTGGCATCCGCCGGCTGCGGCGCTTTGTGGCCGATATGCTGTGCGGGACCAACTTTGAGGGCAGCAAGACCCAGTATTCGCTGGCGGATTTTTCCATCCCCACTGCCCTGATTACCGAAGGCTCCGTGGTGTGGTATAATCCGGCCTTCCGGGAGCAGATCCTGGCGGGGCAGGATGCCCTGCTGGCTGCACCGGACCGCCTGATGACCGGCATTGACCTTTCCGTCTGTGCCCGCGCCCACGGCCAGGACCTGACCATTGACGAAAACCGCTACACGGCCTATGCCACAACCAGCCGCAGCAGCAAAACGGGCACATTGCTGTTTTTGGTCAACGATACGTTCTACAAAAACACGCTGGATGAATACACTGCCAGCCGCCCGGCTTACCTGATTATTGGGGTGGACAGCTATGACGAGCTGTTCAACGATATGAAGGACTCCGAGCAGGCGCACGAGCTGGAGGCCATCAACACCCTGCTGGAAGAATACATCGGCCGCACGACCGGTTTCCTGCGCAAGGTGTCCAACAGCCGCTATATTGCGGTGGTGGAAGAGCGGGATATCCGCTGGATGATGGAAGAACGCTTTGATATTCTGGATAAAGTGCGTGCGTTGCACCCCGGCGGAATGCTTACCCTTTCCATCGGCGTAGGCCATGGCGGCGCTACTATGCAGGAATGCCAGGAGATGGCCCGCGAAAGCATCGATATTGCCTTGGGCCGCGGCGGCGACCAGGCTGCCGTGAAAACAGTCGATGGCTTTGAGTTCTTCGGCGGCATTTCCCATGGTGTCGAAAAGCGCAGCCATGTGCGCAGCCGCATCATTGCCAACGCCCTGGCAGACCAGATCCGCCAGAGCGACAGCGTCATTATCATGGGCCACCGCCAGAGCGATTTGGATGCCATCGGCTCCGCCATCGGTTTGCTGCGCATGTGCAAAATGTGCGATGTGCCTTCGGTCATCGCAGTGCGCAGCAAGGCAACGCTGGCGGGCCAGCTGCTGGATGTGTTCAACAAGGCGGGGGAGGACCACAACTTTATTGAGCCGGAAGAAACCTATAAGCTCATCACCCCCAAAACCCTGCTGATTGTAACCGATACATACCAAAAGCGCCTGCTGGAAGACCAAAAGATTTACGAAAAATGCAGCCGCGTGGTTGTTATCGACCACCACCGCATGGCGGTAGGGCATATTGATAACCCGATCCTTTTGTATCATGAACCCTTTGCTTCCAGCGCCAGCGAGCTGGTGTGTGAACTGCTGCAATTTATGCCCGCCCAAAACAACATCACTCAGTTGGAAGCCCAGGCGCTGCTGTCTGGCATCATGCTGGATACCCGCAGTTTTGCGCTGCATGTCGGCGTGCGTACCTTTGAGGCTGCCGCCTGGCTGCGCAGCCGCGGGGCCGAAACCGCCGCGACCAAGCGCCTGTTCAATATTTCCAAAGAAGAATACGAAGCCCGCGCCACTATTGTGGAGGGTGCTTACCTCTACAAAGGCTGCGCTATCGCCACTTCGGATGAGCTTGACCCCGCCATGAGTGTGGTTCTGCCCATGGCAGCCAATGACCTGCTGACCATCAACGGCGTGGATGCCAGCTTTGTGGCAATCGCCAAAAACGGCGGTGTCAACATCTCCGCCCGCAGCATGGGTGCGCTGAACGTACAGGTCATTCTGGAGCCCTTGGGCGGCGGCGGCCACCTGACGATGGCCGGTGCCCAGCTGCGTGATTGTACCGTAAAGGAAGCCGAAGCCCGCATCCGCGCGCAGATCGACGAATACCGCGCCAACCAGGAATGCCAGGAAGAACTGGTGGGTGCAGTTTAACAAATTAAATTATCAGCGAATCCCTGCCAATGGCAGAAAATTATATCAATTACTACATAGAGAGGGGAACCACCACGATGAAAGTTATTCTCAAACAGGATGTCAAGAGCATTGGTAAAAAGGATGAAATCCATGAAGTGTCGGACGGTTACGCCCGCAACTTCCTGTTCCCGCGCGGTCTGGCTGCAGTGGCCGATGCTGACGCTGTGAACACCGCCCGCACCAAGAGCGAAGCCAAAGCCCACCATGAAGCCGAAGCTAAGGCTGCTGCTGAAGAACTGGCTGCCAAGATTAAGGGCCAGATCGTTTCTGTCAAGGTCAAGGGGGGCGCTTCTGGCAAGCTGCACGGCAAAGTGACCGCAAAGGAAGTTGCCGAACAGTTGTACAAGCTGACCGGCACCGAAATCGACAAGAAAAAAATCGAAATGCCCGCCAGCATCAAGGAGTTTGGCAGTTATGATGCCAAAGTCCGCCTGCATGTGGGTGTTGTGGCCGCGTTCAAGGTCAAGGTCGAGGAGGCTCCGCTGTAATTGGCAGGGGGTCTTGTAATTACATTCCAACAAAAACGGCAGGGAGGTGCCTGAATGGCAAACAATGAATTAAGCTTGTCCAGCCTGGGCATTCAGCTGCCGTATAACATGCAGGCGGAACAAAGCGTGCTTGGCGCAGCGCTGATGGATGAAACCATCCTGAACCGCCTGATCACCGAGATGGACCCCGATATGTTCTATTCGGAGCAGAACCGGGCCGTCTATGAGGAAATGCGCCGCCTGTTCAGCGAAAGCGAAGCGGTGGACGTTATCACTCTGGTGGACTCTCTGGCTCAGAACGGTGTGTTCAAGGGCGCAGATGATGCCAAAGTGTACATTACCCGCATTGCGGAAACCGTCCCGGCGATTTCCAACGTCGATTCTTACATCAAGATCGTCAAGGAAAAATATCAAACCCGCCGTCTGATCGAAGCAGCCCGCGATATCCTGCAGCAGTCCAGCGAGGAATCCGATTCTGACCTGCTGCTGGAAAGCGCCGAGCAAAAGCTGTACGATATCCGCAACGGCCAGGACCGCTCCGGCGTTAAAACCATTCAGGAGTCTATCCTGGAAGTTATTGATACCATGCAAAAGCTGTCCGGTGCGGACCGCGATAAATTTGCCGGTATCCCCACAGGCTTCAACTATCTGGATAATATCCTGACCGGTCTTGGCCGTTCGGACCTGATTATTCTGGCGGCCCGCCCCGGTATGGGCAAAACCAGTTTTGCGCTGAACATTGCTACCAATGTGGCCCGCCTGCAAAAGATACCGACCGTCATTTTCAGCTTGGAAATGACCTGCGAACAGCTGACCGACCGCATCCTTTCCAGCACCGCAGGCATTGACAGCCAGGCATTCCGCACCGGCCGCCTGAACAACTCCGACTGGAACGACTTTGCCAATGCAACGTCACTGTTGTATAACGTTCCCATTTACATGGATGATTCCTCCGGTATTTCGGTGCCGGAAATCAAGGCAAAAATCCGCCAGATCAACCAGGATCCCAAACGGGATAAGATCGGTCTGGTCATCATCGACTATTTGCAGTTGATGCAGTCCGCCAAGCGCACCGAAAGCCGCGTGCAGGAAATCAGCGATATCACCCGGAACCTGAAAATTATGGCCAAGGAACTGAACGTTCCTGTCATTGCGCTGTCCCAGCTTTCCCGTGCTGCCGAAAAAACAGCGGGTCGCTCGGACCACCGCCCCCAGCTTTCAGACCTGCGTGATTCCGGCTCTATCGAACAGGATGCGGACGTGGTGCTCTTCCTGTACCGCGCTGCCTATTACAATTCCCAGAACGGCGAAACCGAACAGGCGAACGAAAACGAAGCCGAATGTATCGTGGCCAAAAACCGCCATGGCGAAACCAGTGTGGTCCGCCTTGGCTGGGATGGCGCCCATACCCGGTTCAGCAATCTGGATGAGATCCATGAACAGTACTGACGCAGACAATTCATTGCAAAACCCAGTAAACACGATGGAACAAACCTTGCTGGCCTATTGCCGCCGGCAGGGTTTGTTTCGGTTGGGGAACCGTGTCATCGTTGCCTGCTCCGGCGGGGCGGATTCGATGGCGCTGCTCTGTTTTCTGCTGCGCTGCAAAGCGGAACTTGGCATCACCGTCATGGCGGCCCATGTGGACCACGGAATCCGGGGCGAAGCTGCCCATGCGGATGCCCGCTTTGTGGCAGAGTTCTGCCGCACGCATCATGTGCCGTTCTTTTTGTACGATGCCGCTGCCAGCGGGGTGCAGATTCCCCCAAACCCCAGCGAGAACTGGGCGCGCAGCCTGCGCTATACCTGGTTTGATGCGCTGGCCGCACAGCAGCATGCCTGCATTGCCACAGCGCATACGTTATCTGACCAGGCGGAAACGGTGTTGTTCCGCATGGCGCGCGGTACCGGCCTGCACGGCATGGCGGGTATTCCGGCGGTACGGGGCGTGTACCGCCGCCCATTTTTGTGCCTGACAAGGAGCGATACCACGGCATACTGCGCCGCCCTTGGGCAACACTATGTTCAGGACGAAAGCAATTTCAGCGATGCCTATGCCCGCAACCGTATCCGCCATTATGCTGTTCCGGCGCTGCAAACCATCAATCCGGCGGCAGAGCGGGCCGTGGGGCGGCTGTGCAACCAGCTGCAGGAGCTGAACATCTGGCTGGAAAACCTGGCCGAAAAACTGCTGGCGCAGGCTGCCTGCGGGGGCGGGTACAGCATCCCGATTCTTGCCGCGGCGGATGCCCCGGTGCTGGCTGCTGCCCTGCGCATGCTGGCAGCCCGCGCGCGTGACCCTGAAGAAAAATATGTGCAGGCTCTTGCGGCCATTGTTCGGCAGGGCAGCGGTGCGGTACAGCTGACGCCGGATGCCTGCTGGACCGCGGCAAACGGCATTTTGTACTGCCGCTCAGTGCTAAAAATGCAGCCGGAAGCCATTCCCGCGCCGCACCAGCTGCTAAAAACCGGCGTTTACTGCCTGCCAGGGGGCTATGAGCTGGAGATTCAACAACTAAATTATGAAGTTTTTTTGAAAAATCCATCATTTTTGAAAAAAGACTACACCTATTGTGCAGATTATGCTAAAATAAATAAGAATATTTTTGTGAGGACCCGCCAACCCGGCGATACGTTCCGCCCGGCGGGACGTCACGTTGGCAAAACGCTCAAAAAATATCTGAATGAGGCAAAAGTTCCTGTGGCTGAACGGACACTGATGCCGCTGCTGGCCTGCGGTAGCCAGGTGCTTTGGCTGTGGGGGACAGGCTTTGCGGACGGTTTGTCCCCGGATGATGGGACAAAGCAGATCCTGTTGATTCGGCAAAGCCGCCAGCCTGCGGCCCCGGAGCAGGAACAAGATCATAATATTGGAGGAACAGATCATGCATGATATGAACAATGATATCGCCAAGGTTTTGATTTCGGAAGAGCAGCTGCAGGCCAAGGTGGCTGAATTGGGGGCACAGATCAGCCGCGATTACGAGGGCAAAGATTTGTTGCTGGTGTCTATCCTGAAAGGCTCCGTGGTGTTCATGGCCGATTTGATGCGCGCCATCACGGAACCCTGCAGCATTGACTTTATGGTGGTTTCCAGCTATGGCGGTGCCAACACCACTTCTACGGGCCTTGTCAAGATCGTCAAGGACCTGGATCAGGATCTTTCCGGCAAGGATGTTCTGATCGTGGAGGATATTCTGGATACTGGCGTCACGTTGTCTCACTTGGTGCCCATGCTGAAATTGCGCCGCCCCAACAGCGTGCGCCTGTGCACCATCCTCAGCAAACCCAGCCGCCGCAAGGTGGATATTGAGCCGGACTACTGCGGTTTTGAAGTGCCCGATGAATTTGTTGTGGGCTATGGCCTTGACTATGACGAAAAGTACCGCAACCTGCCGTATGTCGGCGTGTTAAAACCGGAAGTATATTCCAAATAAAATTCTGTCTTGGCAGAATAACCAATCGCCCGCCGTTTTGGCGGATTTTGACAGGGAGTTGATTTTTTGCAGCACAAACCGCGTTTCAGCGGCATTATCATTGCCGCTGTCCTGATGGTGGCAGCACTCGTGATGATCTCCAGCTATTCCAGCCTGTTTGCCTCCAGCAAGAGCACCATGATGTTGTCCGAAGCCATGGGGTACTTTGAATCCAATCAGGTCACCTACTTTAACCTGGACCTGAACACCGGCGTTATCGAGATGAGCGTGAAAGAAGGTGAACATCCGCTGCCGGAATCCGGCACGTCCAGCGAAACATCCAACGGCCTGCTTGCAGAAATTTACGGCGATGGCACCGATGCTTACGCCCCCAAGAACGGCGGGGCAGCGGTCATTACCTACAAGCTGCCATATCCTTCTTATTTCCTGCAATTCTACCTCAAGGATTATATCGACCAGTATAATGCAGCCAACCCGGATGCGCCCATGCAGTACGATATGGTCGCCGTTAAGACCAACGTGCCCTGGTTTGAGATCATCCTGTACGCCTTTATGATCGGCAGCGTGGTGCTGCTCTTCATGTCCATGTACCGCGGCGGTGCCGGTGGCGGCGGCCTGATGAATGTTGGCCGTGCCAAGGTCAAGGACCAGCAGGAAGGCCAGCGCAAGGCAACCTTTGCCGATGTTGCCGGTGCGGATGAAGAAAAGGCTGAACTCCAGGAAGTGGTTCAGTTCCTGAAAGCACCGGAAAAGTTCAACTCCCTGGGGGCGCGCATTCCCCACGGCGTTCTGCTTGTCGGCCCTCCGGGCACCGGCAAAACGCTGCTGGCCCGTGCCTGTGCAGGCGAGGCCGGCGTTCCGTTCTATGCCATCTCCGGTTCCGACTTTGTGGAAATGTATGTCGGCGTCGGCGCATCCCGTGTGCGCGATTTGTTTGAAAAAGCCAAAAAGACAATGCCCTCCATCATCTTTATTGATGAGATCGATGCCGTGGGCCGTCAGCGTGGTGCCGGCCTTGGCGGCGGGCATGACGAGCGCGAGCAGACCCTGAACCAGCTGCTGGTTGAGATGGACGGCTTTGACGCCAACGACGGCGTTATCGTGATGGCTGCCACCAACCGCGCCGATATTCTGGATAAGGCTCTGCTGCGTCCCGGCCGTTTTGACCGTCAGGTTTATGTTGGTCTGCCGGATGTGAAGGGCCGCGAGGAGATTCTGCGCGTTCACACCAAGAACAAGCCCCTTGGCCCCGATGTCAGCCTGAAAACCATCGCCAAGTCCACCGCGGGCTTCTCCGGTGCCGACCTGGAAAACCTTGTCAACGAAGCCGCCCTGCTGGCTGCGCGCAAGGGCAAAAAGGCCATCACCGAACCCGAAATCGAGGAAGCTTCCATCAAGGTTGTGGCTGGCCCCGAAAAGAAGAGCCGCGTTGTGACCGATGCCGAAAAGCGCCTGACCTCTTACCACGAGGCCGGCCATGCCATTACCGGCTATTTCTGCAAAACGCATGATCCCGTGCACCAGATCAGCATTATCCCGCGTGGTTCGGCAGGCGGCTTTACCATGTATCTGCCGGAAAAAGACCCCAGCTATGTGACCAAGACCGCCATGAACGAGAACATTGTCTGCCTGTTGGGCGGCCGTGTGGCGGAGCAGCTGGTGCTGGATGATATCTCCACCGGTGCTTCCAACGACCTGCAGCGTGCCACGGATACCGCCCGCGCCATGGTGACCCGCTATGGCTTCTCGGAGCGCATGGGCCCGGTGGTTTATGGTACCGACCCTGGCGAAACCTTCCTTGGCCGAGACTTTGGCCAGGGCAAGGGCTATTCCGAAAATACGGCGTCCGAAATTGATAATGAGATCCGTGATATCATGGATGAATCTTACGAGACAGCCCGCCGCATTTTGACCGAGCACATGACTGAGCTGCACCGTGTGGCCGGTGTGCTGATGGAACGCGAAAAGATCAGCGGCGAAGAGTTTGACGCCCTGATGAAAGGCGAAAACCTGGCACCCTTTGGGCTGGATACCCCCGCGCCTGCCGCAGCCCCTGCATCGGCAGAACAGCCCGCCGCTCTGGAACAGCCCTCCGAACCGTCTGATGAAAATTGAGGCAAGGTGAAACACAATGGATCAAAATTTTTCCCTGATGGCGCAATCCCGTGCCAATTATTACACTGCCGGCAGCCCGGTCCAGTTTGTCCGTGTTGAGCTGCTGAAAGGGGATGTCACGGGTGAAGTTGCGGTCTGCCTGACCTTTAAGAATGTTGGCACAGAACCGCTGACCGGCTTTATCATCCACTTCAAGTGCAAAGATGCTTCTGGTCAGATCCTGTGCGAGGATGATTTCTATTATGAGCAGCTCAATGTGCAGCCCGGCGAACTGTTTGGTGCTGATGACGCTGTGTTTGTCAGCGATACGCCGGTTTCCAGCGTGGAAATTGAGCAGGACCGTGCTTTCCTGAACGGCCGCGGCGTGGATCTGCGTAATTATAAGCGTGTCCGCCTGCAGGCCCCCCGTGTGCTGCCTGGCTCTATTGCCCGCACACTTCAGACCCGCACCAACAATAAGATGCTGACCTGCGTCCCGCAGGATACCGAAAACGGCTGGTTCTGCGCCTGCGGCGCGTTCCACCCCAACGAGGAAGCTGTTTCCGTCTGCAGCGAGTGCGGCGGCGACCGCGCTTACATCAAGGCAACCCTGACCCGCATCCTGGAGGAAGCCCGGCAGGCCGCCGAACAGCAGCAGCGCGAAATCAACGCCGTGGCCAATGGCGTTGACCCCGCAGCAGCCCAGGCAGCCCAGGAAGCCCAGGCCGCTGCCACCGCCGCCGCGGCTCAGGCAGCCATCAGCCAGGAGCCCACCGCACAGTTCACCCCGCCCGCCCCGGCCCAGGAACCGGAAGAAGAGGACGAGGACGACGAAGCAACCAACGCCGAAATGGACCGCGTGCGCCGCTATGTCCCCAAAGGCCATCTGTTTGCCGATGAAGAGGATGAAGAGGACGAGCATACCCGCATGTTCGATGATGAGGAAGAGGAAAGCGACGATGACGAAGAACCCCGCCGTGGCCGTTATGCGGACGATGACGAGGAGAGCGAGGACGATGTAATGGCCGAGCGTATCATCCATTGGGCACCGCCCATCACCGCAGTGGTCTGTGCGCTCATCATTGCTGTGTCGCTGATCTACCACTTTGTCATCGCCTGATCGCCTGCTGTTTATCGGCAAAGGCGGGCTGACCCGCTGATATTTATCCGGGCAGGATAAAGCAAAATAAACCAAAACCAGCCGCCGGGCAGGGGAAAATCCCTGAAGCCGGCGGCTGGTTTTCTATTTGTTCTATTCCGTGTCTGTGCTTATTGCTGCCATCAGGAATATAGGAAAATGTGATTAGATCTTGTGATTAAATTTGCAAGGCAGCAATCATAAAGCAGTAAAAGCATGCAGGATGCGAAAAATCAATCCCCTGGCGCATAACGCTTATTTCAGCGTTCCATCCAGTACCTGCTGGTAATACCATGGCTTGGGTGCGCGGAACACCTTGCCAGCCAAAGCGGCAAACTGTGGGTCGCTGATCTTTTTGGGGAACGCCAGCTCCCAGGCGCACAGAGCCTGATATTTCAGCTTCAGCTCCCGGTTGGCGGCATTGTTGCCATACTTGGAATCGCCCAAAATCGGGCAGCCAATGCTGGCCAGATGAGCGCGGATCTGGTGGGTGCGGCCCGTTACCAGCTCCACCCGTAATAGCGCCAAACGTCCGCTGACGGCAATGGTATCATATGCGGTAATGATCTCTTTTGCACCGGATTTCGGCTCGTCCAGAATGCGTACAATGCCATGCACAGAATCTTTCGTTAGAAAGCTGTGCAGCGTGGCAGCGGGTGGTACCGGACGGCCAAAGGTCACGCACAGGTAAGTTTTGCGAATCAACCGCTCTTTGATGGCGTTTACCAAAAATTCTTCCGCCGCCGCGGTCTTTGCCAGCAGCACAAGGCCGCTGGTGCCGGTGTCCAGCCGGTGGCACAGGCGCGGCTCATGGGCGGCGTTCCACCGCTTTTCCTCATACAGGCGGCGCAGTACGCGGTTCAGCAGGGTGTCAGATTCGTCGCCATCCACCGGGATACCCGCGGGCTTGTTGGCCACGATCAAATCATCGTTTTCATAAATAAATTCCGCCGGGGCGCGTGCCTGCAAAAACTCCGGCCCCTCCTGGGAGGTCAGTCCAAGTTGGTCGTCCAGCAGGTAAACGCGGATCACATCGCCGTTCTGCACACGGGTGGCAAGGGGCTGCTTTTTGCCGTTCAGCTTAATTTTGTTTTCCCGCAGCGCCTTGTTCAGCCGCCCCAGCCCCAGGGCAGGGAACTGCTCCATCAGGTATTTGTCCAGCCGCACGGGCAAAAGGCTTTTTACATGTAGTTCCTGCATTATTTACTCTCCAATTCTTTATCCCACAAAACGGTTGCGTCCGGGATATCCAGTGTCACCATCAGCCAGCCTGCATCGTGGTCGTCAATCGTTTTAATTGTGTATTCTTTCCCATCGGCGCACAGCACACTGGCATGTTCCAGCTTGCGGCGCACAAAGGGGGAATCTGCAAAGCATACCGTCTGTTTCGTTTCGTCCAGCACACCGCGGTTCCACAGGGCGTCAGTGTAATCCGCAAGGCGCAGGGGATAATTTTCGTCATAGGGGGTGCACAGCGCATCAAAGTTCTGCCCCTGCAGCCCCGGCGCAATCACATACCAGCTGCATGTGCCGTCCGTACTCGTTACCCTTCCGCACCAGGCATTGTCCTTCACCGGTTCTACGGCCTGCAAAAAGGCACCTTCCTCTGCAAACAGGTACAACGTATCCTCCCGCACGGTTCCGGCAGCAAGCTCCGCCAGCAGCGTTTCCCGTTGGGCGGCCAGTGCCGTTTCATCATAGCGGGCGGCAAACGGGTCGTTGGTCGTCATGCCGTTGTCCGCGGCAAACAGGGCTAGATGCAACGCGTCATCTTGAATTTCATCCATTGAGACAACCGCCGTATACTGCTGCGCTGCCTGCCAGAAATCGCTCTCCATCTCGGTGGGGAACGCATCGGTCTGCATGGTCTGCAGCATTGCCGCACTGCGCTGCACCATGCCGGGGCTTACATCCCAAACCTGTACCACAGCCAGCAGGGCAGCACCCGCCAGCAGCCAGCGGCCTTTCAGCCGGGCAAGGCCCACAAGGGTTAGCAGCATCAGCAGATAATAGATTGGCCAGAACAACCGCCCACTGGAACGGAAGATGGAAAAAAGTTTGATCAGCGAAGCGGGCAGCGGCAGCGTGGCAAGCGTTGCGCCGTTTGCGGTAATCACATTGCTGATGGCAAACACCGTTAAAACCGCGCAGCAGCAGGCCAATGCCCAGTGGCGGCGCAGCATGCCGCCCAGTTGCCGCCGCAGCAAAACCACCGCAATGGGCAGGGCAATCAGCACGCCCAGCCCCAGGTAGGCAAAGGCATCATAATTGCCGTAAACCTGGTTCTGTGCGGGCAGCACCCGGCTGTACAGCACGCCGTTTACCCCCACGGGGTTCCACAGTGCATTCAGGTTCATGCAGAAATAGCCGTACAATGCCTGCCCGCCGCTGGAAGCACTGCCGTACAGCAGCCCCAGTGCCCAGCCCAGCAGTGCCGTGCCGCTAAAGTTGGCGGCAAGGTACAGGCCGGGCCCCGCAAGCTGGCGGTTGTGCAGTGCATATTCCAGCAGCAGTGCCAGCGTGATGGCATAGGTCATCGGCAGAAAGTAGGGGTGGATGCCTACCGCCAGCACGTTCAGCGCAAACAGCCCGCGGGAGGCATACTGCCCTTTGCGCCGTGCAGCAAAATAAAAATAGAGTGCAGCCAGCACAAAAAACTGTGCCCCCAGCGAGGTATGCCGGAACACACGCTCAAACAAAACCGGACTGGTAACAAACAGCAGGTCCGCTGCAAGCGGTGCCGCGCACCCCGGCAGGAACAGCCCTGCCAGCAGCGCACCAAACCCGCCCTGCAACGCAAAGCAGACCAGCGTGAACCACCCCATATACTGGAACGTTCCGCCCACAAGGTTGGCAACCGGCTTTAACAGGGCAGCCACCAGCGGGATAGAGTCGGTATAAGCAACGCTCAGCCCATCCGGGTAGTTGATGCCGCGGGCAATGCAAAGCGGCCAGCCAGCGGAGCTTTGGCGGTAAAACAGCCACCCGGCATAATGCTGCTGGATGTCCTTTTCAATATACCCACCGCGGCAAAAGGCATCGTTGGTTACATCCAGTGTGCTGACCCCGAACACCAGCACAAACACCAGTACCCCCAGCAGGGCACCACCGAGGAACAACCGCCCATTGCGGATAAGTTTTGGTAAAGTTGAATTTTTTGCCAGTAGTAACACATCCTTTGGGACAAAGAAATAAAATTTGAAAGCTGATATAAGCTAAATATCAAACAATAAAACAACTTTATTATAATATACACGCAGTAAAATATCAACGTAAACCATGCCATATCTGCCCCATGCCGGGCATGGCAGCAATCCACCGTGGGCGAAAAACACCTTGCATCCCGCCGCAACAGTGGATATAATGTAAAATTATGCAAAATAATAAAGTTTCATGCCGCTGCGGCGGCCGGAAAAGGGGTACAGGAAAAATGAATTTTGTTTTTATTTCACCGCATTTCCCGGAAAATTACTGGAATTTTTGTGACCGCCTGCGTGCCAATGGCGTAAATGTGCTTGGCATTGGCGATGCCCCTTACGAAACGCTGCCCGCCCTGCTCAAAAGCGCACTGACCGAGTATTACCGTGTGGACAACATGGAAAACTATGATGAAATGCTGCGCGCCATGGGCTTTTTCACTTTCAAGTATGGCAAGATCGACTGGGTAGAAAGCAACAATGAATATTGGCTGGAACAGGATGCCCGCCTGCGGACAGATTTTAATATCACCACCGGTATTAAATCCGCTGAGATCGAAAAGTTTAAGCGCAAATCCATGATGAAAACCTACTACCAGAAAGCCGGTATCCCCACCGCCCGCTGGTGTGTGACGGCAGATGTAACGGAGGCCCAGGCTTTCGCCAAAACTGTCGGCTGGCCCGTCATTGCCAAGCCAGATAACGGCGTGGGGGCAAACGGCACCCATAAGTTCAAGAATAAAACCGAGTTGAACAAATTTTTCCAGCAGGAGGGCCCCAATGCGGCCAACTATATCCTGGAAGAATTTGTGGATGGGGAGATCGTGACCTTTGACGGCGTGGCCGATGCCAATGCCGAGCCGATCTATGCCGCCAGCCATGTTACGCCGGACAGCATCATGGAGATTGCCCATGGCAAAAAGCCGATGTGGTACTATGTTGCACCGAAAATCAGCCCCGAACTGCGCAAAATGGGCGAAGCTGCCCTGAAAGCCTTTTGTGCCAAAAGCCGCTTTTTCCACCTGGAATTTTTCCGCCTGAAAACCGCCAAGCCCAGTCTGGGCAATGCGGGGGATATCCTGGGGCTGGAAGTCAACATGCGCCCGGCTGGCGGCTATACGGTGGATATGCTCAACTATGCCGGCGGGCTGGACCTGTACCAGATTTGGGCCGATATGGTGGCATTCGGCGCTGCGCACCATCCGCTGGCGCGTTACCACCGCTACTGCTGCTGTGCGGGCCGCCACGATGAACTGCGCTACCGCATGCCGCATGAGGAGCTGCTGAAAAAGTACCGCTCCTGCCTGAACGCGGCTCCGCGCCTGCCGGAAGTTCTGGCCCGCGAAATGGGGGACCAGCTGTACATTGCCAGCTTTGAGGACGAAGCCGCCATGCAGGCGTTCCGCCGCGATGCCCTGGCCCGCCCGCGCGAATAACAGCAGGCAAAAATGGAGCGGACAAATCGGACAAAATCGAACATCTTGTGAATTTTATCCGCACAAATTGTAACATCTTGTAGTAAGCACTTGCTATTTACAGCCAAACCAGATACAATATATTCTGTATTTTTGGAGCCAGAAATAAGAGCTGCTACCCCCGTGAAGGGCAAAGCGGTTCCTATTGGGCAGAAGGAGCACCGCGGTGGAACAGGTATTTTTCATCAACCCCGTTGCAGGAAAACGGGATGCAAGCGCAGAGCTTGTGCCCCAGATCCAGGCGGCGGCCCGCCAGCTCCAGCTGCCCCAGCCTCAAATTGTTGTCACACAGTATGCTGGTCAGGCTCGCGAAGCAGCCCACCGGTATGCGGCATCCGGTACCCCGGTGGCGCTGTATGCCTGCGGTGGAGATGGAACGCTGAACGAGCTGGTTCAGGGCGCGGCAGGCAGCGCGAATGTAGCGGTCGGCTGTGTGCCCTGCGGCAGCGGGAACGACTATGTGCGCAACTTCGGCGCGGCGGGCCAAGCGCCTTTTTTAGATTTTGCCGCCCAGCTGCAGGCACAGCCCTGCCGGGTGGACCTGCTGCAAACATCCCTTGGTATCGGAATCGATATCTGCGCCGCCGGGCTGGACGCTCAGGTGGCATATGGCATCCCAAAATTCCGGCGGCTGCCGGGATGCGGGGGAACAGCAGCCTATACGCTCTCGATTCTACAGGCTATGCTCAGCCGCTTCGGCCACAAGCTGCGCGTTGCGATCGACGGCAAAGGGTATACCGGTACTTATATGATGGCGGCCATCTGTAATGGCGGCTATTACGGCGGCGGTTATCAGGCTGCGCCCTATGCAGCCATGGATGACGGCCTGCTTGATATTGTGCTGGTCAAACCTATCTCCCGCATTCAGGTTGCGGGAATTTTGGCCAAATACAAAGCCGGGCGGCACATGCAGGATGCCGATACCATCGTGCCGGAGTTCCGCAGCTTTATGACCTTTTACCGTGCCCGCAGCGTGGAAATGCAGGTGCTGGACAACCGCCCCATCATTGCCACAATTGATGGCGAGTGTGCCCCGGTGATGGAGTTGAAAGCGGAAGTTCTGCCATCTGCGTTGAATGTGCTGCTGCCGCGGCCTGCCTGCGGCAGTGCGGTCATCCGTGGGCTGCACGAATGCCCGATGCAGGCAAAAGCAAAATAAAACCATGGCAAACGCGCCAGAACAAAGCGCTGATTGCCGTACTTGAAATAAAATCCGCGGCCAGCTGGCCCGGGGAGGGAAAGATATGTCAGAAGCAAAAGTAAGGGTTCGTGTGGCCCATAACGCCATGCACCTGCCGGTGGTTGCACTGCGCGGGCTGGTGGTGTTCCCCAATAATGTGGTCCACTTTGAGGTGGGCCGCCAGAAGTCCATTGCCGCCATCGAGGCTGCCATGCACGCCAACAGCAATATTTTTCTGATTGCACAAAAGGATATGGAGACCGAGGAGCCCACGGTCCAGGACCTGTATGCCTATGGCGTCATTTCGGAAATTAAGCAGGTGCTGCGTGTATCCGAAGATCTGGTCAAGGTACTGGTAGAGGGAAAATCCCGTGCTAAACTGCTGGACTTGGATGCCAGTGGCAAATACCTGCAGGCTGATGTCCGCCCCGCTCCCGTGCGCGGTGTGGCACCAGATAAGCGCACCCAGACCGAGGCGTTGGTTCGCAGCCTGAAAGAGTGCTTTGAGGAGTATCTCTCCTACAGCCCGCAAATCTCCAAGGATGTGGTGTATAACATCGTCTCCTCGGATAATCCGCTCTACCTGAGCGAATATATGCCGGCCAACCTGCTGCTGAAATATGAGGACAAGCAGACCATTCTGCAGGAAAATTCCATCCCCAGCCGGTTGGAAAAGCTCCTGCTTGTGATGCGCCAGGAATGTGAAGTGCTGGCCATTGAGAAAGAACTGGACGATAAAGTGAACGTCCAGATGGATAAAAACCAGCGCGATTACTACCTGCGGGAACAGATGCACATCATCAGCGAAGAACTGGGCGATGCCGAGGATACCCGTGCCGAAGCGGAAAAGTATGCCCAGAAGATTCAGGACCTGCACCTGGATGCCGCCAGCGAGGAAAAGCTGCTGAAAGAATGCGAGCGCCTTGGCAAAATGGCCGGCAATCAGGCCGAAATCAGCGTGATTCGCAGCTATCTGGATACCGTCATCGGCCTGCCCTGGCACACCTTTACCAAGGATGATCTGAACCAGGCCCATGCCCGCAAGGTGCTGGACCATGACCACTATGGTTTGGAAAAGGTCAAGGAGCGCATTCTGGAAATTCTGGCCGTCCGCCAGCTCAACACCGAAGTCAAGGGCCAGATCATCTGCCTGGTCGGCCCTCCGGGTGTCGGCAAAACCTCCATTGCGCGCTCCGTTGCCGCCTGCATGGACCGCAACTTTGCCCGCATGAGCCTTGGCGGCGTGCATGATGAGGCCGAGATCCGCGGTCACCGCCGTACATACATCGGCGCAATGCCCGGCCGCATCATCAGCGCCATCAATACCGCCAAGTCCTCCAACCCGGTCATCCTGCTGGATGAGATCGACAAGCTGGCGGGGGACTACCGCGGCGATCCTTCCAGTGCCCTGCTGGAAGTGCTGGACCCTGAACAGAACAAGACTTTTAAGGATAACTATCTTGATATTCCGTTTGACCTCAGCAACGTGCTGTTCATCACCACCGCCAACGATGCTTCCCACATTCCCGGCCCGCTGTATGACCGTATGGATGTGATTGAACTGCCCAGCTATACCCGCGTGGAAAAGTTCAACATCGCCCGCCGCCATCTGCTGCCCAAACAGCTCAAAAATAACGGCCTGGAATCCCGCGTTACCATGGCCCCGGCGGCGCTGTATGAGATCATTGACGGCTACACCCGCGAAGCCGGCGTGCGTACTCTGGAGCGCACCATCACCGCCGTGCTGCGCAAGTGCGCTCAAAAGATCGCCGCAGGGGAGAAAGATAAGATCAATGTTACCCCTGCCATGGTCAAAGCAATGCTCGGTCCCGAAAAGGTCAAGCCGACCTTTATTTCCCGCACCGATGCTGTTGGCATTGCCAACGGCCTGGCCTGGACCAGCGTGGGCGGAGAGATGCTTCCCATCGAAGTTTCCATCATCCCCAACGGATCCGGCAAGGTGGAGATCACCGGCAGCCTGGGTGATGTAATGAAAGAGAGCGCTCACCTGGCATTGACCTATGCCCGCGTACATGCCGAAACCTACCACATTGCGCCGGATAAGTTCAAGAACACCGATATCCATATCCATGCCCCCGAAGGCGCTGTACCCAAGGATGGCCCCTCCGCCGGTGTCACCCTGACCACCGCGCTGATTTCTGCGCTGTCCGAGATTCCGGTTCGCCACGACCTTGCCATGACGGGCGAAATCACCCTGCACGGCAATGTTCTGCCCATCGGCGGCCTGAAAGAAAAGAGCATGGCAGCCTTCCGCGAGGGCATTTCCACCGTGCTCATCCCTGAAGCCAACAAGCCCGACCTGTACGAGGTGGATGAGGAGGTCAAAAAGGCCGTCAAGTTCATCCCCGTCAGTGACCTTTCTCAGGTGCTCAAACATGCACTCATCCTGCCCGCAGCATCCGCTGCCCACAAACGCACCATGCCGCAGGCTACCCAGCTGATCGCAACCGAGCAGAGCACCGCCAAGGAACCTGCTGCCGTGATGTGACCAACGCGGAAAAGCCGGAAAAGGGAGTTGTATTTATGAATTATAATCGCAGTGAATTTCAGGCATCCTATGGCCTTTCCAGCCAGCTGCCGGAAAGCGACCGCCCGGAATTTGTCTTTTCCGGCCGTTCCAACGTGGGCAAATCCAGCCTGATCAACAGGCTGTGCAACCGCAAAAATCTGGCGCGCGTCAGCGCAACGCCGGGCAAAACGGCAACCATCAACTTTTACCGTGTGGATACCGCCTATTTTGTGGACCTGCCCGGCTATGGTTACGCCAAGGTGTCCAATGCGGACCGTGAGCGCTGGGACGAGCTGATCAACAGCTATTTTGAAGCGGACCGCGCGCTGAATGTGCTGGTGCAGCTGCTGGACAGCCGCCATGCCCCCAGCGCGGACGATGTGCAGATGATGGAATACCTGCACTTCCACCGGATTCCCTTTGTTGTGGCGCTGACCAAGGCGGATAAGCTCAAAAAATCTGAGATGACCGCCCAGCTGGAAGAGTTCCGCATCACCTGCGCCCCCTATGGCTGCAAGCAGCTGTTTTTGACCAGCGCCGAAAAGGGGACCGGGGTCGAAGAACTGCGCCAGTATCTGGATGCCTGCCTGGCACCGGAGGCCTAAACCATGGCGTATCAGGAATTTGCCTATTTTTATGACGAGTTCAACGGCGCAGCCGATTATGATGCGCTGTTCGCCTATGTGACCGGGGAGCTGAAAGCCCACGGCATCCAGGATGGCATTGTGGCAGATTTCGGCTGCGGCACCGGCGAGCTGACCCTGATGCTGGCCCAGGCTGGGTACGATATGATCGGCATTGACGTTTCGGAAGAGATGCTCAGCGTCCTGCGGGACAAAGCCGATGCCCTTGGCCTGCCGCTGACCAACCCCATGCTGCTGTGCCAGGACCTTTTGCAGCTGGACCTGTACGGGACCATCCGCGCCGCGGTTTCCACTTTCGATACCTATAACCACATCGGTCCGCTGGAAAACTTTGAAAAGGCCATCGCAAAAGCCGCGTTCTTTATGGAAAAAGACGGCGTTTTTGTGTTTGACCTAAACACACCCTATAAGCATGAAAAAGTGCTTTCCGGCCAGACTTTTGATTTTGATGAGGATGACGCCGCCTGCCGCTGGAGCAACCGCTATGACCCACAGACAGGTCGCGTGGACCTCAGCATTGATATCCACTATAAAGATACCGGGGAAGACTTCCATGAATCTTTCTCGGAATACAGCTACCCGCTTGATACCGTCAAAGCGCTGCTAACCAGATACGGCTTTGACCCGGTCAAAATTGCCGATGGCGAAAGCTTTGGCCCTGTCCGGCCGGACAGCCAGCGCTGGATCATCACGGCAGTCAAGCAGTATACACAGGAAGCAGACGGCACCCCGGCCTAACCGCCGCACCCCTGCTTCGGGAGGTCATTGATTCTATGTGTGAAACAAAAAATGAAAACAGCAGCAACCTGCTGCGCGGCATTTCGGAAAACGGCGGCATCCTGTTCTATGGCATTGATTCCACCGCCATTGTGCGCCGAATGGAGCAGCTGCACAAAACCAGCGCCGTTACCACCGCAGCCCTGGGCCGCCTGCTGACCGGTGTTGCCATGATGGGCCAGATGCTCAAATCGGATTCTGATTCTGTCACCGTACAGATCAAGGGCGGTGGCCCGGCGGGCCGTATTCTGGCCGTTTCCAACGGCGCGGGCGATGTAAAAGGCTATGTCGAAAACTCCATCGTGGAGCTGCCCCCGCGCGCGGACGGCCACCTGAACGTCGGCGCTGCCGTGGGTAAGGATGGCACGCTGGATGTGATCCGCGACCTTGGTATGCGGGAACCCTATATCGGCCAGGTGCCGCTGGTTTCCGGTGAGATTGCCGAGGATATCACCAACTATTTTGCCATCAGTGAGCAGACACCAACGGTCTGCGCGCTGGGCGTTCTGGTCAACCCGGATCTGACGGTGCAGTGCGCGGGCGGTTTTATCGTGCAGCTCATGCCCGGCGCAACCGAGGATGAGATCACCCGTCTGGAAAAGAATATCGGCGCAATGCCCGGCGTTACCACCCTGCTGCAGCAGGGTAAAAGTATTCCCGATATCCTGAATATGGCGCTGGACGGCTTTAACCCCGAACTGCTGGATTCCACCCGCATTGACTATTGCTGTGATTGCAGCCTGGACCGCGTGGAGCGCACCATCCGCAGCCTTGGCAAAAAAGAGGTGGAGAAACTGCGCGATGAAGACCCCATTGCCGAGGTCAACTGCCAGTTTTGCGGCAAACAGTACAAAGTAGACCTGAATGACCTGCTGAAAAACTGGCCGGACACCGTAGAAAAGCAGTAAACGTATGACTTTTTGAAAAAATAGGCGAAAAAAGCTTGACTTTTTACATCGAATGCCATATAATAGCATTCGTCGCCCGGAGAGAGCGCGACAAAACCAAACTCTCCGCCATGCGGCCGTAGCTCATCTGGTAGAGCGCCACCTTGCCAAGGTGGAGGTAGCGAGTTCGAGCCTCGTCGGCCGCTCCATGTGGAAGTTTAGCTCAGCTGGGAGAGCATCTGCCTTACAAGCAGAGGGTCAGCGGTTCGAGCCCGTTAACTTCCACCAACGAAACCATTCACTTCTGTGAGTGGTTTTCTTTTTTCAAAAATTCTGAGTGCAGACAAACAAAAGCCGAGCTGCCGCCCGCCGTCAGCCGTCGTTTCCGAAAAGAGGTACGTCTATGTCTGAAACCGTCATGACACATATCATCGCGCGCATCCGCACGGATTTTCCGACCAAGTTCGGCATCCCGCGCCAGAGCGGCCTTGCCGACGTGCCGGCGCGCATCGTTTTCGAGCCGGAATACCGCAACGCAGACGCGCTGCGCGGCATCGAGGAATACTCGCATCTCTGGCTCATCTGGCAGTTCTCCGAAGCGGTGCGCGAGAGCTGGTCTCCGACCGTCCGTCCGCCCAAGCTCGGCGGCAACCGCCGCGTCGGCGTGTTCGCGACCCGCTCGCCCTTCCGGCCGAACGCCATCGGCCTGTCCTCGGTCCGCCTGCACCGCGTCGAATACGGCACGCCCGAGGGGGCGGTGCTGCATATTTCGGGCGCGGATCTGATGGACGGTACGCCGATCTTCGACATCAAGCCCTATCTCGCCTACACCGATTCGCATCCCGAGGCGTCGGGCAGCTTTGCCCTCGCGGGGGACGCCGTGCGCGTCGAGTGCGCGGAGGGCGTTCTGGACGCCTTGCCGCAGGAAAAACGAGAGACTCTGCTGCGTGTTCTCGCGCAGGACCCCCGTCCCGGCTATCAGCATGAGGCGGGCCGCGTCTACGGCTTTCCCTTCGGCGGCTTCGAGGTTCGCTTCACCGTTGCGGACGGCGTGCTGACCGTGCTCTCGGCGGAAAAAGTTTGACCGGTTTAACATTTTGTTAATATTTATCCTTTGTTTATATGATAGAAATGGTTCTCAAAACAATGTTTTAATGAGTAATTTAGCTTATTCGAATAGCGAATAATTTTGATGCTCTGATGGATTGCACGTTTTTTGCACATTTAATTTCGAAATGCCCTTAAAATGACAAAGAAAACAAAGGAGAAAACACCATGATTAAGACCTTCTACAGCCTCGAAGAACTGCACAGCTTTCTGAACGCCGCCTACCTTGTCAGAGTAGAATTTGCGATGCCGTCTGACTGCGACAGCGACTGTTTTCATTCTGCCGTAATCCGTGATGAAATCTATGCAACCATGCTTTGCGATGAAATCGATCTGCTGAATACGGACAGGAAAGGCTTAGTATTCAGAAACGAAGATGACGCACGGTTCGAGCTTGTCGGAGAGTTCGAAAGAGCCGAAGCAGTTGAATGGGACACTGAGGGAGAGCCAGAGCTCGAAGGAGACAAAGCGTATTTCGTGACAATCCGTTTTGCAGGTTTGTATGCAATTCATGTTATGGTATTCACTGCTGCTGAGAACGCTGTATCTGCTGACAGCTGAACATAGCATCAAAAGCAGTCTGGTGAGCAGACTGGTCTGCTGAGCCGACTGGTGGTCTGAGCCGACCCAG
>ERZ827423.1305-NODE-1305-length-25040-cov-4.012407_pt1 | contig 25040 bp, 23 predicted proteins | sample MGYA00519775_ERZ827423 | MGnify/ENA primary metagenome ERZ827423 (study PRJEB31778, sample SAMEA3449296) | human gut metagenome | biome: human gut; feature: human-associated habitat; material: faeces | place: United Kingdom | collected 2010/2012 ...
GACACCAAGGAGGAGTTGGACAGCGATACCGACGCCCTCCAATCCGTCGCCCGCAAGCACCTGTGCCAGCTCTCCACCCTGAGCTGGCAGCAGGCGGACGGTCTTGCAACCGTCCTGCCCCTGGGCCTGCGGCGGATCGACGCCCTGCGTACCCTGACCACCGAGGCCTTGGCTGTCCTCATGCCTTTTAAGGCCCAGGAGGTGCAGGACCGGGGCGGTGTGTACTACGGCCAGAACGTCATCAGCAAAAACCTCATCATTGCCAATCGAAAGGAGCTGCTCAACGGCAATGGATTTGTGTTGGGCGTGTCCGGTTCAGGAAAGTCCTTTATGGCAAAGCAGGAGATGGTGGGGGTGACATTGGCAGGCGATGGCCGAAACGGGGAGCGGCCGCTGGATGATATCATCGTCATTGACCCCGAGGCGGAATACCGCCCGCTCATCGAGGGTCTGGGCGGCGAGGTCATCCGCATCTCCGCCACATCTCCCAACCACATCAACGCCATGGACATGGAGCAGGGCTACGGCGACGGTGAGAACCCCATTGTGCTCAAGTCGGAGTTCCTGCTCTCCTTGTGTGAGCAGTTGGTGGGCTCCGGGAAGCTGTCCGCCAAGGAGAAATCCATCATTGACCGCTGTACGGCGCAATGCTACCGGGAGTATATCCGGGGCGGGTATCAGGGGAGTGTCCCCACCCTCCAGGACTTCTATGCCGAGCTGCTCCGGCAGCCGGAGGCCGAGGCCCGCGATGTGGCCCTGGCCATTGAGCTGTTCACTGAAGGCAGCCTCAACACCTTTGCCAAGCCCACCAATGTGGACACAAGCTCCCGTATCCTCTGCTATGACATCCGGGACCTGGGCAAGCAGCTCCAGCCAGTGGGGATGCTGGTGGTGCTGGACAGTGTTTTCAACCGGATCATCCGCAACCGGAAGCTGGGGAAGAACACCTGGGTCTATATCGATGAGATCTACCTGCTGTTCCAGCATGAGTACAGCGCCAATTTCCTGTTCACTCTCTGGAAGCGGGTGCGGAAGTATGGCGCCTGCTGCACAGGCCTGACCCAGAATGTGGATGACCTGCTCCAATCCCACACCGCCCGCACCATGCTGGCCAACAGCGAGTTCCTGGTCATGCTCAACCAGGCTGCCACCGACCGGGCGGAGCTGGCCAATCTGTTGAATATCTCCGATAATCAGCTCTCCTACATCACCAACGTAGACTCCGGGCGTGGGCTGATCAAGTGTGGGAGCGCCATTGTTCCCTTTATGAACAGCTTCCCCAAGAACCGACTCTATCAGCTGATGACTACCCGCCCGTCTGAGACGATGGCGGCAGCGTGACCGGATGGGGCCGGAGCCCTGAACGGCTTCGGCCCCGACAGACAGGAGGTGATGGAGATCGAGAAGATCAAGGAGAAGCCCCCCAACACAAAGGGGATGAAGGAGAAGGTCAAATCCTTCCCCAAGGAGCTCGTCCACCGGGGACTGGAGGACGGCTCAGAACGATTGCGCCTCCAGTTCCGGGATGCCGCCCAGCGTGGCCAGAAGGACGGGTACGGCGGAGATCGGATCGAGGACACCGCCGCTGGCGGCACCAGACAGGTGGAACGCAGTGTCAGGGACCTGCTGAAAAGGTGGAAAAAATTCGGGGGAGGGCGGACATACAGTACTGAGCCGCCCATAAGCGGCGGGTGTGATGCCGTCCACGGCCAGAGTGCATGGGGGCAGCTTGGGCCGCGGGAGGCGGCAGGAAGCAGTGCCTTCGGAAAGGGCGGAGGTGCTGTGTCTCCGCCAGACAGTGATAATGCGCGTTCAGCCGCACGGCTGGAACATCGCCGTGTCAAAACGAAAGACACTTACATCCAGGGGCAGATTCCCGCTGCCCAGGGGCTATCCCGGGAACAGCGAGAGCTTGCTCAAGAGCGGGGACGGGCACAGGCAAAGAAGCGGGCAGGGCGTTCTGGGCCGCACTCGGCCCGAAAATGCGGCTCAGGAAACGGGGTAGCTGCGCCCTCTGAGACAGCTGGGATCAAGACGGGGAGTACCGGGAAAGCTGGTGCACGGCAAGCCACCAGACAAACGGTCAAGACGGCAGAGAATACTTCCAGGAGTACCATCAAGACGGCAAAAGAGGCTGTCAAGACTGCCCATCAGGCCGGAACAGCGGCGCAGAGGACAGCACAGGCGGCCATCAGAGCACCCCAGAGGGCGGCCCAAGCCGCCCGCCTGACGGCAAAGACAGCCGCCGTCACCGCCCGATCCGCGGCCAGGGCCGCGGCTGCGGCAGCTAAGGCGGTGGTGGCCGCCGCACATTCCCTGGCTGCCGCGATTGCGGCCGGAGGCTGGGTAGTGATTGTGATTGTCCTGGTGATCTGCATGGTTGGGATGCTCATCGCCTCCCCCTTCGGCATTTTCTTTGCGGACGGTAGCAACGCCTCGGATGCGGTCTCGCCCTCCGCAGCTGTGGCACAGATCAACGGGGAGCTGGCGGATCGCTTGGCCGACCTGCAGGAGGACGGAACATATGACCGGGTTGAGGTCCAAGGACAGCCTCCGGCCTGGTCGGATGTGCTGGCGGTATTTGCCGCCAAGACGGCGGGAGCGGAGGACGGCGTGGACGTGGCGGTGCTGGACCCAGAGCGGGTGGACCTTCTGCGCGCGGTGTTCTGGGACATGACCAAGATCACCACAGCAACTGAGACCGTGGAGATCCCAGGCAGTGGCGACGCATCGGCCTCTACGGAGGAGGTGCTGATTATCACCATCACTGCCAGGACGCCGGATGATATGCGGGTGTTTTACAGCTTTACTTCCTGGCAGAACGAGGCTCTGGACGAGCTTTTGACCAACTCAGATCTGCTTGCGGCACTGGCCGGGGATCTGACTATCTCCAGCCAGGATGCCAGGGAACTCCTGGCCAATTTGCCAGAGGATCTGTCCCCGGAGCGGCGGGCGGTGGTAGAGACCGCCTGCCAGTTGGTGGGCAAGGTCAATTACTTCTGGGGCGGAAAATCCCTGGTACTAGGATGGGATGACCGCTGGGGAACACTCCGTCAGGTCACAGCAGCGGGCAGCCCTACCACCGGAACCTACCGGCCTTACGGGATGGATTGTAGCGGATATGTGGACTGGGTATTCTATAACGCCTCAGGTGGGGAGTATATCATCGGCCGCGGCGGAGGCGCCCACGCCCAGCATACCTACTGCATGAGCATCTCTTGGGAGGAGGCCCTGCCGGGGGATCTGGTGTTTTACCCGGATGACGTACACGTTGGGATCGTGGGCGGTCGGGACGAGAACGGGAACCTCCTGATCATCCATTGCGCCAGTGGATACAACAATGTGGTGATTACGAATATTGCGGGTTTTACATCAATTGGCAGGCCTGTCTACTACGGAGATAATATGCAAATGGGAGAGGATGCGCCGAAACGACGCATCCTCCCCTCCCTCTTTGTCTGACTTTATACGGTGCAGATGGAGTCACGCAAGATCTGTAGAGAGTCCGCTCACTCCAAAGTATTCCTTTAGAGTGACAGAATTTTTATCGGGATGATATTATTCTACTGTGGAGTCCCCGCTCTGAGAATACAGCTTATCAAGATAGTCAACCTCCATAATGCAGATAACTGTTCACTCTTCCGGCTTTTCAGCGATTGTAATTGCATGATTTCTGCCTCTGATGATCTGCTATATACATAAAACGTCGGCCAGGCTGGAAACCTGAATGGCATTCTATCGTAATGTGATAGGCTTATTTTCGAGCATGCAAAAATCCACATGTTGAAAATTTATTATTTAAGATGTTGAGAAACTTCCAAATGCACTTATTAGCCAAAGAATAAAAATCAAACCCGTAGCCGAAAAATATATGCTCTCTAGTATTGGAATCTTATCATGAACTATTTTTTTCATAAAATAGTAGAGAACAATTGGCATCAGAATAATACAAAATAAGCTCAACCAACCTAAAATTCCATAGGCCATCAGGTCGCATCCCCGCCAAAACGCACATCACCATTTGTCCAGATAGAGATAGAGCCATTAAACATTGGTTTGGTACCTGCTTTAGGAGTAAGAGAAACACTAACCCCACTCCCAGATACGCTAAAACCAGGAGTCGCAGTAAGATAAGCATGGCCATAGGCAAATACAAAAGTAGAATATTCCAAATCATTAACTGTTATAGGTTCTGCAACAGTTACAGTCATGTAGCCTGCTTTTGCCCATGTTGTAGGTGTATTACTCATAGAAAATCTTGCTTCTACATATGAATCAACAGCGGCATCGTCAATATCTACAACAGTATAGTGGTCATAGCTTGTATCATAATAATAAATCATACATTCTGAGTCTTTATCTTGGAAACGAAGAGCATGAAAACCATTGGTTGAGTCAACGCCTATCCATGCACAGCCAACACAATCGTAAATTTCTGAACCGCTAAATAGTGGAGCACTATCCCAATCCCATTCGAATCGTACAGAAGCACCAGAGTCATCATAGCTTGTTCGATAAATCTCACATGACATAGTAGCCATTATCGCTCGTAATTGAGGGTTCTCTTCAATAGGACTTCCGTCATATTCTTTTAGGATCTCAATCTCATTATCATCATAACCATAGGCATAGAGAGTTTCAATCGGCATCTGAGCTCTCTCTAGCAACGTATTCTCTATAGACTCAGAGTCAGAGATAATATTCATTCCATTTGGCGAAGAACTTGATTCCGCACAGAGAATATCATATTCATTTACTTCCGCAGACGCCACCAGGACAGAGTTAGAGTTATTAGACATCAACGGGGGTGCGATTGCGTACGCATTGATGCTCCCTGCTATGAGCATGGTAACCGATACAACTATTGAAAACATCCTTTTCATTTTTATCTCCTTTCAAAACTCCAAATTCCAAAGAAAATACAATTGTTTGCGCTAAAAGTCCCCAAAAGATATGTAGGTTTACCAACTTCTTCATCCCAAATAGTTGGCTGCGACCGGATGCTGTATTTATCATCTCCCTTCACATAAGATATATGTTTTGACTTCGGTAAAATTGGACAATTAAAAAAGACTTGTTGCCTCTAATCTGGGGCAACAAGCCTTTTCTTGGTCGGATTTTACCGCCTAGCCATAGCAACTCGAGTCGTAAAAGTTCCTGTATTCTTATCTCAACTATTTCCAGCTTGGTAGAGTGACCACTGCATTATCAGAAGCCGTTGTTTGGAAATTATTCATTTATGAGTTTCCCGGACAAGTAGTATTTGTGGGTATTGAACTCCAGGGAAAGGGTGAAATCACTCGGTTCCTGTGGAAGAATGAACGAACAGAACCTATCACATAAAGTGAATAGTTCCGCAAAGTATCGCGTCGGCTCAGAGGGAAAGCAAGAGCAAAACAGGTGAAGATCGACCTCAATAAAATAGGGCTTCTGCCAGACATCTACCAATATAAAACGTTTTTTCATCACCTCATCCCTCTCTTCCTAAAAGATGGTAAAGGGGGCAGGGATTACTTCCTGCCCCCCTTACTTCAAATATTAGTAAGTTTATTTTAGGTATGCCTTTATTTCTGCTATAGCATCTTCCAACAAGTCTTATAGTTTGAAAGCGGGTTTTATTGCTTTGCCGTAGCAATATTGGTTATATAAGTACCAGTATCGCTTCCCGAACTGTTTCCAGCTTTGAATGTAATCTCGGCATAGTACTCTTCTCCAGCTGTTGCAGAAATTGTATAGACGTCATAATGCGAAAGACCGGACGAATACATCAGGCCGTTTGCTGTAGAGCCATAAATCGTTTTCACATAATCGCCATCAGCCGTATAAAGGACAATCTTGGAGATACCTATAGAGGTCACCATGGTTTTTGCAGAAACATTATAATTTAAGTCGAGCTGCCCACGGCTATCTCCCGTGACAAGTGTTGCACCATATAGCTTTAAGTAGTTACTGGCTCGAGCACTCGCAAGTCCACAGCAGAGCGTCACAGTAATGATTAGACATAGAAATAAAGAACCAATTTTTTTCAATGTAATCACCCTTCTATTGAGTCGATTATTGATTTCATATCTATTTCGCTTATGGAGCCATCAATAGTAACACACCAGTCATCCCATGACCAAGTTGCCACAGTTGTCTCAAGATTGTCCATAATATACGCTCGCAAACCATTGGCTGATATATACTCCTCAACAGGAGATCCATCTTTTTCGATTGCAAAATTTAAGGATTGGCTTGCATTGCTATATTTCAGAAAATCTATAGTCAATAAGGAACCTGCCTCGTTGGCGAGTACACAAAAGATACCTTGAGAAATATCATTTTGGCCGTGGCTTATTTCTAACAATGTATAGCCATCCGGGAAATAGGTTGGAACTGCTGGTCCAGATATGCCGCAATCAGAGACCTCTGCTTGCAGAATTTCATGGATTTCGTTGGACTCGCCTGAGCTGTTTTGACCTGTAGTAGCGGTGCCCGTGTTATAGGGGACAAATCGGAATATTTCATCCGTCCATCGGGCCAACCGGCCAAATACATCTAAGCCAGCAGCTTGGGCAACAACCATCCCGGTCAATAGCGTAGCAGCGATGGCCGCAACAAGTGCCACGTTTCTCAATGGCCTATAACGACGTCGTGAAACAACTGGTTGCTTATCAGAAGGAGTACCTAAGCTATCCTCGCCACTGTCATCTTCTGGGAAGAGCCGCAAATTTCGTCCTTCTGGTGCAGCATACTGCTTCTGGAATTCCTCCCAGGAGTCACTAACATTTGAAAGCCGTCCTGAGGGTTCCTGCTCTTCTCTACGCAAAATCACCTCCTCAATTGCATCGAAATATTCAGAAGTCGCTTCATCGCATTCCGATAAGCGATCCATCTTTAACAGCTCCTCCAGTTTTTCTGTGCTGAGCTGGTTCAAGTAAGCGTACTTCTGATTTTTGAATTTAGACAAATCAGCCATTACTTGAACTCCTTCCAACTATTATATGTTTGCTCAAGTGTGTTTTTGGACACTTGAAATTATTTTTCGCTATTTATCGTGATTTTCTCTTTTTCGGATTTTTTCCAAGGCTCGTTCTACTCGTTTCCTACAAGCCCACATACCAATTCCCAGTTCATTGGCTGCTTCAAGATAGGACATTCCCTCCAAAATAATCATTCGCAGTAAATCAATTTCCGAATCAGAAATTATGCCTTTATAGGCATCCAGCGGATCAAAAATATCATCTGACTGTCCGGGCTCATGTATTCCCTCGAGACTTTCCAAGGATACGAACAGCGATAGCTGCCTCTTCCTGGATCTATACATATTCCGGCAGACATTTTTTGTAATATTTTTTAACCAAGCAATCTGATTGGGCTGCTTCAACAGATCATCAATTTTCTCACAAGCAATGTGAAAGGTTTCTTGGGCTGCCACATGAGCATCGTCCCATTTCCCAAGAAAACGAAATGCATGGATCTCTATTTCGTGAAAGTGCGCACGATAGAGGGATTCCAGCACAGAATCTTGATCAGGCCTCATTCGAGCTCCCTCCTTCTCTATTAAACCATTTTATCATGTTTCGGAATAGTTGTCTTGTACTTCTCCATATTCCTCCACTAGAATCTGAAGGACATGCTCTATGTGTGCAAGGCTTTCATTTGTTTGCCCCCTCAAAAGCATGAAGATATTCTGCAAATGAGTTGGAGCCTTAGGGTCAAACAACAATGCATCGGTGCTAATAGATAGCGCATTTGCAACGTCGATCAAAACTGGAATGCTCATCATGCGGGTACCGCCTTCGATTCGGGTAATCGCTGAAGCATTTACGCCAACAATCTGCGCAAGTTCGTTTTGAGTCATTTTTTGCTTCATTCGATAGTATCGCACATTATTACCAATTAAGCGAGCCAATTCATCTTTATTCACCCAAATCCCTCACTTCCTGATAGGTGAGAGTATAGTGCCCAATGGGCATTTTCTCGATAACCTAAAAGGAGCGTTTTTAGTGACTATAGGGAATGTATCAAGGGAGAAGCGGTGATCTTAACAATAGGGAACCGAAACGATATAATGAATGCAAATTCGGAATTTATAAATTTTGTTACAATTTGATTTTATGTTCCCGATAATACCTAAGCCTTGTATTGCCAAAAGTCACAGCAACACAGGAACACGAAACATAATTGTAAAATTTTGCGCATATGTCCAAAAATGAGAATACTCAGACAAATAAATAGTAAAGGGGGTGAATTCTATATTAAGTCTCACCAAATTATAGACTACAAGGAGGAAAACAAATGAAGATAAAAAAACTGTTAGCTACATTTTTTTGCTGCATTATATTCATTCAAATTATTTCTCCAAATGTTGCAAATGCGACTTTTTGCGATGGGCCATTTTCGGTGCATTCGGATTACATTTCAAAACAAGTATTTCAAAACGGGAATACGCAGTTAATTGGTGAGGGAGATAGGATTGTTGTAATAACTGATGAGCCGGCGTCTAGTAATGTACAAGCTAATACAAGTGGGCCTTCCATCGAGTGTCGCGTCTCTAAAGCAACAGTTTATATTCCGGATTCCTCGGAATACTATGAAGAAATATACTCTAATTTAAACAAAGCTTTACAGGCAAACAGCCATGCAACTATAGAAGGCGATGATAAGAATCATTGTGCATCTTTTTTTATGGAGGTATATTATACTAGAGAAGAAGCAGACGATAGATACATTTATTATAATTTTACAAAAGTATCTGGTGGATTTGAGGATCGCGGCACAACTGGTAGTGATGTAGGAGAAAATGTGAAAGTATGGGAACAATGGATAGATATCTCTCAATCCGGTTCAAATCTATACAATCAGCACTTTGTTAATACCCAAACCGACAAATATACAATTTCGCCTTCGAGTAGAAGTTGGACATATACGCCCCCTTCCGGATGGGAGCCTGTGTCAGATGCAGGAGTCGGAGCACTTGTAGCTGTAAAATATAGCTTTATACTGGGGCGAGGAAGTTCTTCGTGGGAGAGTAATCCATTAGAGGTTTCTTTGTTAAAGACACTGAATTGGTCCTATTAATTGCGCTGGGTGATGTCATGATTAACCAGAGAGGACAACGTAAAGTTCCTATCAAGTATATAGTTTCTACAAGCATACTTGGATTTATATTATTGGTTGGGATTATTCTTGGTTGTACAACCAGAACAACACTCATGGAGCTCTGGAATACGCGCTATATGACTGGGATCATATGGTATATTGTATACGTAGATGCATTTTTCCTCGCCGTTACAGGTGCCTTCATTCCATCGTTGATTTCGCTGAGGTATGATATAAGGCTTGGAAAAAAAATAAAATGGTTGTTGCTGGTGATTGGCATAGTAGCTATTTTGCTATACCTCTATTTAGGGGCGTGGATGACTTTTGCTGGATTCGCTTTGCCCCGTTTCCTAATGCCTCTAGTTCGTAACCCAACTTTTATTATACTTCATCTCGTAATTCCATTTTTGTTTGGAATGTTTGTGTTTTTGGGGATTAACTGATAGGAATTTCGCTGCCTAAATGCTACAAAAATGATTTTCGAAAATTTGGTGCGAGGAGGATAAGAATGTTGAACTTTAAAAGGCTTATCTCGTTGTGTACGGCTTTCCTGATGGTAGTAGCACTTATGCCATCCGCTCTTGCTTTCGATGTCAGAAGTAGCCCGTTGGGTGAGATGTCTGTAAAAAGCAGCCTTTCCTATCCATTAGAAAACGGAGAAGCTAGACTTATAAACAGCCACAACTGCGTGGTGCTGTATGTTGATACCCCGGCGCAACTTGAACGCCAAAACTCATTAGATGCTACGGATGAAGAATTGGAAGAACGTCAGTGTATAGCAAATATTTTTGTTCCATACGATCCTGCCGTAAATGATGCACTTTACGCCGATATGAAAAACAATATGAGTACAGTGCTTCAAAGTGCACAGTCAGGCTACAATGAGATCCACGGAAACGATCGTTATGATTGTGCTGAATTTAGAGTTGGTGTCTATTATACAAAAGAACTCAAAGACGATGGCTTTACATACTACGATCTCACGAGGGTGAAAGGTGGTTATGAAAATCCCGGAACTTCTGGTGATTATGTTGGGGAGAATGTCTATGTCACACACCAATACATCGATGTGGGACAGGTTGGCACATCCTATGATGGCGAAAAATGCTTAAATCAAAATCTCTATGATTATCAGTTGCGTGCAAATGACCGCGACTGGTCTTATACACCGCCTTCAAATTGGAAAGCAGTGTGCGGAGACGAACAAATGTGTGCGGTCGGCGCAACGTATCACTTTACGTTGGCACGAGGAGCTTCATCTTGGTCTGATCAGATTGTAGTTAGTGCATTGACATAATTCGGAGATATACGCCATCCCTTCAATCGGCCTATGAAATACAGGGCGAAATAGTAGAGGCCGGAGTCTGTACCTATGTGGCATTGATTCTAACTATTTTCTGTGATAGGGACCTCGTTGATTAACTTGCTCAGAGTAGTAACAAGGAGTAGTATGCCCCTGTGCACCTGTTCGATGTGGTGTTAGATGCACTAATCTAATATTTTCCACCGTTGGAGGGCGTGGCATTTGTCGCGCCCTCCTCTTTGTTTTTCCTTCCGCCATTTAACGTTTACAAGCGAAACACAACCGCCTGCCATGAATAATGAGATCTTTTGAGTTCTCTCGACAATCGAACATATGTTTGATATACTTACGACACCGGCTATTAGATCAGTAGATAACAAGGGAAATGAGGTAAGCCTAAAAATTATAGCACGCATATCGAGGGGAGATGGCGGGATGCCGTATCTATCCAGAGAGAAGATCGAGGGGGATTGCGGCGAGGGTTGTGGACGTATACTGGAAGATGACCTCCCAATCTAGCATGGAGAAGAGAATTTGCCCGGAAATCCTTGCGCAAAAGCTCTTGGGCCTGAAGGTGGAATACCGCACCCTGTCCCGAAACGGTTCCATCTTGGGAATGACCGCATTCGAGAATGTAGGCGTTCGGGTCTATGAGGATGACTCGCCTGGCTATTATTTCCTGGATGGCCGCACCATCCTGCTTGAAACCTCTCTTGTCGGGGAGAAGGCCAATCCTGGCCGCCGGAACTTCACCCTGATGCACGAAACGTGTCACCAGATTTTCCGACTGCTGTTCCCGGCTGAGTATATGCCGCCGGCCCAATGCCGGAAGGTCTGTTGCTGTACATCATCCATGTATGGGCACCGGATCAAGCCGATCAATTGGGAGGAGTGGCGTGTCAACACGCTGACGGCTGCGATCCTGATGCCCAAGGACCTGCTGATCGACCAGATGCACGCAGCAGGGCTCGGAGACAAGCTCCGGCTTTTGAATAAAATCTTTGCGCCCAAGGAATATGAGAAGTTTGCTGCTGTGGCAGAAGCAATGGGCGTATCAAAATCCGCCCTGGCTATCCGGATGAAGCAGCTTCACCTGCTGGACAGGGATGACCTGAAAGACCCTTATGCGCTTGTTCGTGTCGTATGTGATGAAGAATGAATGATTCAGTAAGGAGGACGATGGAATATGCCGCGATTTAATATTCGGGAGGAAAATCCCGTCAAGTATGCTCAGGTAAAGGCAGAGCAGGAAAAGCTCCGGGCAGAGTGTTCCCGCAGCAGCAGTATGACGCTGGCACGTCTGTGTCCTTACTGCGGCCACAAGATCGAGATCCTCTCACGCGGGACCCATGGATACGCTTTTACCAAATGTCCGAATTGTGGGGAGAATGTAGGATTCCCGCCAGTATCATTTCGTTTAGCATGAAGCCCCTAAAATAGAATCACCCAAGACTGTGCCCCGGAGCCGCTTGATGCGCTGACTTCCCATGTGCCGCTTGATCTGCCTTCCCCGTTGGAGAACGGAGAGGATCAACGGCGCATGTCAGCGGATCAAGCGGCTTTTTGCGCCCATCTGGTTCCCATAGGGGACCGGATGGGCGTTTTTCCGTTTTCAGGAGACTCGAAAATTTCTTCAAAAAAATTTTTTAACCCGGACAAGAACTGTCCGCATTAGCCTGTAGAGTCAGGGCATGGAAGCGAAAGCGGGGTGAGGCCGTGGGCGCAGCGGAGCGGCGACAACTGATATTGGACCTGCTCTGCCAGCGGCGAAGGGAGACCACCTCAAACCTGGCGGAAGAGCTGGGAGTGAGCGAGAGAACCATTCGCCGTGACGTCGAAATGCTCACGCTTCGCTACCCCATCGAGACGGTCTGCGGCCGGTATGGCGGCGGGGTCAGAATGGCGGACTGGTACAAACAGGACCGCCGGCGGCTGACGCCGAGGCAAACGGCCCTGCTGCGGCGCTTGGCTGCGGGACTCCAGGGCGAGGACCTGGAGGACATGAAGCAGATCCTGACGCAGTTCGCTTCCTGAAGGAGCCCCAATGGGCTCCGCTGCTCTTTGACAAGTTCATACCAGCAGTGCGGATCACCACACGGACAGGCGTTCAGCGCCCGCCATGACCCGGGGAGAATCCCTCTCTCCGGAGAGCGATCCGGCCTGTGCGGGGCGGCTTTGGCAAAGCTGCCCATCATTCCCAGGGTTGAAAGCAGTAGAGACCTTCGGAATGTGCCCGTGAAGGTCCGCCAAACCTTATCCGTACTGTTCCCAATCCCTCACCGGGGGGGCGAGCTGCAAATGCGGTGAGGACAGATGAACTAAGAACAAGATAGGGGACTTTACGGATGATACAGAATAACAGGCAAAATGCCCATCGAGAGATCGATCACATTTTCAAAGAACTTCTCCCCGCCCACGGTATGGCGGAGCGTCCGGCTCAGGTGGCCCTGAGCCATCGGATGCTCGACGCGATGCTGGATAACAGCATTGCCCTGTGCGACGCTGGGACGGGGATTGGAAAGACCTATGCCTACCTGGTGGCCGGCATCGTGTTCAGTCGGAGCCGCGCCGCCAGGGGGCTGGCGAATCAGCCAGTTCTCATTTCCACCTCCAGCATTGCTCTGCAGAATGCGGTGCTGGAGGAATACCTGCCCTTTCTCTCTTCTGTGCTGATAGAGGATCAGATGACAAGGAACCCCATCCAGGCGGTGCTTCGAAAGGGGAAAAGCCACTATGTATGCGACGAGCGTCTGAAGCGGCGCCTACAGGCGGTGGATCTGACACGGAAAAGCCCACGGGCCAGAGACGCCCTGTTGTCCCTCCGGGATCACCTGGATCTGGACATGGCCGAGCACCTCAGCGGCTACGACCGGGCGCGTGTCGGTGTACCCAAGGTCTGCGACTGCGGGCGGGAGAGCTGCCGGTATCAATGCTTCATGGAGGTATGTGCCTCGGATTGGTACCAGGTGCAGATCTGCAACCACAATCTGCTGCTGGCAGACGCCATCCACCGGAACCTGGGCCGGCGGCCTCTGCTCCCGGAGTGGAGCACCCTGATTTTGGATGAGGCCCACAAGTTGCCGGAGGCCGCCCGCCAGATGTTTGGGATCACACTGACAGCGGCGGAAATACGTGAACTGATCCGGGCGCTGCGGGGAGAACGGTATCTCCTCGCCTCGGAGACCTTGGAGGAGGCGGCAGGACCGGCGCTTCGGGAACTGGACCGGCCCTGGGACGGGGACAGGTCCTTTTCTCATTTCGTCCCGTTCCTAAACCGGCCGCAGCACACTCTGGCGCTGATCCAAAAGCAGATTGGAGCCATGCTGACCCACGGGACGCAGCGGCAGCTGGATCAGCTGCGGGATAAGGTGACCCTGTTCCTGCGGGAGCAGAGAGACATGATCTTCTATACAGCAGAGGATTCGCATGGTGGTACGATGCTGTGCGCCGCCACGCCGAATCTGACCAACCAGCTTCGGCAGACGCTCTGGCGGCAGCAAAAGCCCATGATCCTGACTTCCGGTACTCTGGCAGTGGGCGAGGACTTCCGCCGGTTCAAGGAAGCGACGGGACTGCTGACAGACAGCCGTGTGCGGGAGTCTGTCAGCCCTTCACCCTTCGCATACAGCAAGAACTGCCTGCTGTATGTTTCGCGCCTGCCGGCCCATCAGGACGCCGGACAATACTATGACAGCCTGGCGGGGGAGATCGCCGCCCTGCTGGACGCGGCCCACGGCCATGCCCTGGTGCTGTTTACATCCTACGCTGCCATGTTTGCGGTGAAGGAGCGCCTGCGGGAAAAGGAACTGGCCTATCCGCTGTTCACCTTGGGCCGGAACGCGGTACACACCACAAGGCAATTCAAGAGTACGCCCGGAGGTGTCCTGTTGGCCACCGGAGCCGCCTGGGAGGGGTTTGACTTCCCTGGGGACTGTGTGTCCCTGCTGGTGATCCCCAGACTGCCATTCCCAATCCCGGACGCACTGAAGGAAAAAGAGCGGGAGCAATACCCTACATTTCATGCCTTTCTGCGGGGCGTTGTGGTGCCTGAGATGCAAATCAAGCTGGAGCAGGGCTTCGGACGGGCCATCCGCCTGGAGACGGATACCTGCGTGGTGGCCATTCTGGATGAGAGGGCCGCCAGGGACCAGCGTTATTGGAAGGACGTACTGGCCGCACTGCCGGAGATGCCAGTCACCCAGGACATCCATCGGGTAGAGGCGTTTATCCGCGGCGTCAAGCCGGACAGCTACTTCCAGGAGGGCGCGGCATGATCAACGCAAAGACAGAGTTACAGTATCAGCTTGCCCTGGGTATCCTGATACAGATGAGAGCGGCGGGCTTCATAACAGAGAATGAGGCAGAGCGCATCCGGTACTTGGCCATGGAAAAATACCGCCCTGTAGCTGTTCGGGAATAGAACTGGATATTGCCAGAAAGTTGTGGTAGGGTTGTCGCTGCAGGATCAGAGACATTTGCGGAAAGGCGGGAAAACCACATGGAGTATCCCTATTACGCCGAGCAAACGTATATGTATACCGGATATGTGGAGGCTAGGATCTTGACCGCTCAAGAGGCGGAAATCCTTGGCTATGAGGATGGCTATGTTGATTCCAGAGATAACTGTAAGGTCTATGTGGACGGCTTTGACAGCGAAATGGATGCGCGCAGACATTTGGCAGATTTAACAGACTGCCATATCATAAATTGACAAAGTTGGGAAGTCAGATACAGCTTAAACCGGCATTACAATCAGCCGATAACTGTTCGGGAATCGTACTGGATATTGCCCGGAGGGTGTGGTAGTGTTGTCACTACCGAAGAACAGAAAGGGTGGAGTAAAATGAGCGGACAGAAAAACGCACCATTGAATGTGGCAGTATATTGCAGGGCCGGGGTCAGCGAATATGCTCTGGAAATCCAAAAGCAGCGTGCTGCGGCGGTCATCCAGGAACATGATGGCTGGAACCTCGTGACCACATATACAGACTTCGGCACAGGCCCTCAGTTCAATAGGAGGCCCGGCTTCAAAATGATGGTGGCCGATTGCCGGAAGGGGCTGATCGACAAAATCCTGGTCAAGTCCCTTTCCACGCTGGCGCGGGACGTCTGGAGCTGTATGAAAGTCCTGCGGGAACTCACCGCGCTTGGCGTTACCATCCGGTTTCTGGATGAGAACATCGATACGGAGGCCGATAGCCGGTGGATGGAGTTCCTGAACATTTACAGCGCATTGAGTGCTGTGGGGCGTGAAGAAGTAGGGGCGGCGGAAACGACGTCAGATATTGTTCCTGTACTCCAATAACAGGCAGCAAAGGGCTGGAGAAAGGAGGAGCTGATGCGTGGCTTCCAATGTGACAGTAATTCCACCCAGAGCAGTGCGTCCAGATGTCTTGCACGTTGCGGCCTATTGTCGAGTCAGCTCTGACTCCGCTGATCAGCTTCACTCCTATGCGGCCCAGATCCGTTACTATACGGACCTGATCCAGAATCATGATGGATGGGATTTGGTGGATGTCTATGCCGACGAGGGCATTACGGGCACCCGGATGGACAAGCGGGAGGATTTCAACCGCCTGTTGGCAGACTGCCGCAAGGGAAAGATCGACAAGGTGCTGGTCAAATCCATCTCCCGCTTTGCCCGCAACACCCGTGATTGCCTGGCCTCTCTCCGGGAGCTGTTCCGCTTGGGCGTATCCGTCCAGTTTGAAAAAGAGAATATTGATACCGGAACGCTCACCACCGAACTGATGGTGAGCGTTTCCAGCTCTCTGGCCCAGCAGGAGTCCGTCTCCATCTCCCAGAACCAGCAGATGAGCTATCAGAGGAGGATGGAGCGGGGGGAGTTTATCACCTGTACGGCGCCGTATGGATATCGAATGCCAGATGGGAAGAACCTTGTCATTGAGGAGAGTGAGGCCAGAGAAGTTCGGTGGATGTTTCAGGCTTATTTGGACGGAAACAGTGTGAAACGGATCGCTGAGGAGATGAACCGTAAAGAAGTCCATAATTCCTGGAAACGAGGAGTGTGGTATGAGCAGCTGGTCCGCAAGATGCTTTCCAATGAAAAATATGTGGGGGATTCCCTGTGCCAAAAGACATATACAGCCAATACCTTCCCATTTGTCAAAAAAACCAATCACGGAGAAGTTGATCAATACTATATTGAAAACACGCACCCAGCCATCATATCACGGGAGACTTATGATAAAGTGCAGAATTTACTGAAAAAGCGCGCGGAGCGCCGCCCGTCATCCAGACAGAGAACACCGTTGTGCCTAAAGGTCATCTGCGGAAACTGCGGATCGGTATATATGCGGCGAGTCAATAAAAGCGGCCACACGACATGGGTGTGCAGAAAACATGACCGCAACGCCATTGACTGTCCCAATGGCAGAGTCCCGGAGGCAGAGCTTTATGGGGCCTTCGTGCGGATGTACAACAAGCTGAAGCGCAATACGGGAGTTGTCCTGCTGCCGGCCATAAAACAGATGGAAGAACTTAGAGACGTGATCCAAAGGGGCAATCCTGCTATGCTGGCCGTGAACAAGGCCATTGCCAAGGCAAGTGAGCAGAGCTATAACATCAGCAAGCTTCAGACAGCCGGGCTCTTGGACACCGATGCCTGCACAGCTAAGTTTAATGAGATCAGCGCACAGCTGGCGAAGCTGCGGGCGGAACGGCGCAGATTGTTGGAAAATGAGGACATAGACGACGCAATCGATGCCCTTCAACAGACGGTTGACCTTATCCGGCATGGGCCGGAGCGTCTGGAGGAATTCGACGAGGGCCTGTTCCACGACTTGGTGGAGCAGATCGTCGTGGAGTCCCAGACCTGCGTCCGCTTCCGGCTGCAGGGAGGCATTGAACTGAAAGAGCTGCTGAAGGAGACTGGAAGATGAACCATCGGAAAATATTGTACGGATATCAGATCCGGGATGGCGAGATCGCCATTGTGCAGGAGGAGGCGATCCTCGTGCGAAGGGTATTCTCCCTCTACACCGGCGGCCTGTCCTATCAGAAAATTTCAGATCTTCTCAATAGGGAGGAGGTCCCGTACAGCCAGGAAGCGCCAGCCTGGGATAAGCACAAGGTCAAGCGGCTGCTGGAGAACCCCCGCTATACAGGCCAAGATGGATACCCTGCCATCATTGATAAAGTGGGGTTTGAAGAGACGCAATCGCATATTCATGAAAAGACGGCAGGATACGCACCCAAAACCGGGCGGCCCGTATTGCGATTGAAGGGGTACCTGCGTTGTTCGAAGTGCGGCGCCCATCTGCGTCGGGTGGCTGGAAAAAATCACAGAGCGGACACGCTGTACCTCAAGTGTGAGGGGTGCGGCGCTATGTTCACCATTCCGGATGAAATGTTGCTGGAGGATGTCACACATCAGGTAACGGAACACGATGCTCCCAGCCAGGAGCCCTATCAGCCGTCCGGAGAAGTGATCCGCCTGACCAACGCCATCAACCGCGGACTGGAGCACCCGGACCACCCGGAGGAGCTGGTCTCTCTCATCCTGCAGGGTGCCGCGGCCCGCTATGACTGCTGCCCCGCAGCTATTCCATCTGAACGAGAAAACTACCCGCTGGATGTGGATTGGAACCGCATCCGGCAGGTGGTTTTTCATATTACCATCTCGGCAGAAAATATGGTGGCTGTCACCTTCCGATAAGCCGCCAGGAAAGGAAAATACATGGAACAGGCATTGGAACGTCGTGTGCATATTATCCCGGCAACCAAGAAGTCTACCGATCCCAAATCCTCACATCATGGCAAACAGCGAGTCGCGGCTTATTGCAGAGTGAGCACTAACAATAAGGAACAGATCAACAGCTATGAGGCCCAGAAAGTCTACTATACCCAGAAAATCGAGGAAAACCCGGATTGGGAGCTGGCCGGCATCTTTGCTGACAAAGGCCTCTCTGGCACCAGCTTAAAAAAGCGGGATAATTTCAACAAGATGATTGCCGCCTGCAAGCGAGGAAGGATCGACACCATTCTTACCAAATCCCTCTCTCGATTTGCCCGGAACACAGTGGACTGCCTGGAGACGGTTCGAATGCTGCGGGCTCGTGGGATCGGGGTCATCTTTGAGAAGGAGAACATCAATACGCTCACTGAGTCCAATGAGTTCCTCATCACCTTGTTCAGCGGATTTGCCCAAGCGGAAAGTGAGTCCCTCAGCGGAAATATTGCCAGAGGGAAAATGATGAGTATGCAGGCTGGCAATGTGCCCTTTCAATACAAGAAGCTGCTGGGCTACCGCGAGGGGGAGGACGGCAAGCCGGAGATCGACCCCGAGGAGGCAAAGACGGTGCGCCGGATTTACCGCCGCTACCTGGACGGATGCAGCTTATCCCAGATTCAGCGGGAACTGGAAGCAGACCATGTCCCCACCGCACGGGGTATCCAGCGGTGGTCCTATCAGGTGATCCATAATATCCTCACCAACGAGCGTTACATCGGGGATGCCCTGCTGGGAAAGACCTATGTTCTGGATTGCATCAGCAAAGAGGTGCGGAAAAACAATGGAGAGCGTCCACAATACTATGTGGAGAACAATCATCCGGCGATCATTCCAAGAGAGTGGTTCCAACGAGTAAAGGAGGAAATGACTCGCAGGGCCAGCAAACGGAAGGTCATGCAGCGGCACGGTAAGACAGAGCTGGGCAAATACTCCGCCAAATACGCCCTCTCTGAACTCCTGGTATGTGGGGAGTGCGGTACGCCCTATAAACGGTGTACCTGGGCCAGAAACGGGAAGAAGCGTATCGTGTGGCGGTGTGTCTCCCGCCTGGAATTCGGAACGAAATACTGCCATGGATCTCCAACCTTGGATGAGGAAAAACTGCATCAGGCGATCCTGGAAGCCCTGAATGAGTTCGCCCAGGCGGACAGTGAGGTCAAGGAGGATATGCTGAATTTTACCCGTCTGGTTTGGGCGGGCCAGGAGGCGGATGGTACCAGCCTGATCTCCCTGAAACAGCGGCTGGTGGACATCACGGCGGAACAGGCGTTACTGCTGGACAGGGGGCTGGAAAACATGGACGACCTGGACCTCAACGCCCAGCTCAAGGCCCTGATGGACGAAAAGCAGGCGGTGCAGGAGCAGATCCAGGCCGTGGAGCAGGAGGCCGCTCAAAGCGAGAACCGGATGTCCCGCATGGCGGAACTGCGGGAATGGATGGCCAAGCTGGAGATCAACACGGAATACAACGACGAGCAGGTGCGCATGGCGGTGGAGCGGATCACGGTGGTGGACGCGGAGACCATCCATATCAAGTTTCGGTATCCGGGATTGGAAATGGACAAGAAGCTGAACTGAGAGGAGAATGCGGAAACATGGCACTCTTTCTAACAGGCGATACGCATGGAGATTTCAGAAGATTTCTGCCGGAGAGCTTCTATGAACAAGAAAGGCTGACCAAGGAGGACCTCGTCCTGATTTGCGGAGACATGGGCGGCGTGTGGTATGGAGACTGCCGGGATGACGAGGGGCTGGACTTCCTGGAGCGCCGGCCCTTTACCACCCTGTTTGTGGCCGGAAACCACGAAAACTATGACGCCTTGCGGACCTATCCGCTGGAGGATTGGCACGGCGGGAAAATCCGGCACATCCGCCCCTCTGTACTCCTGCTGGAGCGTGGACAAGTGTTTGACCTAAATGGGAAACGGATTTTCACCATGGGAGGGGCCAGCAGTCACGACATCCAAGGCGGCATTCTGGAACCGGATGATCCCTTGTTCCTCCTGAAATTCCACACGCTGGAAGCCAAAGGAACACCTTTTCGGGTCAACCACCGATCCTGGTGGAAGGAGGAGCTGCCCAGCCCAGAAGAGTATCTGGAAGCGAGAAGAAACCTGGATAAGACAGGCTGGGAGGTGGACTACATCATCACCCATTGTGCGCCCACCAGCATCCAGAATGAGCTGCTCCGGGAAAGGTCTAAACCGGATGAGCTCACGGACTTCCTGGAGGAGGTGCGGCAGCGATGCCGGTTCCGATATCACTTCTTCGGACATTACCATGGTGACGGAATCATCCAGAAACGATTTGTGATGCTGTATAAGCAGATCTTGCGATTGAAATAGAGCAAGGGGGACGATCTTACATATCGTCCCCCTTGCTCTGTTCCAGACCGATGAGTCAGGAGGAGCAACCTATAATTTGTACTATACAAAACAGACGGAAAATGGTACAATATTAGAAAATACAGACTTTGTTTCCCGCACTCTGGATTTACTGGGGTTGCCAGAGCATGGCGTGAGGAGAAGGGGATTCCATTTCAGACAAGAGGAAAGTAAGGAGGCGAACACCGAATGGCATCGCAGCCGATTTATCAGTTTTATGCTGAACTAAAAGATTATCAGCCAAAAATGTGGCGCAGGTTTCAAGTCTCTGGTAATATTACCATGGCTCGACTTGGATATATCCTTATGACTTTATATGAGATGCAGGGAAATCATCTGTTCTGCCTCACGGTTCCGATTCATGAAAACACAAAAACAAACCCGATGTTGCCCAGAGTTGGTTCTGTGCTAAAAGATAAGACCTTGCGGTTTGAGATCGACAACGGAGAGGAAACTCCGAACAAAAGTAGAGGAGCCCTGGATGCGTCAAGGTACAAGATTCGCTCTGTGCTTCAAGGATATTCAGGCGAAAAACTGGTCTTAGAATATGACTACGGCAACGGATGGGAAGTAGAAGTTACCTTAGAGGAGATTTTGAAGGATAATGAACTGGCTGGCCGTGAACTGCCGCGTGTGCTCGATGGCGAGGGCTATGGGATTATAGAGGACTGCGGTGGACCTAATGAACTGGAACGACTGGCGGAAGCATTTCTGAAGAAAAGCGGAAATGATTATGAGAACTATAGAAAGTGGCTGGGCCGGGATGAGCTCGATTTAACCGCTTTTGATTTGGAGAACATGAATCTACGGCTTAAGAAAGTCCCTCGCATCTACACGGAATTGTATGAATATCGTTGTGCCCCATCTCAACACTCTCTCGATTTCTGGGCGAGAAAGTTTCCGCAATAAATGAAACACTGACAAGACAAGGGGTTCGCGTTGCCTAGTGTATTTTTCAAAAAAAGCGAAGCGAAAAAACACGAGGGCCGGAAACCGTTGCGCTGCAAGGCTTTGAGACCTGCATCTTTTTTATCAACACATGACAAGGTGAATGACCCTACTTGATCTGAACAGATGTTTTACTTTGTTCAAATCAGGTAGGGTCGTTTTTATATGATAAGGAGTTCAAAGTTTTTAGATGAGGATTTTGATGAATTATGTCTGTTCATAAATCCACTCATCTGGTATAATTTATTTATCTTATTGGTAATGGTTGTCCAATTATGTTGTTGTGGATATCAAAATCCGGAAGGTGGTGAAGTACTTATGTATTATTCTCCATTAAGATATCCCGGCGGTAAAGGCAAACTTGCGCCATTTATGAAGATGATTATAGAAAAAACTGGTCATGTGGGTGGCACATACATAGAACCGTTTGCTGGAGGGGCAGGCATAGCTGTTGATTTGCTGTTAAACGATGTCGTTTCAGAGATCGTAATTAATGACTATGACAAGGCAATCTATTCGATGTGGAAAGCAATCCTTACGCAGACGAACGCATTTATCGAACTAATTAGGAATACCCCAGTGACGGTTGATGAGTGGTATCGTCAAAAAGAAGTATATTCCTCTCGCGGCAATAAATACTCTTTGGAACTGGGATTTGCGACATTTTATTTGAATCGAACAAATCGTTCGGGAATCATCAAGGGTGGTGTAATCGGGGGAAAAGAGCAAACCGGAAAATGGACAATGGAGGCTCGGTTTCATAGGGAGCATCTGATAGAAAGAATTCTTGAAATTGCAAAACAGAAGAGACGAATTCATTTATTTAATAAGGATATAAATAGTTTTTTGATGAACTACGCTCCAAAGTATTCGGATAACGCCCTAATATACTTTGACCCGCCATATTATGAAAAAGGTCGGGAACTGTATATGAACTTTCTTCAGCATAAGGATCATGTGGAAATTAAATCAGAAATTGAACGCTTGGAAAAGGCAGACTGGGTCATCACATATGACGATTGCCCAGAAATACTAAGTCTTTATCATGACCACATCTGTAAGCGGATAAATTGGAATTATTCAGCTGCGACAAAAAGAATTGTTAACGAAATTGTGATTTTTCGAAATACAGAAATGATTCCAACAGAAGAAGAGTTTCATATAAACAAGGTTAAAACTGTACTACATGATATCCATGATGTAGCCAAATAGAAAGATATGAGGCAGAAATTATGGGATTAAAATTAGTAAGTGTTGATATTGAAAACTTTCGAAGTTTTCGTGATGTTAACTTTAATATTGGGCGAAAAATTACGGCGATAAGCGGTCAAAACGGAGTGGGAAAATCTAATCTGGTTTCCCTGATTGCTTCTGGGTCTGGACTAAATCGCAAAGCTAATTTAGGAAGCAATTTCCAACCCGAATTTTATAGTTACTTTAACATTGATATTGCAGAGGATTATTCCAAATATGTGTTGTACTTAAAGTATGAGGAAGATGGAAAACCAGGTAGTGTTGTAAAGAAATTGACATTTAAGGACGATACCGCAACGAAACGCGGAATCAGAATTATTCCACGAACATCAAATTATAAACTGGGAATCGGATATAAAGAAGCTGAACAACAAGCAAAAAATAATTTTGGAGTGGGTGGCGCAGCCAGAGTCCCTGTGCCGACAATCTATCTTAGTATTTCTCGTTTGTATCCATTGGGAGAACGGAAAGATACTGTTACTGTTACTCCCATCAAAAAGACAAATAAGTTGTATCAAAAAGAGGCTGATGCAAAGTTTAGAGAATGGTACAACTTAGTTATACCTGGATCGATTAGAAATGATGCGACTTTAAGTGTGATTGAAAAAAAGACAAGTTCAAGAGCATCACTACATATGGATATGGAGCGCACCCCCACCCTATCTCAATCTGTCGGACAAGATAACATTGGGAACATTGTAAGTGCATTAGTTGATGTCTATATTCTGTCCCAACAGCCTGATTATGCTGGGGCAATTATTTGTATTGATGAAGTTGAAGTATCCCTTCATCCGGATACACAAATTCGTCTATTGACATTACTGAAGAAACTTTCTGAAGAGTTGGACATTCAATTTGTTGTGAGTACCCATTCTTTGACACTACTAAAAGAACTCTTAAAAATGCAAGAGAAAAAACCGGAAGATTATGCTGTTGTGTATTTAAAGAATCCATCAGCACCGATGGTAACAAAGCATCAGTCCTATGAATTATTGAAGGCAGATTTACTGGGACAAACTACATTCGATAGGCCAAAACCTAAAATTTATTTTGAAGATGAGGTTGGGCAGCATATTTTCCATCTGCTGGTTAGATCACTTGATCAGCAATATGAAACACTTAGTACTGGCAACGAATTGCGTGGTCATGGTACGCCAATAGATACTATTCCTCTTAAACAAAGCATAGAAGCACTTGAACCTCTTCGAAACATTGAACCCAATCTGCTCCAGATGGTTATGAATTTGGGATGCGAAAATTTAATCCAAATTGCAGAAAAAGATTCGAATTACTTTAGTCGTGTAATCTTTCTGCTTGATGGCGATGCCAGATATAAAGAAACCGCACAAAAGCCTAAAGTAAGAGATTATTTGCTTTCTCAATATGATGCTCGTGGTATTTCGGACCGCCAACATACCCCCAATATTTGCTTTTTGCCGAACTATTTTGCGCCAGAGTCATATCTTTATAGGATTATCTTTGAATTAACAAACAGCGAAAATGATCATGCGATTTTTTGGAGAACATTAGATCAGAAAGAGGAAACAGCTCTGTATACAGCGACAAAAATTCGGGATATTTTTTCTGGACTGCCCGGGGAATTTAATAATGATGACTTAAAAAAGATTTTTGGAGAATATCACAACGATCCCACTAAGAATAGTGAAATCTGGAGGTTTATTGATAAATCTGGTATACTTGACTACTACTACGGAGATTATGGAACAATTAGCGAACTTTTAAAATTTTTTACTAACTTCAAACGGGCATATGAGATGACACGTTCTAAAACTTTGGCTAACAGATTCGGTTAGCATAAAGCATCGGATAAACACAAAATTTGCTTTTTAGTGGATTGATTTTTAACCTCAATTCGTCTCTACCCTCTCCGAATCTCATCGTAATACCGTCTCACCGTATTTTTATCTACCTGTACAGCCTTGGCAATGGCGCTCTTGCTGGTAACTTCCGGATGCTTCCGCATATAGGCGGCGATGGCTTTCTTCTTCTCGCTGATCCCGTCCGGGATAGCATCCAGGTTTCCGCTCTCCTTGATGGCCTTGATCTCCGCCTTCATCTGCTCGATCAGCCCAGGCAGGAGCGCCTCGCACTCCTCCCGCGTTTTGGCGTACACATTGCGGGAGTGCTTCTTGCCGTCCGGCCACACTGGAGAGTAGCGCCCCTCCCAGCAGTTCTCGCTGATCTGGGTGATACACCCGGTGCCGGGCTTCCGTTTCCCTCCTACATAGGGCTGGAATGTGGTCATGGTCCGTTTCTCTTGCGGCTCCGCAGGTGATTCCTGTGGAGCCGCTTT
>ERZ827423.1309-NODE-1309-length-24971-cov-6.454969_pt1 | contig 24971 bp, 20 predicted proteins | sample MGYA00519775_ERZ827423 | MGnify/ENA primary metagenome ERZ827423 (study PRJEB31778, sample SAMEA3449296) | human gut metagenome | biome: human gut; feature: human-associated habitat; material: faeces | place: United Kingdom | collected 2010/2012 ...
AGAAGTTGGAGGAACTAAACCAAAGATGAATCCCATTGGAAACTATTGAAACGTCCGATTACCAAAAGTTTTCGGACGTTTTTTCTTTATTTTTCCAATTGATAATATGATTATTTGGATATCTCACATATTATGATTATAATTGCATCCAATTATTTGTAAATGTTTTATCATGTGTACATTAAAAGATGTGAGTGTTCCTATATACACCACCATTTTAAACGATGACGGTCGTTATTATATATATAAATGGGATGTTGTAAAACACCAGTATGGAGACGATCCTCTTAATAAAAAGGTTTCTTTGATGAATATTCAGCTAATCAAGCTGTCGAACTTCTAAATTCCGAGATACAACCTCTTCTTCTTCACCTTTATGTAGATAGGGCGGAGAAATCGGGTAAGGATTTGAGCAATAAGGACAGCTAATTTTAGCTCCTATATCGTTATAGGTTTGTAATAGATCATCTGATATACTCATGCCACATTTTCGTTTGCATGTGGGACATTCAAGTACATAAAAATTGTCTTTCATGTTTGTTTCATTTAATATGTGATAAATATAGCCTTTGCAAATCATTTTTTCAACCTCTTACCCAACATTTTTCACATCAGCATAACGGAAAATTCCAATGGAGCGTTTGAACATCATTCTGAAATCCTTGATATTTATTGTTATATTAATGCTGGGTAATCTGATATATCATTCCCTAAATTTTAATTGTTGCTGTTTTGTTACCTTATACTATAATTATCAACTTATGTCATTGATAATAGGATATATAGTTATAATATTTATCTTGAAGGGAAGAAAAGAAATGGCTTCGCCAAGCAGACCAACCGATTTACTGAAGTTCACCAATGATAGCACCTGTTTTTTCTTTTGGCTGCAAAAATATTCGCGACTGCATCTTGCAAAATATAGAAATGCCGCATACGATTTTATGCGGGAAAATATGATGTTTTTTGCGGCAATTGGTTGTAACTTTGCAGCCTATAATACTTTAACAACTTAGTCTGGCTGAAATAAATATAATAACAACATAGCTATGTCAATAGATAACATTATTTCGTCGGCGGTCGCCGAAGCCCTGAAGTCGCTCTATGGTGCGGATGTGGACGCTTCCACAATCGTTCCGCAGACCACAAAGAAAGAATTTGAAGGCAATCTCACGATTGTAGTTTTTCCGTTCCTGAAAATGTCGAAAAAAGCTCCTGAAGCCACGGCTCAAGAAATCGGCGAGTACCTCGCCAGCAACTGCGAGGCAGTGAAGGCTTTCAACGTGATTAAAGGATTCCTCAACATCACCATCGAACCGAAATTCTGGCTCGGAGTATTGCGGCATATCGAGGACGATGCCGACTATGGTTTCAAGAAAGCCACACCCGACAGCCAACTCGTGATGATTGAGTATTCCTCGCCCAACACCAATAAGCCGCTCCACCTCGGACACGTGCGCAACAACCTGCTGGGCTACAGCCTTTCGCGCATTATGGCGGCAAACGGCTACAAAGTGGTGAAGACCAACATCGTCAACGACCGCGGCATACACATCTGCAAGTCGATGCTCGCTTGGCAGAAATGGGGCAACGGAGCCACTCCGGAATCCACCGGGAAGAAAGGCGACCACCTCATCGGCGATTTCTACGTGGAATTCGACAAGCACTACAAGGCCGAAGTAAAAGAGCTTGAGGCAAAAGGCATGTCGAAAGAAGAGGCAGAAGCCGCATCACCGCTGATGCAGGAAGCCCGCGAAATGCTGCGCAAATGGGAATCCGGCGACGAGGAGGTACGCTCGCTCTGGCGCACCATGAACTCGTGGGTATATGCCGGTTTCGACGAGACATACAAGCGTCTCGGCGTAGATTTCGACAAAATATATTACGAAAGCGAGACATACCTCGAAGGAAAGGCAAAAGTGCTTGAAGGTCTGGAAAAAGGAATCATGTACCGCAAGGAAGACAATTCCGTATGGGCCGACCTCACTGCTGACGGACTCGACCACAAATTGCTGCTCCGCAGCGACGGCACATCTGTATATATGACACAGGACATCGGGACAGCAAAGCTCCGCTATCAGGACTACCCCATCGACAAGATGATATACGTAGTGGGCAACGAGCAGAACTACCATTTCCAAGTGCTCGCGCTCTTGCTTGACAAGCTCGGTTTCAAATGGGGAAAAGACCTCGTGCATTTCTCCTACGGCATGGTTGAACTGCCGGAAGGCAAGATGAAGTCGCGCGAGGGAACTGTGGTCGATGCCGACGACCTGATGGACGAGATGGTAAACACCGCCAAAGAGATGTCGATGCAGCTCGGCAAGCTCAACGACTGCTCAAAGGAGGAAGCCGACAAGATTTCGACAATAATCGGACTCGGCGCGCTGAAATACTTCATCCTGAAAGTTGACCCGCGCAAGAACATGACGTTCAACCCGAAAGAATCCATCGACTTCAACGGCAACACCGGTCCGTTCATACAATACACCTACGCACGCATCCAGTCAGTGTTGCGCAAGGCTGCGGCCGACAACATCAGCGAGACTTTCGACAATGCAAACGTAGAGCCTAACGAGAAAGAGATTTCCCTAATCCAGCGGCTTGCCGATTTCCCGGCATTAGTCGAGGAGGCAGGAAAAACCTACAGTCCGGCGTTGATAGCCAACTATGCCTACGACTTGGTGAAAGAATACAACCAGTTCTATCACGACTACTCCATCCTGCGCGAGGAGAATGCCGACATCCGCGCATTCCGCCTCTCGCTGTCGCGCACTGTCGGCGACACCGTGCGCCGTGCAATGTGGTTGCTCGGTATAGAAGTGCCGGAAAGAATGTAGATTGCCTGATTAATAATAATTAACTACGGCAAACACGTTTGGCATAAAGTTTGTCATATCTTTGTGCCAAAAGGTGGAATAATTTTCCGCTATTTATAAACTTAATACTATTAAAATGGACAATTTCAATCAATTTGGTTACAACCAGCCATCCGCAGTGATGACGCAGGAAATATCGAAAGTGATGCGCGGAGTGTATATGCGCATGTGCCTTGCTTTGGTCGTGACCGGTCTTGTTTCTTTTTTCGTGGCAGCAGAAGGCTCGCTCGTACAGCTGATGGCCACAAGCCGCCTGTTTTTCTGGGGACTTATAATCGCTGAATTCGGAGTGGTGATAGCGATAAGCGGAGCGTTGCATAAGATGAGTTCCGCCACGGCATCGTTGCTTTTCTATCTTTATGCCGTGCTCAACGGGATAGTGTTCTCCACACTGTTCTACGCTTTCGACCTTTCGTCACTGGCTCAGACATTCCTCATCACGGCAGGTGTGTTCGGTGCGATGACTGCCTACGGATACTTTACTAAAAACGACCTTTCGCGCTTCGGCTCGCTGATGGTGATGGCTTTGTTCGGACTTATCATCTGCACAATTGTCAACATCTTCATTGCAAGCAGCACGATGGACTGGATAATCAGCTTTGCCGGCGTAGCCATTTTCATCGGGCTGACAGCATGGGACACCCAGAAAATCAAGACAATGCTTGCCTACGACGGCGGTGCCAACACAGGCAAAATCGCCACAATCGGAGCATTGAGCCTCTATCTTGATTTCATCAACCTGTTCCTCTACCTGCTCCGCTTCTTCGGCTCAAGCCGCGAATAAGATTCCGGATAATATAAAAATATATGTCCGCAATGCTTGTTTAAAGGCATTGCGGACATATATTTTATGCGCATTTGGATTAATGTTTCACAAAGTTTTCAGCAAACGCTCATAAATTTCCGCATCTTCCTCCAAGAAACAACAAATGACTACATCGCCCTTGTACCTTCCGCTTTCGATATATTGCAAAATTGTACTCAATGCTATCTTCGCAGCCTCTTCCCGCGGATAGCGGTAAACACCCGTGCTGACACAAGGGAAAGCGATGCTTTCCAGCTTGTATTCAGATGCCATCTCCAATGCACTGCCGTAGCACGAAGCCAAGAGCTTATCCTCTCCATGCCCGCCGCCATGCCATACCGGTCCGACCGTGTGGATGATTTTCTTGCAGGGGAGCTTGTAGGCATCCGTAATCCGGCTTTCCCCTGTAGGGCAGCCTCCCAGCGTGCGGCATTCTTCCAGCAGTTCCCGGCCTGCCGCCCGGTGAATGGCGCCATCCACACCCCCGCCGCCCAAAAGCGAGTTGTTTGCGGCGTTCACAATGGCACCCACACGCAGCCGCGTGATGTCACCCCTCACCACCTGTATGGATTTTCTTGCATTCTCCATTTCTCCTTTCATAAATAATCCTTACCGGCCATAGCCCTCGGCTGAACGACAGAGCTATGCACCTGTCTGGGCAAACTCCATCAGATAAGCCTTGATGAATCCGTCTATGTCGCCGTCCATCACACCATTGACATCCGAAGTCTGATAACCTGTACGATGGTCCTTGACACGGCGGTCGTCGAACACATAGCTGCGTATCTGCGAACCCCACTCTATCTTTTTCTTTCCGGCCTCGATTTTCGCCTGTTCCGCCATACGCCGCTGAAGCTCCATATCATATAATTGCGAGCGGAGCAACCGTAGCGCATTCTCGCGATTGTCGAGCTGCGAGCGGGTTTCTGTATTTTCAATCAGAATTTCACGAACCTCGCCTGTATCCGGGTCTTTATAATTATAGCGCAAGCGCACGCCTGTCTCCACTTTGTTGACGTTCTGGCCGCCTGCGCCGCCGCTGCGGAACGTGTCCCACGAAATATCGGCAGGATTGATCTGCACTTCTATAGTATCGTCGACCAATGGTGTGACAAAAACGGAAGCGAACGAAGTCATACGCTTGCCCTGCGCATTGAACGGCGAAACCCTCACGAGCCGGTGCACACCGTTCTCGCTCTTCAGATAACCGTAGGCGAAATCGCCTTCCACCTGTATAGTGACCGATTTAATTCCGGCCTCGTCGCCGTCGACAAGATGCACGATGCTCGTCTTATACTTATGCTGCTCGCACCAGCGCAGATACATCCGCATCAGCATCGAAGCCCAGTCCTGACTTTCCGTACCTCCGGCTCCGGAATTGATTTTAAGCACCGCGCCGAGCTTGTCTTCCTCGCGCCGCAACATATTGCGCAGCTCCACTTTCTCGAAAGCGTCGATGGTGCGGGCATACATTTCGTCCAATTCCTCTTCCGAGAGCAATCCCTCCTTCACGAAATCGAATCCAAGCTCAAGCTCACCGACCATCTTGTCGATTTCCTCGTAGCTGTCAATCCAGAAATGCAATTCCTTCACCTTACGCATTTGCTTCTCCGCCGCTTTCTGGTCATTCCAGAAATCAGGCACATGCGTGCGCAACTCCTCTTCTTCTACCTCGACTTTCTTGCTGTCGATGTCAAAGATACCTCCTCAACGCCAGCTTGCGTTCTTCTGTCTCTTTTAGTTGGTCTTGAGTAATCATAATAATAAAATTTTCTGCAAAGATACTATTTTTCGTACATTTGTAGCGATTTCAACAGCAGTACAAATGAAAAGACCTATTATCAAGCTGATAACCATCTACATCCTGTTCGTGGCATTGTTCATTGTCCAGAGAACAATATTTATGGCATATTACCACAATCAGTTCGAGGGCATAGGCGCAAGCGGATTTTTCGGAGCATTGTGGCACGGACTGCCTCTCGACCTTTCTGTAGCCGGATACCTTACAGCAATTCCCGGACTGCTGCTGACCGCTTCAACAATCACAGGCGCCGGCAACAAAGCAATACGCAACATCGCGACAATTTATTTCGCAATAATATCGTTAGCAATATCCGTAATTTTCATAACCGACCTTGCGCTATACGAATTTTGGGGATTCCGCCTCGACACGACTCCAATATTCTATTTCACATCCTCCCCCAAAGACGCCATGGCAAGCGTAGGCGGAGGGTATATCGCCATCGGAATAGTCACAATTCTGATTTGCAGCGCGTTGACATTTCTTGCGTTCAAATCCGCCGTATTTAAAAAAGTACATAAAAGAACGGCACACCACAACCGATGGGCTGCGTTCCTCGTCACATTCCTGCTGACAGGTGCGTTGTTCATACCGATACGCGGCGGCTTCACCGTCTCGACAATGAACCTCAGCAAAGCCTATTTCAGCCAGAACCAACGGCTCAACCACGCCGCCATCAACCCTGCGTTCAGCCTTATGTACTCGGCCACGCACCAAACCAATTTTGACGAGCAATACCGGTATATGGACGATGCAAAAGCTACAGCCCTGCTCGCCGGAATGACTGACAAACCGGCTACCGACAGCATTCCGCAATTGCTCACAACCGAGCGTCCCGATATAATAATGATAATACTCGAAAGCTTTTCATCTCATCTGATGAAATCGCTCGGCGGAGAAGAAATCGCTACGAATCTCGACAGAATAGCATCCGAAGGATTGCTATTCACCAATTTCTATGCCAACAGTTTCCGCACCGACCGCGGACTGGTGTCGATTATCAGCGGATACCCCGCGCAACCCGGCACAAGCGTAATGAAATATGCCGACAAAGTGGAAAATCTGCCGTCAATCCCGCGCAGTCTGAAAAACGTCGGCTACGATCTTGCCTATTACTACGGCGGCGATGCCAATTTCACCAATATGTATGCCTATTTGGTGTCGTGCGGATTCGAGAAAATAATCTCCGACAAGGATTTTCCATTGTCACAGCGCACCAGCAAATGGGGAGCAAACGACGGCGTTGTATTCAACCGGTTTTCAAAGGATTATTTTTCTGAAAAAGCGCATGCACCGAGATTCCGCATAATCCAGACATCAAGCAGCCACGAACCGTTCGACGTACCTTATCAGAAATCGGACGACAAACGGATAAACGCATTCGAATATGCCGACAGTTGCGCCGGACATTTCATACGCCAACTCGAATCTTCCGGATTGTGGAATAATACGCTCGTCATTCTCGTGCCCGACCATTTCGGAGTGTACCCGGAGACCGACGACCAGATAGCGCGCCACCAGATACCGCTAATCATGACCGGCGGAGCATTGAAACTGAAAGGCAGAAACGGCACATACGCCTCACAAATTGACATTGCCGCCACATTGCTCCACCAATTAGGCATCAGCCATTCCGACTTCAAGTTCAGCAAGAACATTCTCAACCCGGCATCGCCGCATTTCGGATATTTTACCAGCCCCTCGATTTTCGGCATCATCACCCCTGACAATTCCCTGATTTATAATTGCGATGCCAATACCGTCATTTCTGACGAAGGCGAAGGCAAAGGAAATAACATCGAGAAAGGAAAAGCATTCCTGCAAAAGCTATACGACGATTTGGAATCCCTTTGAAACGAATTACGAGTATGATTGACCAACTTACAGCCATAGATACTGACTTATTCCTGACACTCAACGGAATACACAACACTTACTGGGACTACTTCATGAGCGCGTTCTCCGGAAAGCTGATATGGATACCAATGTATGTGTCAATCGCCTATCTGCTGTTCAAGAATCTCGACTGGAAAGAAGCCCTGCTGTTTGTCATAGCCATCGGGCTTGCGGCCGGGCTGTCGGACATCACATGCGCCAAAGCCATCCGCCCATTTGCCGAGAGGCTACGGCCTTCAAATCCAGACAACGTGATTTCCACTCTTGTCCACATAGTCGACGGCTACCGCGGAGGAGCATTCGGCTTCCCCTCATGCCACGCCGCAAATTCATTTGCGCTGGCAATATCCACAATTCTGATATTCCGCCGGCCTTTCCTATCATCGTGCATACTGCTATGGGCAATTGCCAATTCATATTCACGCATCTATTTAGGAGTACATTACCCCGGCGACCTGCTCGTTGGTGCAATAGTAGGCACACTGTGGGCCATAATAACAACGGCGGCGGCAAAGCTATTGTGCAAAAGAGTCCTATTCTACGAAATCGGCAAGCGAAAATTCGGCAGCACTCCTGTCGCAGCGTCAGTGTTTCTATCAACGACAGCAGCCATAGCCATATACTCGGCGATAATGACATTTGCCCTCTGATATTACGTAATTGTTACACCGCCGCAACATAAGTGTTACATCCGGATGTGAACTTTGCACAAATAAAAAATCAAACCGGATATGCACAAATATTTATTCTCTTTGTTGCTGGCAGCCATATTAGCCATGCCGGCAATGGCACAAAACCCATTCCGGCGCCCCAAATTGGTCGTCGGCGTAGTAGTCGATCAAATGCGCTGGGACTATCTCTACCGCTACCAAGAACGTTTCGGTGACAACGGGTTCAAACGCCTGATGCGTGAAGGCTTCAACTGTGAAAACACTATGCTTAACTACATACCGGCGGTCACCGCAATCGGACACACTTCGATTTACACCGGTTCCGTCCCGGCAATACACGGAATAGCCGGCAACGATTTCCATATCGACGGCAAACAGACATACTGTACCGACGACGCGGCAGTAGCGACAGTAGGCAGCAACTCCGACGCGGGAAAAATGTCGCCACATAATCTGAAAGTCACCACAATCGGCGACGAATTGCATCTTGCCACCAACTACCGCTCCAAAGTAATCTCCGTTTCGCTGAAAGACCGCGCTTCCATCCTTCCCGGCGGGCATACTGCCGACGGCGCATATTGGTTCGATGCCGAGACCGGCAATTTCATAACCAGCACATACTACCGCAAAGATTTGCCCGGCTGGCTCAAACAATTCAACGACCGGCAATTGGCAAAACATTATCTCTCGCAAGACTGGGAGACCCTCTATCCGACAGAAAGCTACAAGAACAGCACCGCGGACAACAACAGCTACGAAAACCCGTTCCCGGGAGCGGACACCCCGACAATGCCGGTAGCCACATCCAAGCTTATGGACAGTGAAGGATTGGGACTCATACGCAACACTCCTTACGGCAACACCCTGACCATCGACCTCGCATTAGCCGCCATCGACGGCGAGCGGCTCGGCAACCGCGGCGAGACCGACATGCTTGCAGTCAGCCTTTCGTCGACCGACTACATAGGCCACCAGTTCGGCACATACGCCATCGAGACCGAAGACACTTACCTCAGGCTCGACCGCGACATAGCGCGGCTGCTCGCCGCTCTCGACCAGAAAATCGGGAAAGGGGAATATCTGCTATTCCTGACTGCCGACCATGCCGCCGCGCATAACTTCAAATTCCTCACAGACAAAGGAATCCCAGCCGGCGGATGGGACATCGAAAAGACAAAGGCTGCGCTCAACAGCCATTTGAAAGCCGAGTTTAAAACAGATTGCAATCTCGTAAGCGGATTGTTGAACTACCAAATATTCCTCGACAATGAAAAAATCGACTCTCTCGGCATCAGCAAAGAGAATGTCGTAGCGGCAGCAATTGATTATATAAAAAGAGGGGAAGGCGTGTACTGCGCCGTCGAACAGGAAAACGCCGGGACAGCCACTCTTCCTTCCCCTATAAAGGACCGTATCGTCAACGGATATTATCCGGGGCGAAGCGGAGAAATTCAAATCATAATGCAACCCGGATGGTACGGTCTCGAATCCGAAGCGACAGGCGGGACCGACCATGGGGTATGGCACCCGTACGACACACATGTACCTCTGATATTTTTCGGCAGCGGAATCAATCCGGGCGCAACATTCACACCGGTTGAAATCACCGACATAGCGGCGACGGTATGCGCTTTGCTCCATATACAAATGCCTGACGGATGCATAGGAAAACCTGTCATTGAATTGACCAAGTAATATAGGACCATTTTATTTCCATCCTTTAAAAAGCATGGCCGTAACGCTGCTTACGGACGTGCTTTTTCCGTTTAACCCGAATCAGGCTAAATGTCGCATACAAGAGAATCAGTCTTTACTATCACATTCTTGGTTTGGGAGGCAGGAGATACTTTTTTCTCGCAATTGCCGACACACAACAACCCTACACTACATGTCACCACAATGATTCCGACAAGGGCCAACACAACATTTCTATTTTTCATAATTAAAATTTTTACTTCTACCCCCCCCCGATTTACATTAATTAACACGATATCGGAAAGAGCAAAATCATTGTCTAATAATTTTATCGTCGGCAAAGTAACTCCTTTTTTATGTATCCTGCAAGTTTATTAGCAAAAAAATCGTAATTTTGCAACCGGAAAATAGGTATAACAGGTTTATGCAGAACATCAGAAACATTGCTATCATCGCCCATGTAGACCATGGGAAAACCACATTAGTCGACAAAATGCTACTCGCCGGACATTTGTTCCGCGACAACCAGACGACAGGAGAATTGATGCTCGACAACAACGACCTCGAGCGTGAAAGAGGTATAACAATCCTCTCGAAAAACGTTTCAATCAACTACAAAGGATACAAAATCAACATAATCGACACACCGGGACACTCCGACTTCGGTGGCGAGGTGGAGCGCGTGCTCAATATGGCCGACGGATGCCTGCTGCTTGTCGACGCCTTCGAAGGCCCGATGCCGCAAACCCGGTTTGTGCTGCAAAAAGCCATACAAATCGGTTTGAAACCGATTGTAGTAATCAATAAAGTGGACAAACCGAACTGCCGTCCCGACGAAGTTAACGAAATGGTCTTCGACCTGATGTTCAACCTCAACGCAACGGAAGAACAGCTCGATTTCCACACAATCTACGGCTCGGCAAAACAAGGATGGATGAGCGACGACTGGAAAAAACCGACCGACAACATCATCCCGCTGCTCGATGCAATCATCGAATACATCCCTGCGCCTAAGACTCTTGAAGGCGCGCCGCAAATGCTAATCACATCGCTCGACTACTCGTCTTACGTAGGACGTATAGCCATCGGACGCGTACACCGCGGGGAGCTTCGCGAAGGTATGGAAATCGGACTGTGCAAAAAGGACGGCTCCGTTGCGCGCCAGCGCATCAAAGAACTGCATACATTCGAAGGTATGGGACGCAAGCGCGTGCAAAGCATCCAGTCGGGCGACATCTGCGCGCTAATCGGCATCGAAGGATTCGAAATAGGCGACACTGTAACCGACCCGGAAAATCCGGAGCCGCTGCCGCGCATAGCCATCGACGAGCCTACAATGTCGATGACTTTCACCATCAACGACTCTCCATTCTTCGGGAAAGACGGAAAATACGTTACTTCACGGCACATCGCCGAACGCCTTGAGCGCGAGCTCGACAAAAACCTCGCGCTGCGCGTAAAGAAAGAGCCACACGAAGATGTGTGGACCGTCTATGGACGCGGCGTTCTCCACTTGTCCGTGCTTATCGAGACTATGCGCCGCGAAGGCTATGAATTGCAAGTGGGACAACCGCAGGTAATCATCAAGGAAATCGACGGACAGAAATGCGAGCCGATAGAGCTTATGACTGTCAACGTCCCGGAAGAATATTCCAGCAAGATAATCGACATGGTGACACGCCGCCGCGGAGAGCTCACGTCAATGGTCACACAGAACGACCGCATACAGATGGAATTCCACATCCCTTCGCGCGGAATCATCGGATTGCGCACCAATGTGCTCACAGCATCGGCCGGCGAAGCCATAATGGCGCACCAGTTCCTGCAATACGAGCCGTGGAAGGGCGACATCGAACGCCGCACCAACGGTTCGCTCATTGCTATGGAGTCGGGTACGGCCTACGCCTACGCCATCGACAAGCTGCAGGACCGCGGGCGCTTCTTCATCTTCCCGCAGGAAGAAGTCTATGCCGGACAAGTTGTCGGAGAAAATGCCAAGGACAACGACATTGTGGTAAACGTCACCAAATCGAAAAAGCTCACAAATATGCGCGCGTCGGGAGCCGACGACAAGGCAAGGATAATCCCGCCTGTCGTTTTCAGCCTTGAGGAAGCGTTGGAATACATCAAAAACGACGAATACGTGGAAGTGACACCCAACCACCTGCGCATCCGCAAGATAATCCTCGACGAGACAGAGCGCAAACGCGCCAATAAAAACTGACACATACACAGAAAGGCGTATTAGACAACGGCATGGCAGTTACTTCTTATAATTGAAAAGGAATAACTGCCATGCCTTTAATATTTCCATCTTTTTCTCTGCAAGAACTTGCATATTTGACAAAATATCATATTTTTGCAGAACTTTCATTAACAACTAATTTTTTTGCTTATGAAACTATTTTACACAATTTTGTTTCTGACAGCTTCCGCAATCACCGCGCAGGCTGAAACAGTGTTTGAAAGCCCGCTATCGACAAAAGAGCAGGCCGATGATTGGACTGTCATCAACAGCAACAACGACGGCGACAGCTACACGTGGAAATTCGACGATTATTTCGGCATTATGGGATGCTCCACCACCAATCCCGACCTCGCCGCCGACGATTGGCTGATTTCTCCTGCAATCACGGTCGAGCAGGGAATGTATATGCTGACTTTTGAATATCGCGGCAGTACGGATGGCGACAAGTTGGATGTGTTCTACGGAAACGCTCCCACAGCCGAAGCGATGGACAACATGTTGCTCGACCTTGGTACAACGAGCGGGAATTTAGTGACATATACCAAAATGTTTACTGTCGGCTCGGCAGGTGAAATCCATCTCGGATTCCACGCAAAGAGCGACGCATGGAGCTATCAGGTGGCAATCCGAAACGTGAAACTTTCCACATCGGAAGGCAAGGACTTGCAGGCCGTAGAAGTAAGCACCTCTACAAGCGGCTACAATCTTGGCACAGCTCCGGTAAAACTCACCATCTACAACAACGGAGTAGCCGATGCATCCAACTTCCAAGTGGGCTACCAAATCAACAAGAATGAGGCAGTGACAGAAACAGTAGCGGCAACTGTAAAAGCCGGAGAAAGCTACGAATACACATTCACAACTCAAGCCGACTTATCGCAGCCAGGCACTTATGACATCAAAGCGTGGACAGCCCTTGAAGGCGATGAGCTTGCAAACAACAACGAATGCAGCACAAGCGTACAGCACTGCAAGATATCTGCAGTACCATATTCCACAAGCTTTGAACCTGAAGACAACACTGCCGACATAATCTTCCTTGACCTAAACGAAGACCCAGCCGATGATAAAAACGGCGACTGGGGAATTAATACCGATGACGGCTGGTTCTTCAACTTTGCACGCACAGGAAGCAACTCTCTATGCTATTTCTACAGCAAAAATCATCCGGGCGACGACTGGGCATTCATGCCTGCCGTTCATATGACCCCAGGCTACTACGCTGTGAAATTCTGGTATTCAGGCATGGATAGATACGCGGAAAAAATGAAATTATACTATGGCGAGCTGACAGAAGGACAGCAATCACCGACTCCGGAATCCATGACGCAGACAGTCGTTGATTTACCAAACATCGACACAAGTTCCTATGTTGAATCTGCAAATGTAATCCATATCGAAAAGGAAGGTGATTATATCTTCGGATTCTATTGCTATAGTGACGCCAACCAAAACACGCTTGCAGTGGATGATTTCTCAATCACGCCAATAGAGAATATCGAATCTGATTTGGCTGTGTCACTCATTTTCCCGACAACCGATTATCTCATCAAGGGCACATCCTCCACCCAAATAGCATTCTCCATAACCAACAACGGCATTGAAGCGATGGAGAACACCGCAATTACAGTATCAATCGACGGAAATCAAGTGAGCACAGACAACATAGCCACCATAGCAGCACAAGAGACAAAGCAATTTCTTACGCCGGAAGTGCTTGCAGACCTGGAAAGCGGCAACCATACATTAAAAGTAGAAATTATCAATGCAGGCGACCAAGTGGCATCCAACAATGCAGCAGACCTTGAGTTCAAATTGGTAGAGAATGCAACAGTCATATATGACTTCGAAACGGATGAAGAGCTTGAATACGGCGAGAAACCGGCACTTCCGGAAGGATTCATATTCAAGACAGAAGACGGAGGCACCGTCAACTCTGCCCTTTCAAGCGATTTCCCGAACAATGAGGCATGGAACTACATTGCCATCAACACACACGAATTATATGGCGACTGGATGTTTGGAGCGGCATCTTGGCTTGACGGTGCAGAACAAGCTGACCGCTGGTGCATATTCCCGAAAGTTAAAATAACAGGAAATAACGCCGATGCCGTATGGGCATCCATTTCTGCTGAGTCCAACTACCCTGAAACATACGAAGTACTTGTTTCCACAACCGGTACGGAAACTGCAGATTTCGAGAAAGTACTTACTGTTGAAAACGACGCTTCACAACCATCTCTGCACGGAGTAGATCTCTCGAAATACGACGGCAAAGAGATTTATCTCGCTATCAGACTCGTGACAGCCGACGGCTACTTCCTGACAATCGACAACGTTGGATTCTACGGCAACGTAAGCCTTGCACAAGGCGGAATCAGCAGCATTGCGGACAACAACTGGAAAGTGACTGTAAGCAGTGAAGAATTGACCTGCACGGCCGACAATGTAAGCAACATCGCCGTTTACGACATGAGCGGACGGTTCGTGGCCGGCAGCGATACGGAAACCGTCAACATCAGCGGACTGCAAAAAGGAATCTACATTGCCTCAATCACAGCAGACGGCAGTACACTGCAATACAAGTTTGCGAAATAAGCAGCAACAGCATATTCATAAGGAAAAAAGGATGCGGTGCTTCCGAGCCCGCATCCTTTTTTCCTTATTCTGCAAACTCAGCAAATCATCTTAAAGAAACGCCGTCAAGGACTGTGACATACATCTGTATCGCCTCACGGATTTCATCTGCATATATGAACTCGTCGGCCGTATGCGAGCGGGCGGAATCACCCGGCCCTACCTTAACCGAAAGGAAAGGCATTAAAGCCTGATCGCTCAATGTAGGCGACCCGAAAGGCTCTTTTCCGGCAAACGCCAACCGCTGGACGACAGGATGCCCTACCGGCACCGACGACGGACGCAACCGCAAGCTGCGCGGCTCAAGCACGCAATCAGGGACAGCCCCGCGAATCAGTTCCAATGTCTGCTCATTCGTATATGCGTCTGTTGTCCTGACATCCACTACAATCTTGCACAAATCCGGCACTACATTATGCTGCGTGCCCGCTTCCATCTGTGTGACACTAATCCTCACCGGCCCGAGATATTCCGACTCCAAAGGGAACCGCAAATCACGTAATGCGCCAACCACACCGATTGCCTTATAAATGGCGTTCACACCCTCGTCGCGGGCGGCATGCCCGGAAACACCGGCTATACGTCCGTCAAGTACAATCAAGCCCTTTTCGGCTACGGCAGGACGCATCCCCGTAGGCTCGCCCACAACAGCGAAATCGACCGCCGGAAGCAACGGCAAGACCGATTCTATCCCGCCTTTACCGCTGACCTCCTCCTCGCACGAAGCGAGAAACACGAGATTGTAAGGTTGACGTTTTGAGGACAGCCACAAATAAGCGGCTGCTAAGCTGACAAGCGATGCCCCGGCATCATTGCTGCCAAGACCATAGATTCTGCCATCTTCATCTTCTACTGCAGTGAACGGGTCATGCTCCCATCCGGCGACAGGACGCACAGTGTCGATATGCGAATTGAGAAGCAACGTCGGCTTTTCAGAAGAATAGCCGGCTGCCACCGTCCAGACATTATTTCCACTACGCCTGACTTCACAACCGTTGTTTTCTAAAAATCCGGCGACTATGTCAGCAGCCTTATCCTCTTCCCGGCTTATCGAAGGCACGGAAATCAAAGCCTTTAGCAAATCAACGGCATCATAGTACAATTCGTCCATATCATAATCTTTTATGCACACAAAAATACTCAAAAACAAAAAATACGGCAAACGGCGGTTGCATACGGCACGATTATTGCGTATTTTTACAATCACATAAAACTAAAGGCTATGAAAATTTATTCTAAATTTCTGGTTATCGCTATCGCGTCAGTCGCATTCAACGCTCAGACCATGAATGCCGACGGCTCGCTTACCGATTTATTCGGCAAGCTGAAGGATAGCAACATCAGCGGCATCGTAAGCAATGCGCTGAGTTCATCGGACGTGAAACTTGCAGACTTGCAGGGCACATGGCACACATCGGGTCCGGCCGTAATCTTCCGTTCCGACGACTTGTTGGAAAAAGCGGGAGGAGCGGCGGCATCATCGCTCGTAGAAGAAAAGCTTGCACCGCTTTACAGCAAATTGGGAGCAGACAACACACAAATCTCATTCGACAACAACGGCAACTTCACACTGTCGGTGAAAGGCAAAGAAGTGAAAGGGACTGTGGCCGACAACGGCGACGGCTCGTTCAGCCTCAAGCTCGGAGCGTCTAAATTGCTTGACAAGCTCGGCTCCGACAAGTCGCTGACCGTGTATTTCCAAAAATCCGCAACCGACCTTGCAATCGCGGCCGACGCGACAAAATTAGTCAACCTTGTAGAGAAACTGGCAAGTATTTCCGACAAGGCCACGCTCAACACCGTAGCGTCGCTGCTCGAAAAATACGACCAGATTTGCATCGGGCTGCGCATGAAGAAATAATATCACCGCAGGAGAAAAGAGAGCGGCAGGTTGCTTATTCCAACCTGCCGCTCTCTTGTTCCGCCGCCCTTTCATAGGAGCCCTACGGCACGTAAGGTTCCGGTCACGCCAAGCGTGCGAGCGACTATGCTATTATAATTCTATCAACGACATACCTTTCTTAATCGCTTCCTCATTCAGCGGGATAAGATTGTGATGACGCTCCGGCAACGACTTCTTCAAGCCTTTCAGCACGCTTTCGAGCGTCACGACAGGCCTTACTTTCAGCAACGCGCCGAGCACCACCATATTGTAAGCCTTGTCGTTCTTCAATTCGAAAGTTGCCTCCATCGCATTGACATTGTACACTTCTATGTCCTTGCGCTCCGGAGCGCGATGGATTCCGTAATTGTCGTAAATCAGCACCCCGCCCGGCTTCACCTTGCTCTCGAACTTGTCAAGGCTCTGCTGGTTAAGCACCACGGCGATGTCATACGAATTGAGAATCGGGGAACTGATTTTCTCGTCGCTCAATATCACTGTCACATTCGCCGTACCGCCACGCTGCTCAGGTCCGTAGGCCGGCATCCATGTCACTTCCTTGTCTTCCATCAATCCGGAATATGCAAGAATCTTACCCATCGACAGCACACCCTGTCCGCCGAATCCGGCTATAACTATTTCTGCTTTCATCGTCTATACATTTTTTAAATCACCCAACGGATACTTTTCAAACATATGTTCCGCCATCCAGTCGTTGGCAGCGGCGGGGGACATTTTCCAACCGGAATTGCAAGTGCTGACAATCTCCACGATTGAAGTGCCTTTCTTGTCAATGCTGTTCTGAAACGCTTTCTTTATAGCGGCCTTAGTCTTGCGCACGGCGGCAGGAGTATGCACGCTCTGGCGCGTCACGTAGCACGTGCCGTCAAGACGCGCGAGCAAATCGGTAATCGCGAGAGGATAGCCGTTCAAATCCACACGGCGGCCGTATGGCGTAGTCGCGGTTTTCATGCCGATGAGCGTTGTCGGGGCCATCTGTCCGCCGGTCATACCATAGATTGCGTTGTTGATGAATATTATCGTGATATTCTCCCCACGGTTCGCGGCATGGATTGTCTCGCAAGTGCCTATCGCGGCCAAATCGCCGTCGCCTTGGTAAGTAAACACCAGATTCTCAGGATAAAGGCGGCTTATTGCCGTGGCGAGCGCGGGAGCACGCCCATGGGCGGCCTCTACCCAGTCTATGTCGATATAGTTGTAGGCAAATACGGCACATCCGACGGGAGCGATACCTACGGCCTTCTCCGCCACGCCCATCTCGTCTAAAAGTTCTGCCACAATCTTATGCACCACGCCATGGCTGCAACCCGGGCAATAGTGCATGTGGTTGTCGTTCATTAACACCGGCTTCTTATACACAAGGTTTTCCGGCTTGATTATATCGTTGACATCCATAATGGAAATTTTTTCGTGATTAATGATTACTTGTTAAGAAACAGACTCTCGAACGCGTCCAATATCTCGTCGGGCGACGGAACTATGCCTCCCAGTCTTCCGAAATGCTCCACACGCACACCATTGGCGGCGGCAAGACGCACATCCTCTATCATCTGACCGGCATTCAATTCCGGGACAAGAATGCCCTTAACCTGCTTCGACAGGCGGGTCACCTCGGCTTTCGGGAACGGCCAAAGGGTTATAGGACGCAAAATACCGATTTTCAATCCGCGCTTACGGGCTATCTCCACTGCCTTTTGGCTTATTCTCGCCAGCGAGCCGAAAGCCACGATAAGATAGTCGCAATCCTCCGTGCCTATTTCCTCGAAACGCACTTCGTTTTCCTCTATTTTCCTATAAGTGGCTTGGAAACGCTCATTGTTCACCTCCATCAACGACGGGTCGAGTTCAAGAGATGTAACCACATTCTTCTTACGCATACCCTTACGTCCGTTGGCAGCCCATGGGCAACGCCGACGCACTTCCTCGTCGGTCAGACGCTTGCGCTGAGGAGGAAGAGCAACCTTCTCCATCATCTGACCTACGACACCGTCGGCAAGGATGATGGCCGGAGTGAGGTACTTGAATGCCAAATCCCATCCCAAGCCTACGAAATCGCACATTTCCTGCACCGACGACGGAGCCAGCGTTATCAGGTGGTAGTCGCCATGGCCTCCGCCCTTAGTGGCTTGGAAATAGTCGGCCTGCGACGGCTGTATCGTCCCCAGACCGGGACCGCCGCGCATCACGTTGATAATCAATGCCGGCAACTCGCTTGCCGCCATATAGGAAATACCTTCCTGCATAAGACTTATGCCCGGGCTCGACGACGAGGTACATACAATCTTTCCGGAAGCGGCTCCGCCATATACCATATTTATGGACGCGACCTCGCTCTCTGCCTGCAAGACTACCATGCCGGTGGTTTCCCACGGCTTTTGCGCCATCAGTGTCTCAAGCACTTCCGACTGGGGCGTGATAGGATAACCGAAATAGCCGTCGGCTCCGTAACGGATCATCGCCATTGCCAACGCCTCGTTCCCTTTCATCAATTTTATTTCTTCTTCCATAGAAAATCTCTTTTTTCGTTTCAACTCCATTAATCCACACGAACCTTATATACCTCTATGCACGCGTCAGGGCAAACCAGCGCACAACTTGCGCACCCGATACAGGCGGGAGCGTCTGCCATATAAGCATAGTGGTATCCACGGTTGTTCACTTCCTTCGGCTGAAGCGCAAGCGTATGGGTGGGACACGCCACCACACACAAATTACAGCCTTTGCATCTTTCCTCGTTCACTACGACGGCACCTCTTATTTTTGCCATATCCTTTCGTGTTTAATTTATTTTTATGATACAAAATTATACTAAATAATTGAAGTCCGTAACCGTTGCTTATGTTTTTACAACTATTTAATCTTTCGCACATTACGTGCTATTTTGTGTAATATTTAATGCTCAAAACCGCTTGTTTTGTGCAAACCGCTTACAGTTTTTTGCACACTTGCGACTCAACTGCGCATTTCGTCGAACGTATAGTTCAAGAAATCGATGAACGGCTTCAGCAATTTTATGTCGGAAGCTATCCCCTCTTGCCAGTTTTTCTTCGAAAAATAGCTGTCAGGAAAACTTTCCATCAGCAGATATTCTTTCATCTTGATGATTTCGCCATACGGACAGTCCTTCGGGAATCCCTTAGGCATCGTTTTCAAAGTGTCGCCTGTCAGCCCGCCGAATCTTTCGCGCAACCGTGGCTCGGCCAATATGCCGGTAAATTCCTCGATATTGTCATATATGTCGTGCCGCAAGCGGGTAAGCACCGGCTGCTCCGGAAACCACACCCCGCCATAGAGAGCGCATCCTCCGGGCTCTATGTGAAGATAATATGCTGCATCCCAGCACTTACGCCCGCCTTTTCCGAGCACTATGCCGAAATGCGTCTTGAACGGCGACTTATCTGCCGAGAACCGTATGTCGCGGTAAATGCGGTAGACACACTCCTTAGCCTCGACACCTACAAGACGGTCGTCGAAAGCCGAAATAAGATTTATCAATTTGTCAATCTCGCCATAGCATTCCTTGCGGATTGCCTCATATTCAGGCTTTACGGCAGCGAACCATTCGCGGTTATTATTGTCGCGCAACTCTGCTATGAACGCCAGCATCTTACTAATTCCAGTCATGAGCATTAGAAAATTTCGACATAGCGAATTTAGTGAATTTCCCGCCAACGGCAATAATCAGCCACTATGTTTTACAACAGCATTTGACAACAAAATAAAAACTATAGGTGTCCGCTAAATTAACCGCATACAAGCGGAGCGCAGCTTGCGGTAGCACATCCACTGTATAATGACGATTCGGGTTTAAAGAAACAGCGGCAATCTGCGTCTCTCTCGTGCAAATTGCCGCTGAAATTCTGTCTTAACAGTTAGTGATTATGTTGCATAGCGTTGCCGGAGGCATCATACTCCACCGTCTTATCCAACGTGTCGCCCGTGTAGCAATAGACGGTGCTGCCGGTGATGCTGCCGCCTGCTCCCGGATTGATGGCACTTGCTTTGCAATCTTTTCCTCTATTTCTTCTTGTTCATTGAGTACCTGCATGATTCCATACAACAGTTTTTCTTTTTCAGCCAACAACAGGCAAATGCTGTCTATGCATTCGCTGGGGTAAACAGAACTGAACTGGTAAAGCAGGGTGTCCACCTCCAGGCGTTTCGTGTGGTACAATTCTATATCTTCATCATCCCAATTTAATATGGTTTCGCCAATCAACGATAAATCAACCGCTCTTACATATATGTCATGTATATTTTGACGAAGACAAGAGATTTTGTGACTTGCCTCTTTCATCTCTTCCAATTTGTGATGTTCCTTGAACCAAATATACACAATACTGAAAATAAGAATGAGTATCAGCACATATCCTGCCGCTATCTTGGTGCGCAGGTGTCTGGTTGCTATTGTTTTCTGTTTCATGCGGGTTACCTCATTTTTTATATTATTCTTTTCTCCTTATTAAAATGCAGCCCACTGACCTTACGGTAGCGGGCTGCGATGTCTGTATGATGTTACCGGGCACAATACTCCCGCCCGGAATGGGAGTTCTTTTCTTTTGGGGTTATACTTCGGTTATCTTCCGTTTCGGGCGGAACTTTTCCCGCCCGACGGTTTACTGTTCCTTCTTCAAGGTAGGCAGGCTGTTGCCGTCTTTGAGTTCGTAACGCCACTCTGAGTCTACACTCTTCAATGCGGCGTTCATGGCATTCATAGCTTCCGTCCAGTTGCCGTCTGTCACCTTCGTGGTTCCGTCGGTGGTGCCTGCCTGATTTTCTCCTATGCCTGTGTTGGGATTGCTTCCCCAGTAGCAGGCGGTGATGACAGGGGCACCAAGTGCATTATAGTTTCGACCCGTTACGCCGCCTGTGGCTTCGACCGGGCCGCTGACAGTCCCCGTAGCATGGTAGCAGGCAGTCAGGGTGCCAGAATCGTTGGACCCCGTTACGCCACCTACATAGATAGAGCCAGTTCCTCCGGTCACGTCACCCGTAGCATAGCAGGCAGTGAGGTTGCCTCCGTTACTTCCTACAACGCCGCCGGCAAAGAAGATACCTGCGGTGTCATTATCTTTAGCTGTCACATCGCCCGTGGCATAGCAAGCGGTCAGGGTGACACCATAATTCGTGTAACCTACCACGCCGCCGACTTGGCTCGTTCCCTGCACTGTAGCCGAGGAGTTGCACAGGGTGATGGAACCGCTATATTGCTGACCCACCACGCCGCCTGCGCTGTAGCCGCTGACGCTGCCCCCCGACACCGAGCAGTTTTCAATGGTGCCGTTGTTAATCCCCGCCATGCCACCGACATTGGCATACTGGTTATTGCTTGTTATCTGTACGTCCTTCAGCACTACGTTCTTCACCGTGCCGCCATCTTTGCCGATGTAGCCGAACAGACCCGCATTTTCGTCACTTCCCTTCACGGTCAGCCCCGATATGGTATGGTTGCCGCCGTCGAAGGTGCCGGTGTATGCCTTATCCAAGGCAGTGCCTATCGGTGTCCATTCCCCCGTCAGGGTGATGTCGGCGGTCAGGGTACAGTTTAGCGTGAGGTCGTTTTGCACGGCCTTATTCCATGCCAGCAGGCCATCGGCGGTATAGACTGTGTAGGTCTTGCCGTCCTCCGACACGGTGTATCCCGGGTCTTTTGCCGCAGCGAGGGAGACGGTGTAGGTATATTCCTCGCCCGCCTGCCAGTCGGTATCGTTCTTCATCTTATAGACGAAGACCTTGCCATTGGTGAATTTGCAGGTGATGAAGGCTGTGCCCGTTGCCACCGTCTGCGGGGCGACGAGGGCGGTGTAGGTGTCACCGCCCTTGTCATACGGGGCGATTACAGCCGGGTTTCCATTCTCGGTGGAGAGGCCTGTCAGCCGCACGAACATCTGCTCCTCGGTGTAGTCCGTCAGAACGACGGTGACCCGTGCCGTGCCGTGGGTGAAGCGGAGTGTGGGGTTGCCGTAGCTCACCGTCTGTTCCTCGGCTACGATGAGGTCGCTGCCCTCAAAGTCTTTCCGGGCACTTTGGTCGGCAGCTACCTTCACGGCAGGCGGGGTTGTCTCGCCAGCGGTGTAGGGCCACCACGCCGTGACGGTGATGTTATCGTGGTTGGTCCAGTAGTGCGGGTCGGTGGAGGTCAGCGTGGCGCCGGTGTTGTCGGAGGTGGAGGGCGTCACGTCGTACGCCTTCACCGTGCCGTACATCAGGACTGCCACGCTCTGCACGCCCTCCCAGTTCCCGTCCACCGGGGCACGGGTACCGGCGGTGGCTGTCGCGGCGGGGTTCAGCCCCGTGGCGGTGAAGACGATGGGTGTGCCTTCCGCCCCTTCCGGCAGGAAGCCCGCTTCGTCCTGCGTGCAGGCAGTAAAGCCGAGCAGCAGGGCGAGGGCTGCGGATATATGGATGGTTGTTCGTTTCATGATGCGTGTTGTTTAGAGATTATTCTTCCTTCTTTAGTGTGGGCAGTTCTCCGGTGAGTTCGTAACGCCACTCTGAACCGGCACTCTGCAAGGCGCTGTTCATGGCATCAACGGCATCTGCCCAGGTAACATCTGTGCCGTCCACTTTTGTGGCTTGACCGCTGCCATTGTCGTATCCGATACCGGGATCAGGACTGTCGTTCCAGTAGCAGGCGGTCACACTACCGACGCCGCCGTTGTATCCCGCCACGCTACCGACCCAGTTGTAAGTTGCCGTGACATTTCCATTGACATGGTAACAGGCGGTCACGGTGCCGTAATAGTTCCATCCTACCACGCCGCCGACATAGTTGATATTTCCCGTGACATCTCCCGTGGCATGGTAGCAGGCGCTCACAGTGCCGAAGTTTTCTCCCACCACACCGCCGGTATATTGGTTGCTGGAAATGTTGCCCGAGACAGTGCAGCCGGTCACGGTGCCTTTGTTCTGTCCAACCACACCACCGATACAGCTTTCAGTTCCCGTGATATTTCCAGAGGCGGTGCAGCCGCTCACGGTACCAAAGTTTGTTCCCACTACGCTGCCAACGTAGAAGACACCAGATATATGTACATTTTCCAGCGTCAGGTTCTGCACCTTGCCGTCGGAACCAAGACAACCGAACAGACCCGCATAGTTTTTTTCCGACTGATTGACGGTCAGCCCAGTGATGGTCTTGCCGTTACCGTCGAAGGTACCGTTGTATGAATTGTTTTCGTCTGTGCCTATCGGTGTCCATTCCTTACCCGCCATGTTGATGTCGGCGGAGAGGGTACAATTTATCGATTTGTCTTTTTGTGCAGCTTCGTTCCATGCCAGCAGGCCGTCTGCGTTATAGACCGTGTAGGTCTTGGTGGTGGTGTCGTAGTTGTAGCCCAAATCCTCGGCTGCGCCTTCTTCGCCGCCGCCGTCAGCCCAGTCACCGATGGTGCAGCCCTCCAGCGTCAAGCCGGTGGCGTTCACCTTGACGGTATATTTATAGCGGTTGCCCGCCTCCAGCACGACGTCGTTCTGCGGGCGGAAGTAGAAGTTGCTGCCGCCAAGTTCCACGCGGATGAACGGCTCGCCTTTCGCAACGGTCTGCGGGGCGGTCAGTGCCTCGTAGCTGTTGCCGCTTGCGTGGTAGGTCTGGATAGCGGTCGGGTTTTCGTTATCGGCTGACAGGCTCACGAGGCTCACCGTGGCACCGTCCACGCTCGTGAATCCCGTGCCAGGCTTCAGTTCGATGGCCACGCGTGCCGTGCGGTGGGTAAATTCAAGTGTCGGGTCGTCAAATTCCACCGTTTGGTCGATGGCGGAGATGAAGTCGCTGCTCTGGAAGTCTGCCAATTTGCTCTGGTCTTCGACCACCTTCACGGCAGGCATCCGTGTGATGTCTGTATCATCGAGGGGCCACCATGCCGATACGGTAATCGGGTCGCGGCTGGTCCAGTAGTGCGGGTCGTTCTCGCATGAGAGCGTGGCGCTCTTGTATCCGTCGGCATCCGTAGCCGTTACGGTGTATTCCTTTACCGCGTCGCCCATCTTGAGAGCCACGGTCTGTACGCCCTGCCAGTCGCCGTCCACGGTGGCACGGGTTGATGGAGCTGCCTGCGGCGTTGCCTCTACGGACAGTCCGGTGGCACGGATGACTACGGGATATTCACCTTCGGGCAGACGGTTACCGTCAGCCAGTTCGTCCTGTGTGCAGGCAGCAAGGCCGAGCAGCAGCGCGGTGGCTGCGGGGATAAATAATCTATGTCTCATAATTCTTCATTCTTAATTCTCTTACAGGTCAGCACCCACTTCTCCGCCGTCTATGTCGTTCCACTTTGCAATGGTGGCTTCGCTGACTTCAATGCCTTTGTTGCGTACCTTGACGGTATAGGTATAGTTGTTGCCCGCCTGCAGTGCGCCTTCGGGCACGGTGAGCGTGGCACGATAATTCTGACTTCTGTAATTCACAGTCAACGGCAGGGAGGCAGCTGTCTGCGG
>ERZ827423.1314-NODE-1314-length-24889-cov-2.990658_pt1 | contig 24889 bp, 21 predicted proteins | sample MGYA00519775_ERZ827423 | MGnify/ENA primary metagenome ERZ827423 (study PRJEB31778, sample SAMEA3449296) | human gut metagenome | biome: human gut; feature: human-associated habitat; material: faeces | place: United Kingdom | collected 2010/2012 ...
ACTCTAATGCTTCCTTATTTTTCTCCTCTTGAAGTAATTGATTCATTACTAACATGTGATTTTTGAAATCATGGTACATCATTCTATTTTCATCATATGCCTTTCTTAACGATTGATAATTTGCTTCTAACATATTATTCCTCATATAAAGAAGTTTTTTCTTTTCTCCTTCTTTAATGAAAAGAAAATAAAACATAAAAATACCACATACAATAAATAAACACACCAAATAAAATGTCCAGAATTGAATTAACCGTTCACTATAATCGAACCTATATACCTGAAAAAAGCAAACAATTCCAATAAAACTGTAAACATAAATTATCCATCCGTACAGCGTGTTCTCATATAAATATTCAAGCAGAGGCCCTTTCTTAAGTATTTTATATACTAGATAATACGTTACTGAAAGAAAAATCATAAATATACTTCTCTCGACACCGATGTTAATTAAATCCCAATTGGCATATCTACTCATTCTATCTATTTCAAATACTACCGTAACAATTAATAAATCTATTAACCTCATGCCGTGAAGATATATAGCAACTAACGGAAAAAATCTTGCTTCTTTTCTTTTAGTATATATTTTTATAAAAAAATACATAAACAAAAATAGTATATATGTAATGGCATTAGAATATATTACAAATCTATAATTAAATACGCAAAACCACACCACCGGCGCGCTCGCTGCAATGATAATAGCATTCTCGACCCATTCCTTTCTATTTGTCTTGACCCCATACTTCTTCAAAAATAACTTAATTCCCCAGAAAATCAATGAAAAATAATTTAAATACTCCGTGGCCCAAAATAATAAATGTTTACACATGGCTTCTCCAATATGCATTAATTTCCATTTTCACTCTTTCCAACTGGGGCTTGCTGACAGGAATAATTTCTCCGTTAGACATGTGAATTTCCTTATTCTTTAATTTCATCACATGCTCAATATTGACAATAAAACTCCGGTCCACGTAAATAAATTCTTTTTCTGGTAATTCTTCATAAACTTCCGATAAAGTCTTACGAATAGCACTCTCTCCACTGCGCGTCTGAAATACAACGTTCTTCCCGCTTTTATACAGATAATAAATATCCTTTACCGGTACTTTTTCTAATTTTGTACTCACCATAATTCGATAGGTTGGTTCCATTCGGGATTGAATCTCCTTTTGAATATTCCCCAAAGTTATATCCAGCTTCTTTTCCCATTCATCTTTTAATATGTACTGATACGCCTTTGCACTATAGCCTTCAATCGCATATTGTGGATAGGCTGTAAGAAAGACAATATAACAATAGGGCGACTTTTCTCTAAGTATCCGCCCTAAATCAACTCCCGACATGTCAGGAAGGTCAATATCTAATAGATAAATGTCATAATATTTCCCATCATCCACTTCGTACACTAATGCTTTACCACTACTATAACAATCGACGTTTACAACCAGATGTATTTTTTCATAAAAAGAATATATTTTCCTTTCGATACTTTCATAAAAAATCCGTTCGTCATCCAATACCGCAATCTTTAACATTGTCCATCCCCTCTTTACCTTATCTTTTGCTGCATATCCCATATTTTCAGCTTGCTTTAGGGTCAGTTTAACATTCCACATATCCAGCGTAAAGCCCGAATCTTGTGGATTATTTTTACACAAATTCGTGTAAATAAAAAAGATGCTCCACTTTTATATACAGCGAAACATCCTGAAAATGCCTTGTTATCATCAGATTTTAAATTTATTTTTTCCAAACTCTCCTTTTGGTTTACTCATATATGGCTTCTCCAATATGCATTAATCTCGATTTTTACCCTCTCCAACTGGGGTTTGCTGACGGGTACCTTTTCACCATTTGACATGTATATTTCCTTATTCTTCAGTTTCATCACATGCTGGACATTTACAATAAAGCTCCGGTCTACATAAATAAATTCTTCTTTCGGCAGTTCTTCATAAACTTCAGATAAAGTTTTACGAATAGAAGTCCTGCCGCTTCGCGTCTGAAATATAACATTTTTTCCATCCTTAAACAAATAATAAATATCTTTTACCGGCACCTTCTCCAGTTTAGGCCCTACTGTAATTCGATAGGATGGCTCCGTTTGGGCATTAATTTCTTTTTGAATATTACTCAGTGTTGTTTCAAGCTTCTGCTCCCATTGATCCTTTAATATATACTGATAAGCTCTGGCGCTGTAGCCTTCAATGGCATATTGAGGATAAGCTGTGAGAAAGATAATATAGCAATAGGGCGACCTTTCCCGAAGTTCCCGTCCCAAATCAATTCCCGACATATCCGGAAGATCAATATCCAGTAAATAAATATCATAATATTTCCCGTCGTCCACCTCATACATCAGTTCCCTGCCGCTGCGGTAACAATCCACATCAACCGCAAGATGCATTTTTTCATAGATTAAATATAGCCGCCTGCTTACTCTTTCGTAAAAAATTGCTTCATCATCCAACACCGCTATTTTTAACATTGTATAACTCCATATGTTTATCTCTTTAAATTAATCAACTGCCTCTATCTGTCCGTACAATACAAATTTCTTATTTTCCAAATAAATCTGCATGTGTACCTGTACGTGAAGCTGTTAATATTAAATTTCCCTTATCAACCGCATATATTAAAAGCCAGTCCGGTAAAATATGACATTCTCTAAAACCAACGTAATTTCCTACTAATGCATGATCTCTATATCGATCTTCTAAGATATTTTCTGCAAGCAGCATATCAATAACACTTTCCAGAAGTTTCATGTCATACCCACGCTTTTTTACTCGTTTGTAATCCTTTCTAAATTGCCCTGTAGTGACTAAATTTAACATTCTTCACCGCCTTCTTCTGCGTTTAATTCATCGAAGAGTTCTCTGGCTGAAGTATATTTTTTTGTTTGAATTTGTCCACTCATAATCGCTCTTGCTTCCTGCATAGCAGCCTCTGTTTCTATATTATAACGAGGCTGTTTTACTTCAAATGGCAATCCGCCTTCCATAATGGATTTACGTAAAAAAATATTAATAGCATCTGTTATGGTTATTCCAAAGCTGGCAAAAAGTTTCTCCGCACTGGATTTTGTTTCCGGATCAATACGAATATTAATATTTGCTGTTTTAGCCATACAATTCACCTCCCACTACTTTTATTATATTCAATCGTGCGCACAATATCAACACAAAAATAAAGGAATGATACATACATTTTCATGTACGCATCATTCCTTTATTTTTAATTCATCATTTTTCTTCAATATTATCCGGCGTTAAAATAATCGGATCAAGTTTACCCGGATTCTTTTTACGATAGGATTCCATCAGCACAAGCACGATAATACCAATAGCCATATAAGCCACAAGTGACATCCAGCCAGCAAAATCCAGTGATAATGAAGATGCGATAACTACCCAGATGGATACCAGCATGCCGAGGAACAGGAAGGCGCTACCGCCCGGCGCTTTATATGGACGCGGCCATTCCGGATGGGTTTTACGCAGCCTATAGGCATCATAACAAACCATAAAATATACAAGACCGGCCGCAATACAGGACACCGCATAGATATACTGTACCCAATTGCTCGCAGAGAAAATACAGAAAAATACGGAGAACAGTAAAACCACAAAATTGGATACGTATGGCTGTCCGTATCTGTTTAATTTTTTAAATGGTGTTGGAAGCATATTTAACTGGGCCGCCCCGTAAAGCACGCGGGCTGAGGATGTCCAGAATCCCATAAAAGTTGTAAATCCATGCAGAGAGCCTGCAATAAGAGCACCCCAGGCAAAAATCATCGGAAGTCCAAGGGAGCGAATCAATTCCGGTTCCGGCATTGACATTTCGGCAAGTTCTGTCCATGGCGCCATACCGCCGATGGCGATAACAACGATTGCATACATAACTGCCGGAATAAACAACGCTGCCAAAATGACTTTCCACATATTTTTAACAGGGAAGGTTGTCTCTTCAATCATCGTCGGTGTCATTTCGAAACCGATATATTTAATCGTCAGCACGCCCGATGCCAAAAACAGACCATAACCGCCCTTCGGGAACCATCCGCCATGTCCGAGCAGATTATCCACGCTCCATTTTCCGCTTGTGAAGAACAGAATCATGATGCAGATTGAAATACCGACCATTGAATAGAAAAAGATATTACTCAAACGGCCTGAAATCGATATATTAAAGTTTGAAATAATATACCAGATAACGCATATGGCAACAGCGATCAGCATCGTCTGCGTCGTTGTAAATTCAATAAAAAATCCCAAAGCCGTCGTCAAAATAAACGCACAGATCGGTGGTTCAACAATCTGAATCAAAAACATCAGCCACTGGATACACCAGCCAAAACGATGATTTGTTGCATTTGCCGTCCAGACAGCGACCGAAGATGAAAACGGCAGTAAAGCCACCATCTCTGCAAAAGCCAGACCCACAGGTACTAACAGTACTGCCAGTCCAAGGAAAATAAACGCAGCTCCCGGACCGGTCAGGGAATACCAATAAGGACTTTCTGCCAGCCATCCTCCGATAACTGCTCCTGCTGCGATGGCAATCATCGTCATCATACTTAAACTTTTTTTCAAATGGTTTTCATTGTTATTTTCACTCATCTTTTTTCATACCTCTCTTCCCCTTAGCATTCATTTACACATCTACGCGCTTAAAAACTGCCGGTTCAACCGTCGGCTCTATCTGAAGTGTAAAGCCTGCAATGTCCCCTGTAAACGGATCCATATAATAGGAAATCGGAGCTGTAAGCACCGTCGTATCTTCCTTTAAGCGATGGGCTTTAAACACATCATAGTGCCAGTGCTCCATACGTACAGGCATATCCTTATACCAAAGTACCAGCTCACCATCCTTTTCCTCCACCCGATAAGTGCCATATCCCGGGTGATTAAAGGAACCCGTATAGGCAGAAAGCGGATGGGATGTCTTTGTATTCGGTACGGGCGCCGGTTTTCCTTCAAACAAATCCACATTCCAGTGATAATAAAATGCATCATATTTGCCGTTCCACGCATGAAGGCGGCTTGCCCAATCAACTTCCGGATCGCCAAGCAGCCGGTCAAATACTGTGTAACAGCTTGTCATAAGAATCGGCATATTTAATGGTTTATGTACGTTCATTGCCAGCATAATGACAATATTTTCATCCGGCAGAAAACCTTCCAGTGTACAAAAACCTTCGATTTCGCCCGTATGCCATACAAACTTACGGCCACGATAATGCTGAATAAACCACGCCATACCATAGCTGCCATCCGTATCAACTTCCGGGAACTTCCACGGAAACATATGCATCGGCGCCTGCATATGGTGCATTTCTCTCATATTTTTTTCAGAAACCAAACGCTTTCCCTCATAAACACCTTCGTTGAGATGAAGCGTCAGCCATTTGAACATATCCTCAATATTGGAAACCACGCCGCAGGCTCCACCGGCCACATCCATTTCCCATGGTCCTACCGGAACAGCTCCCTTGCCATCTTCCCAATTCCAATAGCCCTGTGCGTGATTTGGCTGCTCATACATCTCATGGGCAGAAAGCAGACTGCTCGTCATGCCAAGGGGCTCAAAAATACGTGTCCGAATTAAATCTTCCCAACTTTCACCAGTAACAATTTCCGCTATCGCTCCGATGGCTGAATAAATCGTGTTATTATACTGAGTCACGGTCCGGAAAGGCGCATTTGGTTTCAAATAGCGCAGACGCATCAGCAAATCTTTCTTTGTACTCGAAGGGTCCGGCCACATAGCCTCATGAGGCGCCAGTCCGGTACGATGGGTCAACATATCCCTCAGTGTACAGTCCCGTGTTGCAAATGGATCGTACATGGCAAATTCGGGAATATATTCTCGAATCGGTTTGTCATAATCAAGAATTCCCTCATCTACCAGCATGGCGATCAGACAGGAATTAAAAGATTTTGAACAGGAGGCAATCCCATAAAGCGTCTTTTCATCGGCCGGAAGTTTCTTTTCCACATCCCGATATCCATAGCCGCCTTTGGCAATAACTTTTCCATCCTTCATCACTCCATAGCTGAAACCCGGAATTCCCCAATATTCCATCTCCGCAGGTAAAAAATCAAATAAATTTTCCATTATTTCCACCTCTTTTAACTTAATTAAGTGCTTCAAGCAACTCATCTGTTGTAATTACATGACAATAAATATTATTTAAAATTTCAAGCTCATTTTCCTGAATCTTTTCTGTCGCTGCCCGGCAGGCATCTTCAATCAGCCAGACTTTAAAGCTTTCATCGGCAAGACTCCGCACCGTGCCTGAAACGCACTGGTCTGTCAGCACACCGGTAACAACAACCGTATCAATTCCCATATTAAACAAGGTCAGACGCAGATTCGTCCCCGTCAATGCACTGTCTGTTGTCTTTGTAAAAACAATCTCATCCGGAAGGGGCGCAAGCTCAGGAACAATATCCGCCAGCGGATCTCCCGGCACCAGTAAAAGTTCATTATATCCGGTAGCTTTTTGATCCAGTGAACGTTCCCGTCCCGACTTCTGACGGCACTGAATTTTTGCAAACATAACATCCATCTCATGAGCCCGGAAATAATCCAGAAGTTTTTTATTATTCGGCACAACCGTCTCATCAATGGCTTTGTAGAACTGCTCCCACCGTTCAGCTTCCTTCTTCTGTGCTTCCGTCGGATTTTCAATCACCGGACGGGTGATAAATACATGTTGCATATCGATGATAAGCAAAGCTGTTTTTTTGGGATCAATTTCAATTTTTCCATAATCATCGTCATTCTCATAATAAAAGGATACGTGTCTGTCATTCACTTTCATTTGAATTTTCCCCCTTTAGCATATAAAATACAAAAAGGCCACACCGAATGGAGTTCGCTGTGGCCTCATTGCCAATTTTTCCCACGTTGCACTTTATTATAGTAAAGCACAATCGCATTAACTTGTCAAGAATATATCCGTATAAATTTCTTTATTTAGTTCCGGTAGAACCGAAGCCGCCTTCGCCGCGCTCCGTTTCATCCAGTTCATCTGTGAGAAGATATTCCGCTGTTAAAAATGGTGTAATCACCATTTGAGCAATCCGCTCACCATGCTCCACCGTCACTGCCACACGGGAATGATTGTGAAGCGGCACCATAATCTCTCCGCGATAATCCGCATCAATGACGCCCACTTTATTGGCCGGTGCCAGGCCTTTTTTCGTTGCCAGACCGCTGCGGGCATAAATCAGTCCCGCATAACCTTCCGGAATCGCCATGGCCAATCCGGTCTTTACAAGCACCGTCTCGCCTGGAAGAATATCTACCGGTGCATCCATGCAGGCATACAAATCTGAACCAGCGCTGTATTTGCTCCCGTAAGTTGGAAGAATCGCTTTATCATTTAGCTTTTTAACTTTCACTTGCTGTTTCATCGCTTTTCTCCTATTCATAACCTTCGACAATGACAACCCGGCCCTCTTTCAGTGAAGCCGGAACATCGATCGTCCGCTGATTGGCTGAACCCTTAAACCGCTTGGTCAGATCCTTTTCTTCCTCAATGAACTCGCCATCAACAAGCACATCGATATATGAAAGCATTTCTTTCGTTTCCGGCCAATCCTCCACCATCCGGCCTACAATATCTCTGTCAAAGAGGTATCCGGAAAAACACCAGATGGTCTTCTTCGGATATCTCTCCCGGACCCTGCGAAGCAGCGGCAAAAGTCCCTGCTGGTTGGCCCGTTCAAAAGGTTCTCCTCCGAGAAGCGTCAGGCCCCAGATATAATCCGGTTCCAAATATTCGACAATCTTATCAATGGTTTCTTCAGTAAAAGGTTCTCCGTAATTAAAATCCCAGGCAACCTCATTAAAACAATTTTTGCACCGGTGGGTGCATCCACTCACAAAGAGAGAAATCCGCACCCCCGGTCCATTCGATATATCATATTGTTTTATATCCGCATAATACATACTTTACCGCCTCTGCTCCGACGTTTTACAACGCCGTTAAACTTTAAATATGAAGAACACGGGCAGCGATTTCCTTTGTCTTACCCACGTTCCAGAAGTTTTCACCCAGATAACCGCAGGTACGCCGTGTCACATTCATCTTGTCATGGTCTTTGTTGCCGCACTGCGGGCATTCCCATTCCAGATCATCATTAATGATAATTTCTCCATCATATCCACATACATGGCAATAGTCGGATTTTGTATTAAACTCGGCATACTGAATATTATCATAAATGAATTTTACCAGCTCTTCCAGAGCTTCCAGGTTATGGCGCATGTTTGGAATTTCTACATAGGAAATAGCGCCGCCGGCAGAAATCTTCTGGAACTGGCTTTCAAATTTGAACTTGCTGAAAGCGTCAATCTTTTCGCGAACATCCACATGATAGGAATTTGTATAATATCCCTTATCTGTGACATCCTCAATAACGCCGAAACGGTCCATATCAATCCGTGCAAAACGGTAGCACAGAGACTCAGCCGGTGTTCCGTAAAGACTGAAATGAATGCCTGTTTCTTTTCTCCAGCGATCTGTCGCTGAACGGAGATGATTCATTACCTTTAAGGCAAATTCTTCACCTTCCGGTGTGGTATGGCTGACACCCGTCATTAATTTCGTCACTTCATACAGGCCAATGTAGCCCAGAGAAAGTGTGGAATATCCGCCATGCAGTAATTTATCAATCTTTTCACCCTTTTCAAGGCGGGCAATAGCGCCGTACTGCCAGTGAATCGGGCTGACGTCGGAAGTTGTTCCTTCAAGGGCTTTATGACGGCACATCAGTGCTTCATAACATAATTCCAGACGTTCGTCGAAAATCTTCCAGAATTTCGCCTCATCACCCCGGGCTACAATACCCATCTGCGGGAGATTCAGACTGACAACACCCTGATTGAAACGACCTTCGAATTTGTAGTTGCCATTATCATCCTTCCAAGGTGTCAGGAAGCTTCGGCAGCCCATCGGACTGAATACATTGCCTTCATAATTCTCACGCATTTTCTTAGCGGAAATATAATCCGGGTAGAGACGTTTTGCAGAGCAGCGAACCGCCAGCTTTGTAATATAGTCGTATTTTCCACCCTTCAGGCAGTTATGCTCATCCAACACATAAACCAGTTTCGGGAAGGCCGGTGTCACATAAACACCCACTTCATTTTTAATACCTTCCAGACGCTGACGCAGAATCTCTTCAACGATCATGGCATTTTCTTCAATATACTCATCATTCGGGTCCAGGTTCAGGAACACCGTAACAAACGGAGACTGGCCATTGGTTGTCATTAATGTGTTAATCTGATACTGAATCGTCTGAACACCGGAACGAAGTTCATCATTTAAACGGGTCTGTACCAGCCCTTCAATGGTTTCCGCATCCAGTTTATCCCCATACTGAGCCACGATCTGATCTTTATATTTGTTATAGCTCTTCCGCAAATATTTTCCGAGGTGGCGGATATCAACGGACTGGCCGCCATACTGACTGCTGGCTACGGCCGAGATGATCTGGGTCATAACTGTACAGGCTACCTGGAAACTCTTCGGACTTTCAATCAGCTTACCATTCATCACCGTGCCATTGTCCAGCATATCCTGAATATTGATCAGGCAGCAATTGAAAATCGGCTGAACAAAGTAATCTGCATCATGGAAATGAATCACACCCTCTTCATGGGCTTTTGCAATTTTTTCCGGCAAGAGCAGACGACGGGTCAGATCCTTGGATACTTCACCGGCGATCAGGTCACGCTGTGTGGAAGCCACTGTCGCATTTTTATTAGAGTTTTCCTCCATAACATCTTTGTTGCTATTTTTAATCAGACTTAAAATGGAATCGTCTGTTGTATTCGCTTTTCGTACTAATTCTCTCTGATAACGGTAAATAATATAAGTCTTGGCCAGGTCATATTTACCTTCAGCCATCAATTTCTGTTCGATAATATCCTGAATATCTTCTACTAACATACGTTTACGGTGACGTGTCTCTATATACTCAACGATGCTCTCAATCACATCTTCCGTAATCTTTTCCTCCGGCGGTACTTCCGCATTCGCTTTGGAAATGGCAACGATAATCTTACTTCTATCATAATTCACTTCACGGCCATCCCGCTTAATAACGATCATATATAATCCTCCTCATTTTTTCTTTTGGTTACTGCCCTAGGCCATTATATCACTGTATCAAAAAAAAAGCTACTATAAAATACAAAATATAGAAAAAAAATTACGCTCAGCACAACATGTTGTACTGAGCGTTCCATATTTATCCAAGTATGCTTTTTGCGATATCTACGGACTGTTTCGCGTCTTTCGCATAGAAATCTGCCCCGATCTGTCTGGCATAATCTTCGGTCAGAACTGCGCCGCCGACCCATATCTTACAATCACATCCGGCCTCGTGAATGGCCCGAATGGTCTCTTCCATACTCACCACCGTCGTCGTCATCAATGCACTTAAGCCCACCAGCTTTGCACCGGTCTGCTGAACGGCTTCCACAACCTTTTCTATCGGAACATCCTTGCCCAGGTCAATCATCTCATAACCGTAGTTTTCCATAACGACCTTAACAATATTCTTTCCAATATCATGAATATCACCTTTTACCGTAGCAATGATGACCTTTCCTTTGGAAACTGTTCCCGCATCTTTCTGACTGGACATATATTCTTTAAGAACATCGAAGGCTTCCTGAGCTGTTGTCGCCGACTGGATGAGCTGCGGAAGGAAAAGTTTTCCGCTTTCAAAATCCGCTCCGACCTTATCCAGAGCCGGAATCAGAATCTCATTGACAATCTCCATAGCCGGCCTGGTTTTCAAAAGCTCCCGGGTCGCTTCTGCCGCATATTCACGGATACCGTTCAATACAGCATATTCAAGGCTTTTTGTATCCGATGGCTTTGCAGCCGGAGCCGCCGCCTGGGTATTTTTTTCCGCCTCCACAATCTTACTGTACTTATCCACATAAAATTTAGAGCCTTCATCCCGGTTATACAAAACATTAAAGCTGTCAATCGCCGCCATCATCGCCGCCACATTCGGATTAATGATCGGCAAATCCAGGCCATGAGCCATAGCCAGTGTCAAAAACGCCACATTCACGATTTCCCGTTTTGGCAATCCAAAAGAAATATTTGAAACACCAAGGACAGTTTTTACACCGAGTCGTTCCTTTACAAGCTGCATGGCTTTCAACGTTTCAACGACTTCCTTCTGTTGCGCCGAAGCTGTCAGCGTCAGACAGTCAATATAGACATCCTCTTTCGGTATTCCATAGCTCTCAGCCTTCCGGACGATTCGCTCTGCTACCGCATAGCGTTCCTCGGCCAGAAGCGGAATTCCATTCTCATCCAATGTAAGACCGACCACGGCCGCCCCGTATTTTTTAACAAGCGGAAGAACCTTTTCCATGACAGCCATTTCACCATTGACCGAATTGACAATTGGTTTGCCATTATAAATCCGCAGCCCACTCTCAATAACTCCGGCATGGGAAGAATCTATCTGGAGGGGTACATCCACAACCCCTTGAAGCTCTTTAATGACTTCCACCATCAGTCCGGCTTCATCAATCTTCGGAAGCCCCACATTCACATCCAGAATATGGGCTCCGGCTTCTACCTGAGAAATACCCTGAGTTAATATATAACCGATATTATGATTTAATAAAGCTTCCTTAAACAGTTTCTTGCCTGTTGGGTTAATCCGCTCACCGATCACACGGACACCATCAATCTCAACAACCTGGGTACTGCTGCAGACCGCTGCCCGACGGACAAAGGCCGGTCGATTTGCCGTCTTCCCTTCAGCCGCTCTCCGGGCCAGCATCGCCTTCATTTCACGAATGTACTCCGGTGTTGTTCCGCAGCATCCGCCGATAATCTGAACCCCCAGGTCCATAAACTTGTCCATCTGCTCCGCAAACTGACCGGCGCTGATATCATAACCGCCGGAATTCAAATTCGGAAGTCCCGCATTTGCCTTGATGATGACAGGTAAAGGAGTCCACTCCACCAATTTCTGCGCCAGAGGATAAATATCATTTGGTCCAAGAGAACAGTTAATACCGATGGCATCCACACCAAGTCCCGTCAGAGTCAGCGCCGCCGCCTCCACCGTCACACCGGTAAAGGTTCTTCCGTTTTTCTCAAAAGTCATTGTGGAAAAAACAGGCAGGGATGTATTTTCCTTTGCCGCAAGAACTGCCGCCTTCATTTCCAAAAGGTCCGTGCTTGTCTCTATAACGATTAAATCCGCTCCTGCCTTTGCGCCGACAATCATCATTTCCTTAAACATGTCATAAGCATCTTCAAATTTCAGACTGCCATTTGGTTCCATCAATTCTCCGATCGGCCCTACGTCCAGAGCCACGGCCACATCCCTCTCAGAAGCTGCCGCTGCTTTCTTCGCATTGACGACACCGGCGGTTACCAGCTCTTCCACCGAATAATCACTGTAACCTAATTTATAACGGTTGGCACTAAAGGTATTGGCATAAATAATATCCGCTCCCGCCTCAATGTACTGACGGTGAATATCAATGACAGCCTCCGCATGGGTCACATTTAATGCTTCGGGAACCTTTCCCATAGGGACTCCGGCCGCCTGAAGCATCGTTCCCATACCGCCGTCCAGCATGGTGATCTGATTTTTAAAATCTAACATCTGGTTCCTCTCTTTCTAAACGCACACCGTTCACGATTATTACAAAAGTCACATTTATTTTTCCGCACATCCCGCTTTGTATCACTGATTCCCAGTATGGCCGTCACCGATTTACTCGGCATCATCAGACAACTGCCTGTAAGGGATACGCCGATTTTCCGATGCGTATCCAGCACACGCACCAGTTCCCGCTGTGTTTCCAGCGGCAGATCGCCATATCCCGGACTGAAACGCCACGTCAGGTGACATCCTTCCGCTAATACTTCCTGTTCCATTTCCTTTTCAGCCAGATCCGCAATCTGTTCCACCGCCTGGATGCCGCAGCTGTCCATGACCACACCCACATCCGGCTCTGTGACCATATACCTGCGAATCCGTTTATCCAGTTCGATTCCCGCCGTCGCTCCAAGCAAAAACATTTCATTACAATTCTTCAAATGTTCCTGAATATCATTTCCGGCAAGCACCAGCGCTGTCCCCGGAATACGAATACCGTCATCGCCTTTTTCAATTGGAAATCTTCTATATATATACTTCGGCTGGAGAATCTCCAGTGTCTCCGCTTCGCAGCGATTCAAAAGCTGTTCAATCCGCTCCGTAACTCCCGAATCTTTATAGCCAAGATAACGAAGAATCTCCTCCCTGTTTAATTGGCTGATCATACCTGCCTGTTACAGCTTGCCAGAATATTAGAAATACTATTCGTAATCCGTGTTGCTGTCTCCACATTATTCATTGTGTATAAATGAATTCCCCGCACATCATTGTTGATCAAATCAATAATCTGCTCTGTCGCAAAGGCAATTCCGGCATCCTTCAAAGCGACAGGGTCCTGGGCATACTTATTTAACAGTTTGGAAAATTTCACCGGGAAGCTGGCGCCACACATCGAAACAGTGCGCTCAATCTGAGCTTTATTGATGACCGGCATGATTCCCGCTTCAATCGGCACATGGATTCCGGCCTTTTCTACCTTATCCATAAATTCATAAAAATGATTATTATCGAAAAAGAGCTGAGACACCAGATGGGTGACACCCGCATCCACCTTTTTCTTTAAATTTTCAATATCTTCATCAATACTGGCTGAATCACAATGACCTTCCGCATAACAGGCTCCGGAAATATTAAAGCTGTCATCATAGCTCTTGATAAATGCGGTCAGATCACTGGCATGTTCAAAATCAATCACATCATTGCCCGGTGTAATATCCCCCCGGAGTGCCAGAATATTTTGAACGCCTTCCGCTTTCAGACGATCCAGAAATTCAATAATATCCTGTTTCGTTGAACCGACACAGGTCAGATGGCTGACCGGCTCAATCTGATATTCACTCTTAATCAAAGAAGCGATTTCACAGGTCTTATTCTTTTGAGCTTCAGAGCCGCCGGCGCCATAGGTCACGCTGATAAAATCCGGTCTTAATCCCCGAAGCCCATAAAGCGTATTATAAATGGTGTCAATCGATGTGGTCTTTTTCGGTGGGAATATTTCCAGAGAGTAAACCACCTTTTTGCTTTCAAATAATCGCTGTATATTCATAAAAATTCCTCCGATTCTTATAATCCATTTAATTATAGCTCCCGATATTTCTTTTTTCAATAATTTAATTCTTATAACTGGTTATCAGCATTTTCCTTGAATTATTAAAAAAACCATAGTAAGATAAAAAGGTAAATAACCTTTTGGAGGTGGTTAAAATGAAATTTACAAAAATGCACGGATGTGGTAATGACTATGTTTATGTAAACTGTTTTGAGGAGACGGTTGCAAATCCTTCCGAAACAGCAAAACAGGTCAGCGACCGCCATTTTGGTATTGGCTCCGACGGTCTTATTCTCATCTGTCCATCGGATAAAGCAGATTTCCGCATGGCTATGTATAATCTGGATGGCTCTGAGGGCAAGATGTGCGGAAATGGTGTTCGCTGTATCGCAAAATATGTCTACGACCATCATTTAACAGATAAAACTCAGATTTCACTTGAAACCCTCGGCGGAATTAAGTATCTGGACTTAAATATTAAAGACGGAAAGGTGGACACCGTAACTGTAGATATGGGCGCGCCAATCCTGACCCCATCAGAAATTCCTGTCAATATTCCAAAAGACCGGGTCATCGACGAACCTGTGGAAATCGACGGAAACTTATGGCACATGACCTGCGTGTCTATGGGTAATCCCCATGCTGTCGTTTTTGTTGATGATACCGCCAGCCTGAAACTGGAACATATCGGACCGCTTTTTGAAAAGCACCCACTCTTTCCGGAGCAGGTCAACACGGAATTTGTTCATGTCATTGACCGCCGCACCGTCGATATGCGTGTGTGGGAACGGGGTTCGGGTGAGACACTGGCCTGCGGTACCGGCGCCTGCGCTACGGTCATGGCCTGCATCCTGAATGACAAAACAGACAACGAAGTGCTCGTTCACCTCCTCGGCGGAGATTTGCTGATCCGATACGATGCTGAAAAAAATACGGTCTTTATGACCGGACCAGCTACCGAGGTCTTCTCCGGCGAAATCGAACTGTAATCTATTTTTGAAAGGACATTAATATGAAATTATCCCACTTACTTGAACGTATGGACTATACCTGTGTCCAGGGTTCTGTAGATATTCCTATATCTCATTTACTTTATGATTCCCGAAATGCCTGCCCGGACGGTGTCTTTGTCTGCATCAGCGGCGCGGTGATGGACGGTCACACTTTCATTTCCGATGTTGTGATGAAGGGTGTCACCGCTGTCATTGTGGAAAAAGAAGTGAAGGCCCCGGCCCACGTCACTGTCATTCGCGTGGAAAATACCCGAAGCGCTCTGGCCTATATGTCAGCCGCTTATTTCGGATACCCTGCCGAACAATTAAAAACCATCGGCATTACCGGTACTAAAGGAAAAACCACTACAACTTATATGGTTCGTTCCATTCTGGAAAATTCCGGATTTAAAACCGGCCTCATCGGCACGATTGAAACCATTATCGGTAAAAAAGTCATCAAAGCGAATAACACAACGCCGGAATCCTATCTCGTTCAGCAGTATTTCCGCGACATGGTAAATGCGGGCTGCGAATGCGTCGTCATGGAGGTTTCCTCTCAGGGCCTCATGCTTCACCGGGTAGATGGTTTTACCTTTGACTATGGTATTTTTACCAATCTTGGCCCGGACCATATCGGTCCGAATGAACATAAAGACCTGGACGACTATATTCACTGTAAATCTCTGTTATTTCAACAGTGCCGCCATGGTATTGTCAACATGGATGACGACTATGTGGAACAGATCACCGACGGACATACCTGCGATTTAGAAACCTTCGGTATGTCGGAAAAAGCCGACTTCCGCGCTTCCGATATGAAATTACTCCAGAAACCGGGACTGCTCGGTGTGACCTATCGCCTGTCCGGCCGTATGGATATGGATGTGGAAATCGATATTCCAGGACGCTTCAGCGTATATAATTCTCTGACGGCCATTGCCATCTGTCACCATTTCAATGTTCCGAAAGAAAACATTCTGAAGGCGCTGACCGATGTCCATGTCAAAGGCCGGCTGGAAACCATACCGATTTCCCCAAAATTCACACTGATGATTGACTATGCCCACAATGCTATGGCTCTGGAAAGCCTGCTGCTTTCCCTGAAAGAATACCATCCGAAACGACTGGTCACCTTATTTGGCTGTGGCGGCAACCGGGACCCGCACCGTCGTTACGAAATGGGCGAAGTTTCCTCCAATCTTTCCGACCTGACTGTAGTCACCTCGGATAATCCCCGGTTCGAGGAGCCGATGGCCATTATTGACGACATTTTAATCGGTGTTCGCAAAGGCCCTGGAAAATATGTGACCATTCCCGACCGTAAAGAAGCCATTAAATATTGTATTGACAATGCCGAAGACGGCGACGTCATCATTCTGGCCGGCAAAGGCCACGAAGATTACCAGGAAATCAAAGGTATCAAATATCCGATGGATGAACGGGATCTGATTGCAGATATTCTGGCCGGAAAATAGAATTCAATAAAAGTGAAAATAGATGGCTGATACCATATCAGTCATCTATTTTCAAATAAAATTAAAAGAAGAGGAATTGGCGCAATTTTTAATCTTACGCCTATATGAAAAGAGAGACAAAAGTTTATAACCCGATTCCGAATTATAACATTTTCATCAATTCCAGCAGCTGGATGACCGTATTTTCATCCGTTGCCAGATAATGAATCAGACCTGTCCGCAATGCGCCAATAATAGGCACGCATTTTGACGGTCCTGCTGCAATGGCCATAACATTTCCGACCTTTCGCAGCATATGCTCATCCACACCAATTAACTTATTATTATATTCTTCTTCAACAAACTTTCCGTCAATATTAAAAAGGCGTCCACACACATCACCAACCGCTATATTCCGATTTGCAATAATCTCTTCATGAACGCTCAGGCCTTCACAGTCATACTGACGAAGTTCGCTGCGGCCCTGGGTCGTACCGATACCAACAACGGCCATATCCATGTTATCCCATCGTTCCAATATCGGTTTCATATAGGAACTTTCAAGTACCCGCTGCTTGTCGCTGACATCCTGAACAATACCCGGAGAATAGATAAAAATAGGATTTCCCCGCAATTTATCGGCAAACATACGCACACTTTCATTTAATTGATATTCTCTTGTAAGCAACGGAGAAATACCAATCAAAGGTACAACGGTGATATCACACAGATTCGAATCATCCGGAAATGAATGCATAAACTCATAGCAGGCTGTTCCCCAGGATATTCCGATACATGAGTGGTCCTTCATCAAATCCACCGCATACCTTACAGCCTGTGAGGTGACAATGCGCGTCAATACTTCCTGACTATAGGTTGCATTTGGCACCACAATACACTTTCTTAATCCGAAGGTATCTTCCATGATCTTTCCTAATTCCTTGTTATTTTCGGAAGGATCCAATACCTGTATATTTATAATCCCCATTTTTTTTGCTTCTGTTAAACATACAGAAATCGCTGACCTTGACATAGAAAAAATTTTTGATATTTTATCCTGAGTCATGTGATCTATGTAGTATAACTTAGCAATCTCTACCAACTTTTGTATATCATCCGTATACATAGAACTTCTATTATCTCCCTCTCATATCCTATAGTAGTAGTATTTATAGTCCCTCTCCAGAGACTGGATGCTCTCTATTCCATCATAAGTTCTAAAAATTGTTCCTCGGAAAAGTTATGAAAAAACTGCTCAATATCACACTGTCCGAGTACATTTCTTAAATCCTCTACCCGAAGTTTACATCCTTCAAGCAATGATGTCAATTGACTTACATCCTTGCATCCAAAAAAATCACCATAAATCCGTATATTTTGGATAATTCCGTTTTTTACGACCATAAATACTTTAATTTCACCACATTCATCAAAACGTTTGCTCTTCACCGTATTATATTCAGGAGACACCCCATAATTCCAGTCCCATGTATCATAAACATCGGATTTCAGCTGTTCAATCTGTTTGATATCCTCCTCGGAAAATATGTATTTTTCTATTTTTGTACGTTTTGACATATAGGATACAAGATAGGATTTAAATTCATCCATCGTCATGGGTTTTTTCATATAGTCGCTTATATTGGCAACCCTGCTCTGAACGGATTTAATTCCTTTTGATACAATTTTTGTATCAGAAACATTTAATACCTTCGGCATTACCTGAAGGTTTGTCGAATACAACAGACAACCGTGGTGCATTGTCCGGTCATTCTTTATATACTGTGAATTTCCTGAAATTTTCTTTCCATCCACCAGAATATCGTTGCGCCCATTAACGTAAGCTGAAACCCCCAATTCATTCAGCGCATTTGCGATAATCGTTGTAAATTCGTTAAAGTTTATCTTTTCACTTTTTTTTGAGTTAATAATAAATGTAAAATTCAAATTCCCCAAATCATGATACACTGCGCCGCCGCCGGAAAGACGGCGGACAACATGTGTATGATGGTTCTTTATATAAGGAAGGTTTATCTCTTCATAGGTATTCTGATTTTTACCCACAACAACCGTATTTTCATTTTGCCATAATATAAAATAGTCATTTTTTCTGTCCATGCAGTCAAAAACATATTGTTCCATGGCCAGATTAAATTCCGGCAATGTGCTGGCAGATTCAATATAAGCTAAGCTCATCTGTTACCTCCTTGCCGCTGCCCATTGATTCAGGCGCTTTATTTTTTCTTTGGCAAATGGACACTTACATTCAACGCGTCCGCACAGGCTTCCATAAATGCTTCGGAAAATGTCGGATGGGCATGTATGATTTCTGCAGCCTCATCCGCCGGAATTTCGGCGCACATCAAAGATGTGGCTTCGGATATCATTTCTGCAGCAGAAAATCCAAATATATGTACTCCCAGAATTTCATTATACTGTTTGTGAACAATGACCTTCACAAATCCTTCCGGTGTCCCTGAAGCCAGGGAACGTCCATTGGCCCTGAATGGAAATTTGCCAATCGCGATCTCTTCGCTGCCATAAATTTCTTTCACTTTCTGTTCGGTCAGCCCAACGCTGGCGCATTCCGGCAGGGTATAAACACAACTCGGCACCGTTTTTAAGAGGCATTTTTCATTACCGCCCATGGCATTTCTGGCTGCTGTCTCACCCATTTTAAAAGCTGAGTGGGCCAGCATGCTCTTTCCTGTAATATCTCCTGCCGCATAAATATTCGGGATATTCGTCCGCATATATTCATCCGCAGCTACAAAACCTCTCTCCTGCTGAATTCTGTTCTTTAATATCCCCAGACAATTTAAATCTGGCTTTCTTCCGATGGAAATCAACACCTTATCCGCCTCGACAGTCGTTCCTCCATTGCAGATGACACGGCATCCTTTTTCAGCGCTTATGCTTTCCACCTTCGTGGAAGTGTGTATCTCTATACCAAGTTTTCCGAATGTTTCTTCCAATGCGGCAGAAATATCTTTATCCATAAATGGCAGCAGTCTTTCTTCGGCCTCAATCATTGTAACCTTACTTCTATAATATGCAAAGGCTGCCCCGATCTCACATCCGATCACACCGCCGCCGATGATCGCTAACCTTTTCGGCAGCTCTGTAATATCCAAAATTTCATCACTTGTAAGAACATTCGCATTCTCAATCCCTGGAATCGGAATTTTATTCGTCTTTGAACCTCCGCACAATAGAATATTTTCCGCCTTATACAGCTTGTTCCCGCATTCGATCGTATGCTCATCAACCAGAACTGCTTCACCATAACATATATCCACAGCATTGGATTTCAGCAGTGCGGCCACACCGGAAGTCAGCTGCTTTACAATATGGTTTTTATTTTTAACCGCTTTCCCCATATCTACGGAAAAACTGCTGTCATTCTCAATTCCATAGTTTCCGGCCATCTGAATCGTATGGATAATTTCAGCGCCTTTCAAAAATGTTTTTGTAGGTATACACCCTCTGTTTAAACAGGTTCCGCCAACCGTATCCTTTTCAAACAGAACGACATGTCCGCCCAGTTGGGCGCCTTTGATAGCCGCTACATATCCTGCCGGTCCACCGCCGATTACTGCAATATCATAATTGTCCATACACTTCTCCATTTCCGTCTGTTTAAATAAGTATGTCTAACGGATGTTCGATTAATTCCTTCACCCGTTTCTTTAACTGAGCCGAACCGACACCATCCATAACCCGGTGATCATAACTCATACAAAGCACCGCTTCCTGACGCACGACTACATTACCGTCCCGCATCTTTAATACATCCTCGATTCCTGTAATTCCGAGGATACCGCTTTCCGGCTGATTAATGATCGGATTAAATGTAAATACATCAAACATTCCCATATTGGAAATGGTAAATGTCGCACCCGTGCAGTCATCCGGCCGAATCTTTCCTTCTCGGGCCGCTGCCGCCAGATTCTTCGCCTGTCTGGAAATCTCTCTGACGGATAAAACATCGGCATTCTTTATAACAGGAACGAATAAACCGCCATCAACTGCCACAGCAAAACCGATATTTGCTTCCGCATAGGTAACAAGCTCGTCTCCCACAATCATCGTCCGCACATGAGGCAGTTCTTTCACAGCAATGGCTGTCGCTTTAATAATGAAATCATTCAGAGAAACTTTTTCTTTACGCCCCTCATTAATTTTCTTTCTGAACAGGATCAGCTCTGTCATATCTACCTTCATGCTCTGCATCACCGTAGGCACCTGACTGTAGCTTTCAAACATTCTCTGTCCCACAACTTTTCGGAGTCCCTTCAGCGGTTTTCGTGTTTCTACGGTCCTGAAATTCATTTCGGCAGCAGAAATATTTACACTTCTTTCTCCTTCTGGCTGAGCAGCATATTTTTCCACATCTGCTTTTACAATCTTACCATTGAAACCTGAACCCGGTACACCAGCAAGATCTACGCCCGCTTCATCCGCTGCCCGTTTGGCCAATGGCGTTGCTAAAACTTCTTTGGCACGGATGATGCCTCTGGAATCGGCCTGAACATCTTTTAAATCAACTCCTGTTTCAGCAGCAAGTTTTTTAGCATAAGGCGTCGCCAAAATTTCCTGGCCGTTTTTGACACTTTCTTCCATTTTAACCGGGGCTTCTGCAGGAATTGGAGCCTCGACCACTTTCTCTGTCGGCGGGTTGGTTGCCTCCACTGCCGGGGCTTCCGGCGGCTGTTCCCCTTTTTCCCCGATATAACCGATAACAGTAAGTACGGGAACCACTGCGCCGTCATCAACCAATTTACTTAAAAATATACCTGAACCCGGAGCTTCCGCTTCCATCGTTATCTTATCCGTTTCAATCTCCATGATTGGCTCGTCTTTTTCTACTTCATCCCCAATATTTTTTAACCACCGAATCAAAGTACCTTCCTGCATATCCATTCCGGCCTTCGGCATGAAAATTTCAATCATAGTCTTCCTCCTTAAACCAGCTCTTTCACGGCACGTATAACCTTTTCCACCGTAGGGAATGTCTCGGCTTCCAGCTTCGGATTAAATGGAATCGGCGTACTCTTTCCCCCAAGCCGCTTAATCGGTGCATCTAAATAGTAAAATGCCTCGCTGTCAGCAATCTGACCGCAGATTTCTCCTCCGAATCCACCAAACTGAACAGCTTCATGCACGATCAATACATGTTTCGTCTTTTTTACAGATTGAATAATTGTGTCCGTATCTAATGGAAGAAGACTTCGAATATCAATGACTTCTATATTAATACCTTCTTTTTCCAGCGCATCCGCCGCTTCCAGACAAACCTGAACCATTCTTCCATACGTAACAATCGTACAGTCTTTGCCTTCTCGTTTAATATCCGCAACCCCAAGCGGTATTTCATAATCTTCTTCCGGCACTTCGCCTTTTGTCCGGTAAAGTTTTTTCTGTTCAAGAAACATGACCGGATTATCATCATGAATAGCGGATTTCATCAATCCCTTCGCATCATATGGTGTGGATGGGATAACGACTTTAAGTCCCGGGAAATGTGCAAGACAAGCTTCAAGACTTTGAGAATGCTGTGCGGCAGCGCCTGTTCCTGCACCGGAAGCCGCCCGCATAACCAGTGGTATTTTTACCTTTCCACCGAACATGAAACGCAATTTTGCCGCTTCATTCACTAATTCATCAAAACATACACACATGAAATCTGAAAACATCAACTCTACAATCGGTCTCAAACCTGTCATGGCCGCACCAACACCGGCGCCGACATAAGCCTGTTCTGCAATCGGTGTGTCGATGATCCGGTCTTCACCGAATTCCTGAACCATTCCTCTTGATACACCAAAGGCTCCGCAATATAATCCGATATCTTCTCCCATCATAAACACGGTATCATCTTTTCGCATTTCTTCTGAAATTGCATCATTAATTGCCTGCGCATAAGTTATCTCGCTCATTTTTTCTCCTTTCACGCATATACATCTTCATAAATATCATCTACGGAAGGTTCCGGACTGTTTTTCGCATATTCAACAGCTTCCTGTATCTGATTTTTTGCATCCTCCGCAATCTGATCTAACTCTTCATCCGTAAATAATTTATTATCAACTAAGAATTTCCTAAAATATTTAATCGGGCATTTCTCTTTCCATGCGTTAATTTCTTCTTTTGTCCGATACAAATTACCATCGCTCTTGGAATGTCCGGAAATTCTATAAGTATTCTCAACCACCAACATCGGTCCGTTGCTTAATACATATTCCCTGGCCTCTTTAATTGTGTCATACACTTCCAAAACATTGTTTCCGTTGATTGATTTCGACGGCATGCCAAAAGGAATAGCACGTTTTGAAATATCCGTATCTTTCATTACTTTAGCAATCGGTGTCGACATACCGTAGGTATTATTCACACAGATAAATAATACCGGCAGATTCCAGACAGACGCCAGATTAAAGGCTTCAAATACAGCTCCCTCATTCGAGGAACCGTCGCCAAAGAATACCACTGCAATTCTGTCTTCTTCTTTTTTCTTTTTAATCGATATTCCGGCCCCACAGCACATAACTGCACTTGTTCCCAGAACGCCATCCGCTCCAAAATAATGTATGTCAGGATCTGCTATGTGCATTGAACCGCCTTTTCCTTTGCACACTCCGGTGGCTCTTGCCAGGATTTCAGCCATCATATGATTGATATTTACTCCTTTTGTAATGGCCTGATTATGTCCCCGATGGGTACCAAATACATAATCCTGTGCTTTCAGCGCAAGTATTGAACCTACGGCCGTTGCTTCCTCACCGACACCCAAATGTGTTGTCCCGTGTACAAGCCCCTTAGAAAACAGCCATTGTACTTCCTCTTCAAATTCCCGGGACAAATTCATCTTAAGCCACATCTGCTCATATAATTCTTTACTGTGTTCCATTCTCCGTCGCTTCCTCCTTGCATTATAAAATGTATCCTGATTACATATTAACATTTGTTCTAACATTTGTCAATGATGTACTAAATTTCTTCATCCTAATTTATCAATGCCGCTCTCTCTTTAAATGATTGTCTTAAATCTTTGTATAATGAGCGGTATAAATGAAAATATTCATCGTATATTTCTACATTTTCTCTGATCGGTTCAATCGTATCTTTAACACGAACGATTGCATCGCACCCTTCCATGACCGATGAAAAATATCCACTGCCCACCGCAGCCATAATCGCCGCTCCACAGGCCGGACCTTCCTCTACCGACATGGTCGCTATAGACGCATCAAAAATATCCGCCTGAATCTGCCTCCAAAGCCGACTTTTGGAACCGCCGCCGGACACACGAATCGTGTCAATATTTTTTCCCGTCTGACGGCATACTTCGATTGTCTCCCGGAGCGAAAAGGCCACCCCTTCCATGACACTCCGACATAACTCCGGCATGTCGGAATTTAAAGATAAACCGAAGAAACAGGCTCTGGCATTTGGATCATTATTCGGCGCAGAATCACCGTTGAAATAAGGCAAAAATAAAACTCCGCCGCTGCCCACTGCGGCCTTTGAAGCAATACTGGTGATGTAGTCATAGATTTCCTTACCCTGCTTTTCAAATTCAGCCTTTTTTTCTCTGAATATGACATCCCGCATCCACTTTAAGGATGCTCCGGCTGTCAGCGAAAGCCCCAGATAACACCATAAATCCGGAATTCCATGGCAAAGACTCTGTATGGCCCGCTTATTATAATCGATAAAAGGTTTCCTGCTGCACCCGAAAACCACGGCGGACGTTCCGATCGATGCGCCCATAACGTCTTCCCGGATAATCCCTGTGCCGATTCCATTCGCAATCTGGTCGCCGCCTCCGATAATCACAGGAATTCCTGCTTTTAATCCCCATTCTCCGGCAACGCTCGCTTTAAGTTCTCCGACAATATCCGTCGACTCCAACAGTCTGTTCGGAACAAAAGATTTCGGAATTCCAAGAAGCTCAAACATTTCCGTAGACCACCTGCGGTATGGCACATCCATAAGAAAGGACAAAGACCCATCACTGACCTCTGCCGCCATTTCTCCAGTCATACGAAAGGCGAGATAATCTTTCGGAAACAATATTTTATTTATCTTTTCATAGATTTCCGGCTCATATTTTTTTATCCACAGAAGCTTCGGCGCCCAAAATGTAGGCAGACAGTCATTCGCCGTAATATCCAGTGTATCTATCCCCGCTTTACAGGACATCTCGTC
>ERZ827423.1318-NODE-1318-length-24867-cov-22.930840_pt1 | contig 24867 bp, 26 predicted proteins | sample MGYA00519775_ERZ827423 | MGnify/ENA primary metagenome ERZ827423 (study PRJEB31778, sample SAMEA3449296) | human gut metagenome | biome: human gut; feature: human-associated habitat; material: faeces | place: United Kingdom | collected 2010/2012 ...
GGAGCGAGAAACAGCAGGCTGTCAGTACCGGATGGCTCCCGGTACGGCCATGACCAGCAGCGGGGACAATGATACTCCCGTCCAGCCTAACGTCCGAGCGTTGAAGCGGCCCGCCGTCGTGATCCGTCGCAGGCAATGGGGGCGGTCGCGTGAGAACCACGCGAGGGGTGAGATTCCCCGTGGAGCTGGCAAGCCGCCAGCCGTTTGATGACTTCCCACCCGGTGCTTCGGGGCGTCGAGGACAAATAGGAGCACCTTTGAAATACGGGCCGTACAGCAGGACGGGCCAATGAAAACAGGAGAATGGTTTTATCTCTCCCCGGCCTTCATTCTGTTCTGCTGTGCGGCCTTTACATAGGCGGCCCACGCCGCCTAATTTTTCAAAGGGAGGTCATAAGACATGAACAGGACATATCTGCGCGGCGATATGTACTATGCCGATCTGGGCCGGGGAATCGGCTCCGAGCAGGAAGGCTATCGCCCCGTCCTTATTCTTCAGAACAACACGGGGAACAAATACAGCCCCACCGTCATTGTGGCGGCCATTTCCAGCAAAGTGGACGCCAAGGCCAAGCTGCCCACCCACTATCTTCTCCAGGCGGAAAACGGGCTGGAACTGCCTTCTCTCGTTCTTTTGGAACAGCTCCGCACCATTGACAAGAAACGGCTGGGCGCGTACATCGGACATCTGGAGGAAAAGCATATCCGCAAAATCAATCACGCGCTGGCGGTCAGCGTTGGGCTGATTGAGGAAGTTCCCGAAAACTTAATCATGTGCCTTTGCCCGGCCTGTGCCAATAACTTCTACGGCACAGGCTCTTATTATTTGCGCAGGGTTCACCCCGAACGGGTGGAAAAGGACATCTGCACCTACTGCGGCCAGCGGCCCGGCTTTGACTATGAGGTTGTAAAGCGCCGTCCATGACTGGGGTACAGCAGATGGAGATCATATTTCATACTGGGAAAGACAGCGAGCAATCCCTGCGCCAGTTCGCTGAAAAACGCGCCGAGTTTTTATCCCGTGAATTGCGGGATTTGAACGCGGAAGAATTAAAAGCATTGCTTTCCACACTGAAAGAGGATCATCGCACCTTTGAGCAAAAATGAGGATGTTCCTATAATAATGGAGATAGGGTGGTTTACTCATCGCCCTGGAAAGGAGGATATTTGAATATGAAACGTAAGGCAAGAATCCAGACGGGAATCGATGATAGATTGGTTGCCATATATGCGAGAAAGTCCCGTATTACGAATAAGGGGGACAGTATTGGCGTTCAGTTTAAGCAAAGCGCCGACTACGCGATCAACCAGCTTTCCCTACCGGAAGATTACGAATTTGCCCGATATGAGGACAAAGGCTTGAGCGGCTACTATTCCGACCGCCCGGATTTTCAAAGGCTGCTCCGGGACATTGAGATGGGGAAAATCAAGGCTGTGGCCTGCTATAAATTAGATCGAATCAGCCGGAAAACTTCCGATCTCATGCGGCTGCTGGAATATTTCGAGCGCCATGATGTGACGCTTTTAGTCTGCTCCAACAATATCAATACGCGGATCAGCACATCCAAAATTATCATCCAGGTGCTGGCCATTATCGCAGAATTTGAACGCGATATTCTCACGGAACGTATCCAGGATAACCTGATGGAGCTGGCGAAAGATGGGCGCTGGCTGGGCGGCAAAACACCGACCGGCTTTTCTTCCCAACGTGTGACAACAGGAAGTGGGAAAAACAAGAGTGCCATTAGTTTTCTCGTTCCTGTGCAGGAGGAAAAAGAGATTGTACTGGAAATCTACGGCACCTTCTGGGAGACACGTTCTCTCTTGCAAACGGCAAATATCATCAATGAGAAATATGAAACGAAGCATGGCGCGAAGTTTACCACATCCACCATCCGGCTGATACTGCGGAATCCAATCTACTGCGTGGCGGATGAATATTCCTACAACTATTTTCTGGAGCATGACGGAAACCTGTTTGGAGAACCGTCCGACTTTGATGGTCAGCATGGACTTACTGCTTATAATAAGACCGACCAGATGAAAGTTGAGGATGAGGATTCCACCTTTTTCAATCCCAAGTTCTCACAGCTTCTTACCAGGAAACCCATTAGTGAATGGATTGTTTCCGTGGGCCGCCATGAGGGATTTATCAGCTCCCGGGAATGGGTGGAAACACAAAATATGCTGGATGAGATTGCAGAAAAGTATAACCGGCCCCATAGAAAAACCAATGCTCTGCTGTCCGGCTTAATGTATTGCCCTATTTGCGGAAAACGGCTGCGGGTACTGCCAGAATCTAATCGCTGGACGAATGGCAAGCCCCGCTTCAAGTATGCCTGCCCAGGGGTTAGGGCAAAAGAGTGTACCTTCAAAGGGGTTGAGGGCGTAACGCTGGATGAATTTGTTATCCACTCACTCTCCAGCCTGCAAGAAGAACATTCCGACTATTACCGGCAGCTTTTGGAGAACAGGGTTGCCGGCATGATTCGCACCGACCAAAGCGAAAAAGAGTATCAGGAAACCAAAAAGACGATTGAACGCTTAAATGCGGATATTGCCGCACAGGTGCGAAATCTGCGCGAAGCAGATGACGCCCTTAAACGCTTCATCCAGGATGATATAAAGGAACTAACGGACGAGCTGGCAAAGCGCGAAGCTACCCTGCGCCGAATGGAAGATACACAATCTGAAAATCAGTATCTCATCCATGAACTGAATGGCATGAAAAAAAGACTGCTGTCCTTTGAGGAGTTTGCAAAGGACGCACAGCCTGAAGCTCTGTTTACTTTGGTTCATTCGATTGTTGACCGAATTTATATTACTACTGATGGCACCAAACAGAAATGCCAGGTGTATATCAAAGGTTGCGCCACGGAGGATTATTCCGACGTACTCGGCGCAGCCGGGTACATAGAGGAAGAACCCCTGTTACCGGTGGTGTCGTATATGCCGCCGATGTGTGATTTAGATTACTATAGCATTTGCTCCCAAATACAGACGAAAAGTTTTTTATAAAGAAAAAAGGGTAGAGATAAGAGAAATAATAAGGCAATTATGCCAGTGGAAGGGAGTAGACATAATAGAGTGAGAAGTTTGTCCGGATCATATTCATATATTGGTGAGCATCCCGCCCAAAATGAGCGTTTCTGGCTTTATGGGGTATCTTAAAGGAAAAAGTGCTTTATTGATATTTCAGAGGTGGGGAAATATGAAATTTACATACAGAAATCGCGAATTTTGGTGTAAGGGATATTATGTTGATACCGTGGGGAAAAACACAAAGGCGATCAAAACATATATATCAGAACAATTGAAGAGAGACAAAGAAAGCGATCAATTGAGTTTGTATGACCCACGGGACCCATTTATGGGTGATAAGTAACCGTCGCATGGCTGGCAGGCCAATAGAAGACGCACTTGTGCGTTGCCAGTAGTATTAGGGCTTTGCCCGAAAATGAAATACCACCCGCTATGCGGGTGGATATTTATTTTTTCGGCGGTGAGGTACGGATAGGCTTGCCGCCTCTGTTTTTATTCCTCGGCGGAGTTCTCTGCGGCTCGTTCTTGGGGCTGTCCTGCTGTGCCTGACCGCCGCCGTCCGAGCTGATCGGAGCAGGCGTTTCCTCTTTCCTCTCCGGCGGATATTTTTCGAGGATGCCGTCCTGAATTTCTTTCTTGTCGGCATACCTGACCTCACGGTTGCCTTGGTCGGGTACGGTATAGGGATTATTTTGCCATTCGTTCATTGAACATCCAAGGCGAAAACATTTTGACCTCCATTAAAAGCACATCCGGCCGATGCGTTTTGCACCACTCGGCGGTGGAATCCGGCGACTCGGAGATCACAACCTGGCAATCGTCCAGCTCCTGCATCAGCATTCGCTCCATGGTGCGCGCATGGATATTGCTCTGAATGTCCAGAACGATCTTTTTCATCATTTATCACCGCCTTTTCGAATTAAAACAATTGCCAAAATACCCCCCGCCAACCACCACCGCGGTGATAACGGCAACGATCCACCATGGGAAAGAAAACCTATCGCTCTCCGCAGGAGAAGTTTGCTCTGTGCTGTTTTCGCTATTTTCTTTTAGATCGGTGCTCCTGTCTTTATCCGACTCAATGCTACTTTTTTCATCATTGTCGCTTTCAAGACTCCCGCTGTATTTTACCGGTTCGGTCATAGTTGCCTTGCAGACAAGGCAGCTATAAGTCTTTTCGCCATCGGCTTTGGGAGAAGGTTCCCGGGTTATTGTTCCCGCATCCCAATTATGTCCGGCAGTAGGAACTTCAGCCCGTTCGGTAACGCCGCAGTCGCATTCCCGCGCCTTAATACCAGACTCCGTGCAGGTTGGCTCCGTGGTTACCATCCACTCGCCGAAGCTGTGGGTGTGTGGGGAACTGTTTTCATAAAACTCCACACGGATCAGGCGGCTGTATGTCGGCGCACTCTCTAAACCTCCGACCACATTCCAGGCAGCATAGCAGTACCATTTCACACCCAATTCCTCCGGCACCGTATAGCTGTCCGCATCTGCGTAGTCAATGGCACGAATCATCGCCATGTTTTCTATGTCCGTGACATACCACTGATATTTCAGCGTACCGCCGTCGGGCACACTGGCATTAGTGAACAGGATAACACCGTCACCGCCGATAGTCATATAGCAATCCGGCATTTCCCCTTCGATCACAGGCTTCGCCGGGCCCGCCGCCCAGGCTGCGGTGACCGTTACTCCCGCAAGCAACCATGTAATAAAAGCAATAATAAATCTTTTCATGCCCTGTCTCCTCTCGGAAACTGTTGTCGAAAATCCTGCCGCTTTATCGGCAGTCCCGGTGTCATTCACTTTCATCCCGGCAGGGATAATCCGTAAACACAAACTCTCCTGCGGCGTTTTTCTCCGTTGGCAGATCAACATAGAGCTTGCTGCCGCTTGGCGGCATTTTCACAGCGATCACAACCGTAAATTTTCCGTCGCCTTCATCCCGGACGCTGTCCACACAGCTGTTGTAAGAGGCTTCGCCCTTACGCTTCTTACAAGCTACATAGACATCGCCCTTATATTCGATCAGTTCTTTATCGGCAACCGCACGATTAAGCGTTTTATCGGTAAATTCCTCCGAAAAAACCTTTAAGAATTTTTTTCGTACACCTTCGATCGTGTTTATATAATCATACGGAGGAAACATAGTCACGTAATCCTTCCGCTTGAACCGTACAGGCTTTGCCCCGCCCGGATACTCACCTGCAAAATTCAAGCTCAGCCAAAGGCTTCTCGCTTCATCCGCCATTTCCCTCGCATCTGCGTAGTATAGGACTGTTCCGTCCTCAGGATAAAACGCATACCCGTTTGCTCCGCGAAAACTATCAATTATGGCAAGCTTATCGTTTTCGTAATTTTTCCAAAGCCCCAGCGCCTCCTCCGAAACCTCAGCCGCATAGGAGGCAATGGCGTAATTATCCCGGGCCGTAATAAACCGCACATCCTCCCCGGATATAAGCCGCCCGACTTCTATTCTTCCTTTATAGGAATCTGATGAATAACCGTATGTATCATTATCGATTATAAAAAATGTGAGATCTCCTCCATCGGTTTTATCAACATAAAACGCCACCTGGTTTTCGGAAAAACTTGCCGTAACGGTACCCACCCAGCTTTCCGGCAGTGTGATCTCATAGGCGCCGTCGCTAAAATGAACCGAGCTTATTCTTTCGGTCGTTATGAGCTTACAAAGCTCCTGCGCAAATGACGAATAGTTTTTCGGAAAGCGGTTGGTTCCCCGGGCGTCTATCTCCGTCCCGTCCGCCAGCACGACCTCAAGGCACATACCGCTGCCGTCAAGGGTCTGGGAATCGTACCCTCGAAAGCCCGCCCATTGCGCTATTTTGTAGTTGCCGAATACTGCGCACAGCTTTTGAAAAACACTCTCATCTGCGTCAATTGCACGAACGACATTGCGGCATTCCACATTCCCGGAGGTCTTATCATCCCACATTTCCGTGCTGATGTAATACTCTAAATGAACGCCGTTTTCCGTTTTGTATCCCTCGTAAACACGGCGCTGCGCCGTCATATCGGTTTGCACCAGCTTAAAGCTTTTGAAATCCATAGGCTCCCCTCCGTAATACGCATTGCCGTTACCATTCGCATTATGCTTTTTGGCGCAGGCGGAACAGAACAGCAGCAGTAAACCCAGGCACAGGCCCCATAAAACCAGCTTTTTCATGGATTCTTCCTTTCCGAAAGGCACCGCAAGCCGTTCGGTGCCCTTCGGAAAGAAGCTTGCAGCAGCAAGCCTCTCCCGCACAGACTATGACATTTTCGGAAAACCGAGATTGTATGCGCCGCAAGCACAGAGTTTGCCGTTCTTAAACCAGACATGCAGCACTCTTGCTTTGCTTTTTGCTGCATACCATGAATAAATCTGCGCCTCCCGCTCAGCATCGTAACGGTACTCCGAAGGATCCACACCGATATGTGCAATCACATCATCAAGGGTAAAATTCGCCTGTTCTGCGGCAAAGAAATAGTTCAATTCTCCGAAATATTCCTTGAAAGTCTCTTTCAGAACCTCTTCATCGGCCCGATTTTCGCTTACCGTCTGCGATTCTGTTGATTCCAGGTTGAGGTTATACGGATTATCAATATTCATTGTATCACCTTCACCGTTTAAACGGTCGAGTCAGGCTCTTTCCAGCACGATCATCCCGAGGCCATACAGCAGACAGCCATCCTCAGTGACGGGAATCTCCGAGAAGGGATCGACCGGCTCCCCGAGGACTTCACCCTCGATCTTCGTGTCATAGTAGATCTTTCCGTTCTCTTCCTTCCATACCGTGCTTTCAATGGCGGTATAGCCGTCCTCGCGGACAACCGCCCCGTGCTTGGCAGCCTCCTCACGCATGTCCTCCGGCACAAACATGAGCGTGTTGAGCACACCGTCCTCGGCAAACTCCGTCCGACACTGCATCAATTCGGCGCTGCCCTCAAATCTCTCATCCGCCGGCGGGTTATCGGGTGTAAAAACCGTCTCCCCGTCCGGTGTGGGCACGCGGATTTTCTTTACTTTCCAAATTCCGCGAATATCCATCTTCGTTTTCTCTTTCTCATCAAGCCCACGGATCAGCAGACTTCGGCATACGCACACCGGTCAGCAGATACTGCTCCCATAAAAACCACTTGCCGTCGCTGCCGCGCTGGCGCATCTTAATGGGACGGGGATCGTCCGCACCGCCGCAGGGAATAAACAGCTTCATATAGCCCTGCTCCTCGCCGGACACATGATTGCTTTCAACGACAATTGTATACGGCTCAGTAGGGGTGTAGTTGTTTTCCGGTGTGGAGCCGGAGAAATAAGTGAAGGGCAGGTAGGTCTTGCCATCGCGGAAGCGGTCGTTCAGGAAAGAAATTTCCTGTCCGTTCAGCGGACGGGGTCCGCGCAGCCAATTCAGCATCTCCGTTCCGATGCTCTTGTCTGCCGCATATGCACAGAGGGCAAGGACCGTAAGTGCTGCCGTTTTGAACGGCGTATCGAGACTTGCCTCAGGTAGCGCCTGCATTTCGGCAAGGCTCTCCGGCAGTGCTGCAAAGGTAAATCTTTCCCGCTTACTGCCCAGGGATTGTGCGGCGGCATTTACTGCCTGCCCAGCTGTGCTTTTTAGCTTATCAAAAATACTCACGGGTTATCTCTCCTTTATAAAGTATTTTTTGCAGGGGGAAAGCTGCATCAGAATTTACCGCCCCCGCCGCCGTGGGTCGTGCCGGAGGAAGATGTGTGGGTGCTGCTTCCGCCTCCGGAATCATCATTCTTGGGTTTCGCCGTGCGTGTGACAGTGTTATACAGGAACAGATCACGTCTCTCGTTAATGTTCAGACTGCTGTCCTTTATGTAGTTGCTTGCAGCCGCCTGGAAGCGGACCGTTTTCAGCTTTGCTTTCATCCTGCCCACTATGATGAGGGATAGGACGAAGCCCACAACGATAGCAATAGGGATCCAAATAAGGGAAAGTGGCTCCTTGGGCAGATTCTTTATATCGTAAGGCTCGCCGGTTCTTGCCTGTGTGATGAAGTCATCGCAAAGATCGGCGAATTTATCAAAGGCACCCGCAAAATTACCGTCGGACAGCTCTCCCTTTATCTGCTTGCCGATATACTCAATGCCCGCGTCCGTAAAGACCGTAATGCCGTAGCCGCAGGTGGATATATACCAGTCATTGTCCTCGATGCTGATAAGGAGCAGAGCGCCGTCCCTGCTTTCGCCGTAGCCAAAGTTGCCGTAATCATAAATATCATCGGCATAATCCCGCGGGGTTTTCCCGTCCAGCGTGTCAGTGGTCAGCACGACAATATCCATTTTCTGACGCTCGCTGAGCTCATTAAGCTTTGTCACAAGCGACGATTCCTCGTTGCCGGAGAGCAGCCCCGCTAAGTCCTGAACGCGCTCATATTTGCTTGCGAAGCCATCCGTCTGCGCTGCAAAGGCGGGAGTCACTATACAAAGGCACAGAACAAGCGAGAATAACAGTGTCAGTACTTTCTTTTTCATTCCGTCCCCTCCTTAAATCAGCCCCATCAGGTGCAACGCCCATGCGACGCCGTAGCAAGCCGCTGTGAATATCGCCGCCAGCAAAAATGTCCAGCGTTTGGCCGCAGCCTTATCCACCGGCAGATCGCCGACGAATTTCCCGGTCTGACCGTTCATGGCAAAGACATATTGATTGCCGTTCCATGTGGTGTTCAAAAGCCACACCGGATAAAGCGCATACCGGGCCTTTCCGCCGTGGAACTGCACATTGGTGTTTTCCGGCGTAACGGTGGTATACCCTTCTACCGTCTCGGCGAATACCTCCTCGGTAGACCGCTTGACCCGCTGGTTTGCCCGGTCAATGCTTTCCTCGGCGGTCACATCATACTTGTCCGCCACATAGCCGGCAAGATAAGCTGTCTGGAAATGCACCGCATCCGAAATATTGTACGGCTCAATGGATTCCATCAGGTCATCCGCCATTTTAGAGGAGCCGTCCACCGGAACATGCTCAAAGCCGACGCTGCCGCCCCGATGCACCATAAAGTGGCTGGTTTCGGTGTAATTGTAGTCGCTGTCGCTCCATGTATGGACCTTTGTGGCCCGGTAACGCACCTGCGCATCCACATCGGTGTCGAAAAGCCAGAAGGGTACATAGACACCCTTGATCTCGTCGATATGGTTCTGATCCTTGAAAATCTTTGGCAGCAGCCGCTTCCCGGTCAGATGCTTCATCAGCCCCGCCTTTGCCGCCTTTTTATCCAGCTTGAACGGGATCACAAGATCCGGTTTGAGAGCGCCTGAGAACTGGCCCATCATCACCACGGGATTGCCGCAGAAGGGGCAGGCGGTAGCCGCCAGGTTGGCGTCGCCGACGATCTCGCCGCCGCAGGACTTGCACACATACGAGCGCAGGCCGTCGGTTTCTCCCACCTGCCAGTCTCCTCCGGCCGTGGTTTCCCATTCCATATTGTCGGATTTTTCGCTCTGCAGCTCCGCGTCGTAGCCCTCCAGTGCCTCCATTTCAAACTCCGTGTCGCAATAAGGACACTTCATTTTCTGGAGTGTGCTGTCAAAGGCTATCGCGCCGCCGCAGCAGGGGCATTTATATTCTTGCAAGGTTTGCATGAATAGATCACCTCTCTTAAAGAATTTCACCCATGAAATGCTGCAAGGGCCGCATCTGCTTTCTGAATCCACTCGGTGCGGTCGCCGTAGATTGCGGCATCCAGGGATTCGATTGCCTGCGCCGCCTTGTCACCGGCATCGGCCTCTCCCTTTACCGTGGCAGAAAACCCTGACGCTATATCCTTAACTGCGGTCATCTGCTGCTTCCAAACATTCGAGGCGTTGCCGAGTGTATTCTGTATGCCGAACAGCGTGTCGAAATATTTTTTAAGCTTTTCGAAATCCTTAAAATTATTCATAGGGAGAACAAACTCGTAAAGGCCCTGCGTATTGGTAAAGCTGAGTCTTGCAAAAGGCTTTTTCTCGGTCTTATCGCCGTTTTTAACGAGCTGCTCCTCATACTTATAGCTACGCAGGTCGGCAATGCGGTACACGCAGGCGCGGGTGGTCTTGCCAAACATCATAAACTTGTAATCGTTCTGGATATACGCCATCAGACCGATATCCTCCGCCACATAGAGATAGGTGCCTAAGCGCTTCAGCTTTTTGCTCTTATCCTTTGCTTTCTCCCTCGGAACGAAATAGTGCTCCCACAGTTTGGTGCCGCGCTCCACCTGTGCAAGATGCGCCTTGACACCCGGAAGATTGCTATGCACATAGTCATATACCTTGAAGCCCTTTTTCCTGCAGTTTTTACGGCATATACAGTTCCCGTCCGCCAGCTTTTGAGTTTGGATCAGATTGATCTCCGCGCCACAAATCGCACATTTATTAGCCATAACAATTCTCCTTTTTTCGCCGACAATGTCAGCTTTTATTGTTTTTTTGTTTTAACAAGGTGAAATTCAGTTCATTGCTGTACCCTTACTGTCGAAGTGTCTGCCGAGCTTTCGGCCGCTTCATAATACCTGCCGGCAAGCGCATAGAGATAGTTAAGCGCCCTGTCACCGAGCATTGTTTCCTTCTCTATCGTGTTTCCGTCAGAGAAAGTCATTCCGGAAGTGCGTGCCGGTACATCGGATATATGAAAAAATCGCATTGGATTACGATACTTACAAAGCCTCTCTATCTCGCCATCCTCACAGATAATCCGAAGAAAAGCCTCCGCATCCTCTGCCGTTATCGGGAAAGAGCCGAACGAGGTGTAATGCTCCTTTTGATTTCCAACAAGACAGTCGGCAGAGAAAAACCAGCGGTCTTCTTCTTTTTTCAGGGCGAAGGAATACACAGGGTTCTTTCCCGATCCGTAATAAGCAGTATTGATTAAAACGACATCGTCGGAAGTGTATTTTCCACTGCCGCTGCAGCCGAAAAACCCAAAAACCGATAAGAGAGCAAGCACGACAGTCACAACCTTACATACGGTATGCCTCATTGTTTTATTGAAGCGGTCTGCCGCACTCCGGACAGAATTTCGGCATACTCTGTCCGTCTGCAGGTCTCCAACCGCAATTTGCACAGCAGGAACACGCTACGGGTTTTACAGCGCCGCAGTTTGAACAAAATTTTCCGTTGCTTTGCGCACCGCAGGAAGGGCATACCCATGCCTCACAGCCCATTGTATTAGGCGCGGAGGCAGGTCTTTCCGGGCGGATGTTCGCGTTATCCGTCCGATTCATCATGCCGCCGCCGTCCCAAACCCGGTTTCTGTTATCCCGGCGCATCAGAATATCCGCAAGCTCGTGCATCCTTTGCTCATATTGACGGTACAGGTCAGTATAGGGGCTGTCGGGGCGGTTACCGTCGCTCAGCTCCAGTTCTATCTCGTCAAACCAGGGTGAATCCACTCGGAGCGTCACATTAAACTCATAGTCGCAGGCATAGCGGGGCGGCACATAGCTCTTCTTATTTCCCTCGGAATCCTCGTAATAAATTTCTTCTTTATTCTCTTTAATATCTGTGTTTACCCCGAGCACCTGCGAAAACGCAATAAGGTCGGGATTGCTGCTGCGCCAGTTGGAGACCCCGGTAACGATAAAACGTTCCCCTATTGGATCGATGTATACCTTTTTGCTCCCGTCAAAGGTGATTGATGGGGAAAAATCAGCAAGCTTCTTTTCATTTTCCGCACGGTAAGCAAGCTGACGCTTGATGTCCTCTACGGTCGAGTTCCGCCGTTCGCTGAAAAACGGCGAGAGCTTTCTTGCGCAGTTCTTGCAGAGATTTCCGTCCTCCAGCTTGCGGTTTCCGAGAAGTCCGATTTTCTCACCGCAGATGTCGCAGTATTTTTTGTCAAACAGTCCCATAATATGATCCTCCGTTTATTATTTATTTTTCTGCACAATCCATTTTGCGTTATTGACCTGTAAGCCAAATCCACAGAACGAACAGCAGTGGTTTTCATCCGGCATAAAATTGGCACCGCAGGACGGGCAATCCTTTTCGACAAAGAACGCGCCGTCCGCTTTTCGTTTTTCGGGATATCTTGCCCTTTGCATAATCAATCTCTTTTTAAATTTTTCTGTATACGGCTTCTGATTTTCGGGAAGAAAGGTTTTCATTCCGAAAATGTCAGCCGTAACGGTTGTTGTTTCTTCTGTGTTGGCAACTTTTAAAAGCTTAATTGTACCAACGCTGAAATCAAGCAGATCTTTGCCGCTTTCATTCTCCCAAAAGTGTTCGTTTAAGCAGGCTCTGAGAAAATTCTCGGAATATCTTACAATTTTTCCGGCAAGCTTTTCTTGCTTGATTTTCCCGCAGATAATCGGTGTGATGATTCCTCCGAAAGTCAGGACTGCTGCACCAACACCGGCAGCGAGAGAAATCTCGGTGTCCTCAATTAAATATAAGCACAGAAAGACACATAAGAAAAGTATGGAGCCGGACACAAAAAGCTGTAAAAATCTTTTCAGATTTGTGCCGATAGATTCGTAAAGCTCAAACGATTCGGTCTGCCAATCGTAAAACTCGTTTTTAATAACGGCACCGCAGTATTCGCAGGTAACCTGCTGACTGTCAAGCTTGACTCTTGCACCGCAGGACGGGCAGGTTATGCTTAACATATCGGAATAATAGCTTTTCTTTTTTTCTTTTCGGTCGGCGCTGCGGATGTGTCTTGACTGAAGTATTCTGAGATACGAATTCTTGCGGTATATCTCATGCTGAACCTTGTTGTCTTCGGTTGACTCAAAACGCTCCAGTGTGCTGCACTTTAAAACCGATTCCCGCCATTCTCTGCCGTCATCGCTCCATGCTTCAAAATCATTTTTAGGAACGGGAACAACATCCGTAACGTAAATTTTGCGGCAAAGCTTATTCCTATTTAGTCTGTTGATTTGACTGACGGTTTTCTTCCGGAATGCCATATCCATTCTTGCCGGAAGAAGGTCTTGATCCGCTTTCCCCAGCGGTATCAGAATTCTTTCAAAGGCCTTTCTTATCTCTCTTCGGATTTTTGAATCCTGAAGGGGAGTGTCCTTTTTCGCAAGTAATCTTTTAAGCTTTGCTTTTTTGGAATTTTTGGAAGAGTATTCCGAAAAGTCTATTGTAAGTATTCTTTTACCGATATAGAATGTACATAATACAGCAAAGGAAGCCGCAATAATCAGTGCTACTGATAGATCCATAAAAGCACCTCTGATTTATTCCTTGCCGATCATTTCGTTTTCGCTTTTCTTTTTTCGGTTGTCTTTTGCAATGTCGCATATCATTATAACAACAAAGAACACGCCGACGGGAATTGCCGCACAATAGAGCAGAAAATCAACGGGATTTCCCTCAGGAGCAAGCTTGTAATCGCCTTTTGAGGTTTTATAAACCTCGATATCTATCGTGTCGCCTTTTCTCAATTTATCATAGGTATATTTTCTTTCGTAGCTGCTTGACCAGACACGTTCTTCATATTCACCCTTATAGGTTTTTCCGCCAATAACATATGAAACTTTAAATTTATAGGTTGTATACTTAACATCACCGGAATCATCCTTAGTGTTGTGGGTTGAAAAGTCATCAATGACGGCGGAAATTTTCCGTATATCGGTTGAGCTTTTATATTCCCTGCTGTCGGTGCGGCTTGTTATTATACCGATAATTCCGGCAACAATTAAGCCGATGCCGACGACCATGATAAATATGGTCATTTTAATGTCTTTTTTTCTTTTACTCATAACAGGATCTCCTTTTGCAAGCAAATATAAAACCACTCCTTAACAGATCATACGAAAAATTCTTTGCCGTTTCGCCGGCAGGGAAACTTATCCTGCTGCGCAAAAACCTTTCGGCGGTATGAACGGCTTTTTTGCTTAAGCCGTTCATACCTAACCGAAAGAACACTTCCGTTAATACGGTTCCTTATTAAGCGACAGTTTTATTTTTTATCGTTATCGTCAAATATATCTCCGCATTCGGGACAGAACTTCGGCGGATTAGTCGGATCCTCCGGCTCCCAGCCGCATTTATCGCAGCGGTAGAGCGGTGCGCCCTCGGGTTTTTTGGCGCCGCAGCTCTGGCAGAATTTACCCTTATTCAAAGCGCCGCACGAGCAAGTCCAGCCATCCTCGTCAGCCGGCTTCGGGGAACCGCACTCAGGACAAAATTTTCCGGTAGCCATGGCACCGCATTTACATTTCCAAGCACCCGCAGGCTGTGGCTGAGGCTTTTTTCCGCCGCAGTTCGGGCAGAAATTGCCGCTGACCGTAGCTCCGCATGCGCATTTCCAACCGTCGGCCGCAGGTGCTGCGGGTGTCGCCGGAGCTTGCTGCTGTTGAGCCTGCTGTTGCTGCTGACCCATAGCAAACAGATTTTGCGCATTCATCCCGCCGCCTGCGTTCATAGCCATCCCCATGCCCATAAATCCGGTCATAGCGCCCGCTTCGTTGGAGGCTGCCGCCTTCATAGCGTCTGCCTGCGCACCCACAAGCGTAGCCGCCGCCATCGTCGGATCCCGCATGATAGCCATGCGCTGCGCTTGCTTGATCATTTCCGCATCCTCTTCCGGCAGCGTAACCGAGCCCAAAGCGATGCTGACGACCTTTAATCCGCGCAGCTCTCCCCATTTTTCGGAAAGCGCCGTATTCATGGCGTTTTCAAGGTCGGTATTGTGCGTCACGATTTGATTAGGACGAAGTTCTAAATCGGAAAGTCGTCCGAATGCCGGCTGCAATGCGCTGACAAATTCGGTTTTCAGCTGGCTGTCCAGCTCCTCGCGGGAATATTCCTTCTCAACATTGCCGCAGACATTGGTGTAAAACAGCAGCGGGTCTGCTATTTTATAGGAATAAACACCTGAGCAACGCACCGATACATCTAAATCTAAACCGATTTTAGAGTCTACCACACGGAAAGGAATGGGATTCGGAGTGCCGAATTTATTATCGATAAGCTCCTTGGTGTTGAAATAGTAAACACGCTGATCCTTACCGGTGTCTCCGCCGTAGGTGAAGCGTTTACCGATAGTCTTAAAGGTTTGCTTTATGCTCTCACCCAGACTTCCCGAAAAAATGGAGGGCTCAGTTGAAGTATCATATGTAAATTCCCCCGGCTCGGCGCAAACCTCAACTACCTTTCCCTGCTCTACAATAATCATACACTGACCATCGGCAACGGCTATGCCGGAGCCGTTGGAGATGATATTATCGCTGCTCTTTGTATTGGAGGAACGGCCGCCAACCCGTTTTTGCCCCTTGGTTACGAGTATCTCCTTAGGCATAGACTCGCAGTAGAAGAATTCTTTCCATTGATCGGCAAGAGTACCTCCCAATGCGCCGATACCTGCTTTAATAAGTCCCATAATAATTGCTCCTTTCCAATTGTAAAAATGATCCATATATTTCCCGACCAGAGCCGGCAGATCACGGTTTCTTTTCCGTATTCCCTGCTGAATACGGATTTTTGTTATCTTTCGGCATTTCCCGCACCGAGCCGCATTTACCTGCCCAGCCGATAAACGCCATCCACATGATCAGATATAAAATCCATGCGATAAATGCACCGACCGACCACCACACCGATATTTTCAGCCAAAAATGCAAAACCAATAAAATCACAGCGGGCAGCAGTCCTTCAATATTCATTAGCATATTGATGAAGAGACAAGGAAAAAAACTGCCGCTTCGTTTTAAATTGCGCATTTTCCCCCCTTTTTATCTTACTTCCTCCCGAGAACCGCCCATGTATCGCTCACTGCATCATAGACATAGATGAGATTGTCGCATACGCCGTAATAGCGCTCTCTTACAAACTGTCCCTCGCTATCGGTACCGAGGGCAAACAGCAGACAGGTGCGACCTTCGATCATCTGCGTGTCTCCGGTATACATAATCTTCATTCCGCTTTCGAGAGCAAGCTTTACCTCGTCGGCTTCCGAAAGAATTTCTGTTGCAATTTGAACCGAACGCTCGTTTGGTGTTTCCTCGTATATTGAGAAATCATACACCCCTGCAGTCTCCTGCAGATGGCCGTTTTCCATGGACAGCGACGGACGGAAGTCGATAGCGCCACCACCGTCAGTAGCGGCAATCAGCACATTGGAGTATATCTCGCTGAGGTTGCACCGCAGCAAAAGAGCCTCGCCGGGGTTTCCCTCATACAAAGGGTGAGTCCGATCATCGGTATATTGACCTTCTTCTGTTATACCTGAGGCATACACGGTGATTCTGCCTTTGTCACAGGGCGGCACGATTGCATACAGCTCCTGCCCCTCAGCCATGTAAAGCGGTGCATACACTAAGTCGGGATAGGCCTTTCCCGTTTCGCTGCTTGCATAATAGGTGCGCAGATCGACCTCGGAGCTCTCGCTGTCCACATAGCCGATAAAAGCGACACCGGCGCCCTTGCTATAATAACTGATTTTCTGCCGCAGCGCCGTTAAAGCAGCATCTTCTGCATTTACATCATCAGGCTCCTTGACGGAACTGTCTTCTGTAATCTGACTCCCGTCGGGGTATGAGGGCTTTTCTCCGGGCAATGCCATGCATCCGTATAAAGAGCATACAAGTAATATTGTTGTGCAAAACATCAAAGCTTTTCTTTTCATGTCGACCTCCTCTTCTCGTTTCAAAGAAATATTGCAGCGGCAACACGTCCGAACTGCTGCTTTTTCAGTATTGGTTAAGCAAAGCCATGCAGGTGTAGCACATCCTGCATCACCTCTTCATTCCCCGTTATGGCAGGATTGCTGCTTGCACCGATGATAATAAATGGCTGCATTTCGGCATTCTGCAACAGGCATCGGAATGTTTCGTCATAGTCTTCGCAAAATGCTTTACCCTCCATAGCTGTTACCGGATATAGCCCGCGCGCATTTGTGTCTGTACTGTCACGGCAGACTCTTTTTGGAGATGGTTTTTCTTTGTTTTCTCATTCGACCGCTTCCATGATTTTATTCGTAACGATTATCAGTCTGCTTCTTAAATTTGTGTATAACAATATCCTTTTTTTCTTTCCTTTCGAGAGTCAACTCATCCGAATTGATAGTAAATTTATAAGATATATCACGGATTTTATCATCGGAAAAGTCTATATTTACTGTTCCGTCTTTAATTTCATACCGAAAATCATATTTGTTTTCGGGAAGTTCCAGCGCTCCGCGTCCCTTGCCGTCAAACACATAAACCGTCGTGCCGTCTAAATCCCATTTTCCGCAAAGAGTATCTCTTTTGCTGCCTGCTCCTTCAAATGAATAAACTGCTGTGTTATCCGGAGTCGATTTTCCGTCAAGAGTCTTCGTCCTGCCGCCGGAGCACGCCCTGACAACGAGTACAATGAGTATAACAACAGCAATTAAAACAATCAAAGCTGCGGATAAAAATAACAATTGATTCCTTATTTTGCGTCTGCGCCGCCTTCTTCTCTTTGGAAGCCGAACGGAGTCCGGCAGTCTCCTGCGTTGCGCCGGACCGGCAAACCGGTTAATCGATATTTGCGGTTCATTATGGCTTCTTTGTCTGTTTTCCATATGTACATCCCAAATGAAAATTTTTCCCTTCCGAAAAGCCCTGATCTACTGTTAGTTGTCCAATCATCACCTTTTGGAAAGGAGCTTTTACAAGCCCTTATCAAAAGCAGAGAGCGGCGATACAGCTCGCTCTGCAATCTTCATCTTCTTAAACTTCGGGCCCTGCCCCGTATGGCCATAAGGATTACCGTCTCCGGCAAAAACTGAGCCGTCAATTTCTTTTGCTTATTCTATCCTACTTCCTCCTTTGCAAAATGCAGGTAATCTTTCAAAGTCGAACACTGCGCGGATTACTGTATAACATTGCTTTTCCAATGAAAACCAACTGCTTGATTTTCTTTGGAAAAGCAAAAGGGAGGAGGCGGATGGCTTCCGCCCCGCCCTTCGCTTAAACCTTTTGAATCGGTTTTCCGATATTATCGGTTCTTTGCTCTCTTTTTGCGGGAATACAGTGCGGTTCCCGTAAGTGAAGCACCGGATACAAACAACAGTGCGATCCAAAGCCCCGTCATGCTGCTGTCACCGGTCTTGGGAGGCTCGGGCTTCTGCGGTGCGGGAGGAGTTTCCGGCTTCTTGGCATTATAGCTGTTGGTGAAGCCGATTTCTTCGATCGGGTTGTTGTACTCCGGCTCATCGTTCTGGTCGAACTTGAGGAAGGACCAGCCCCGAACGCTTTCGTAGCTGTCAACAAACAGCGGGATGGCGTAGAACTTAGTCTCATCGTAAGTCCAGCCCTCAGCATTGCCCTTGACCTGGCGGATAACGAAGCCCTCGGACAGATTACCGGCCTGATACTCGCTGATAGTGAAAATGAATTTGCCTTCATAGGTCTTTTCGCCTTCGGTCTCAACGGTATCCTGAACCAGCACATATTCGACGGGGGCTCCGAATCTTTCGACGACAAACTTGAAGGTCTCCTTACCCGGAGCCATTTCACCGGTCTTCTTCACAGTAAGCTTGAAGGGGACCTCAACGCGAATACTGCCCCGCTCCCGCTGCGGCTCAAGCACACGACCGCAGTCGGTGCATTTCACAGCGTACTCGTAGGTCGCTCCGCCCTCATGATCGGGAGTATGCGGTTGAACTGCATCATATGCATCATGATACTGACACTTATGTGCGTGTCCGGCTTCTCCGCGGTCGATCCACTCCGTGCCATAAGCATGAGCGCCCTGTTCACCGTTGTAGAACTTATCCGCAGCAGCAGGATCGTCCTTTGCACTGTGATTTGCATCGTTGGCACAGGTATACCAGTAGGTATCAGATTCGCGGCAGTCGGCAGCGACGGATCTTCGGTGAGCCTCATCACTGTTTTTCACAGTGTAGCTGTGACCTGTTTTGGGCAGCACTACACTGTTGTGATCAGTGATTTCTACATTAGCCGTTGCATCCTCGAAGAACTTACCGCAGGTACACTCGTAATATTCCTCATTGCCGTCAACCGTGCAGGTAGCTTCCTGTCTGTTCATCTTGGTAAGATTTCCGGCATGCACATGGCCGGTTGCAGCCTGGATCACATATCCGCATTCCGTGCAGGTCTGAGGTGTGGTTTCGGTTGCGGCAGGCCCTGCCGTGTGAGGCACTACGGCATCGTGGTGCGCCGCATTGCGGCTGCAGACATGGGCGTGGCCGTCGGCGTCACTGTATCCCCAGGTATCGGTGACAAAGTCGTGGTCGTCGTTGGTGTCTCTGTACGGAATCCCGTCAAGGGGATTATCGTTTACGTCAAACAGCTTGCCGCAAAGATCGCACTTCTTATAAGCGTCCCAGCCATTCTCCGTGCAGTTCGAGTCCTGCGCCGGGACGGGGGTGAAGGAGCCGTGAGCACAGCTTACCTGCACCGTGCAGGTGGCTGTTTTTGTTCCTGCCGTTGCTGTAATGGTCGCTTCACCGGGAGCTATTGCAGTTACCAAGCCGGAGTTGTTAACAGCGGCAATAGCAGGCTTATCGCTAGTCCACAAGACCGCATCAGTCGTGTCTGCCGGCTCTACTGTGCCAATCAGCTGCTCCGAGCTGCCGTCAATGAGAGTCAATTCGCTCTTATTAAGAGAAATGCCGGTTGCCGGCTTCAGCGCGGCAGTGACAGTAATAGAAGGCGTTTCAGTTGTGAAAGCAATGTTATCATAATCCGAGTCATAACAATTGTTAGGCTCAATGATAAACTCAATTTTCAAACTACCTGTTGCACCGTCATCAACTTTACACTGAAATGTCATAAGTTCAGTAGGAGTTGTTGAAGTATATCCGATGCCATCACTACACAGCGTTATATAAAACACTTTTGTAGATTCCGTCCACGCAGTATCAACACAATTCAATGTTTCCTTGAGATTATCTGCGAGTTTACCGGATCCAGCCACAAAAGTTAAGCCTTCAGGAATTGAAAGTTTATATTTTAAACTATCAAACCTGCTAACTTCACCCATTGTGACCGTATAGGTGATAGTATCACCCGGAGATGCTTTTGCTTTATCTGATGTCATCGTGAATTTGACACTTCCAGCCGCAAATACCGGCACTGCAGTTACCAGTAGACTGACAATCATCACCAAACAAAGCAATAGGGATGTGATTCGCTTGTTCATGACCAAGCTCCTCCTTTAAAGAATATATTTGCGGGACGTCTCTTTACACACCGCTTACGGGGTCTCGCTTAGTCCCGAAAACGGCGGCGCAGATTTCTCTGCGATTTTGTATATTCTTAAACCTCCGTTTCCCACCCCATATGGATTATGGGGTGGGAAACTTTGGTGTTAAGACTTAAAACAATTTCATCTTGCTATTACCAAAGTGGGTTTGCCTCATTGATATGACTACGCATACGACCCCAGTCTTTCATGTCAACTTTTCCATCTTTTATGACATCTGCACAAGCAAGAGCATAATCATCAGTTAACATATTAGTTTCATTGATATGGCTACGCATACGACCCCAGTCTTTCATATCAACACTTCCATCGCCGTTGATATCACCCAGCAGGTGGATCTTCACATTCTGCGTCACATTCTCCGTACCGACATCTATTATGTACTCTCTTGTGACATGGTTTTTCTTCGACACCTGCATGGTATAGGTACCGGGGGCAACCTCGGGGATGTCGTAAACTGCGGTATATTTCCCGCCGCTCTTTTCCCCGGCGGGCACCGCTACGGTGTATTGGGGCTGCGCGCTGCCGTCGGCAAACAGGGAGACGGTCACATCGCTGCCGTCATGGAAGCTCACCACCTGACCGCGTACACCCGAAGCAACAGGGACGGTGTATCCTACGGTAAGAGTTGTTCTGTCCCCGTCCTGCGCGCTTATATACGCTTTTTCCCCGTTCACATAAGCATCCAGCTCCTCGTCGTCGGCTATGTAATAGCCCTCTTCGCACTGTAAAATCACGTTTACGTGATATCTTCTGCCTGCGTTAAAGGTCATATCAGCCTGAATCCGCTCCCCCGTAGCGGAAGCATACCATGTATAGCTTACAACCGAAACGCCGCCCGGCAGCCCCGTAACCAGATTATTGTTATATATCGGTCTTTCGCCCGCCCACGGATGTGGCACGCTCAAAGACAGATAGTCATAGTAGACAACATCCGGCTCCGGTGTCAGATCAATGGTATACGCCTGCGCAGCTTCATCATACAGTACTTCCTTGTAGTCCGCAGCGGTGTTAAAATCGTTATTCATCCGCAGCTTGACATTCGTGTTGAGATAATAGTGAAATGTGTAATCATACTTCCACGGACCGTTGTGGAATGTCATCCCTTGTTTGCCCGTGCCCACCAGCTTGATCCGATAGGTATCGTCGGGATCGATCACCTCATTGGGGCTGGTGCTGTAAACAACTCCGTTCTTGATTCGCTGGATCTCCTTAATCTCAAAATCAAAGTAACTGTCCTTCGGCCTGATGTTCACTCCACCGACCACGCTTCCCGCCCGCAATCCGGTAACGGTACCCCAGGCGCTTTGAATCAGCTCGGAGGGATGGGAGGCCAGGGACACCCCCAGGGACCTTTCATCACTGGCGACACGAACAGATATACTGTCACATTCCCGGTTGAGGCCCCGGATCTTGATCTTTGGTGGGTTTTTCTTATCGAATTTATACCCCTCATAGCCGTCCTTGAGATACACACGGATGAAGCGATAATACTGATCCCCCAATATCGCGGGAACACTGCCGTTTCCGGTCAGGTCCCAGATATCCTCATGTTCCCAGTAGCCCTGCCTATCCTCGATGGTATAGGGAGCACTCCCATCCACAGTGAAGGCACCGCTGGTGTAATCCCCCTGCACCAAAGGCTGGCTGATATCCAGATAGACGGTGTCGATAGCCTTCGTCCGATCCACCCACCGTGCCAGCTTTGCGCCCTTGTAGCCGGTCGTAACCTGCTTCTTTACCCCGTTGGTCTCCAGCATCAGGTCATACTGCAGCTCCATGGTGGCCAGTGTGTCCACATTGGATTCATTCATGTAGTAAGTCACCGAAAACGGCTCTTTACCTGATTCCGGAACATCGGGATAATGCACCATGCCATACCCCGTTTCGTCATCAACGAGCATTCGAATATACCCGGTGGAATCTTCGTTGGAATAGCTGTACCCCAGCACACGAAGCATGGGGGAAATCGGATACATCACAAAACTCACCCGATGCTCGCTCTCCGCGGTGGTATTCACCTGGGGTGCGCTGAAGCCTCGCTCGCCGCAGGCCATGGGCTCGCCGTCCAGCAGAACCTCCTTCACGCCGTAGGCGTTGGAGATCACCTTGGCTATGCTGCCCTGCACGCCGAACGACGTACCCTGGAAAATCATGATCGGCCCGCCGTTTTTAACCCACCGGCGCATATTGCCCCGCACATACCAGTTTCCGTCGTGCACATCGGTAAAGACCGCGCCGTTTTCACTGATAAGGTGCGGTATTAGATCATCCATCATACTCAGTGCATCATCGAAAGTCGCGCCCGGAATATCGTTATAAAGTAACCGGTAATCCCAGTTTCTGTCATAAAAACTTTGCATCCTCCCGCTTATCGCCAGACGGCACGGGTCCAGCATATCGGTGCTGCGCATGAAATACGCATCATTGATCTGCATGGTCAGATGGTCAAGATGGCTGGCATACACATCCCCAACCAATATCTGGGCGATGGACTGCCGGAAAAAGCCGCCGTTTACCACCAGCTCATACTTCCCCCGATTCTCCGGTGTGGGGGCGCTGTGCAGAACCACCCGGTCGAAGGTGCCGCCGTTGATGGTGACGCTGCCGCCTGCTTCTCCCCGAATGGCTTGCAGCCGGCGGGAAAGATACCGCTCCTCCTTCTCGCCCCCGGGACTTGTCACCTGCGTCAGCACCTCACCGCCGTTAAAGACCGCCGTACCGGATACACCGATGGCGCACTTCAGATACTGATCATCTTTAGAGGGACACAGCATCTTGACCGTGCCGCTCTCCATCACCAGCGTGCCTTCACTCACATTGATAAACTCATAGTAGAATTCCTGATTGAACTCGCCGATCAGGGCGCCGCCCCCCACGCTGTCGCGGATGGTCAGGCGGGCATCCTTATCACATATATTGATCAGATACCCCTGCGCAACCTCCGAATAGTATTTCGCATACGCATTGACGGTGTGTCCGTTCAGATCCAGCACCTTGTCCATGGCCATCGACATGAAGATGATGTTGTCCTGATGCAGACCGGTGTGTCCGTTCAGAGACTTTGTTTCGATGTCCTTAACCACCTTCACCACCGAGCAGTTCGTTGTATATTCCAGGGCTCTTTTCAGCTCTTCCCAAGTGGAGACCTCCACCGTGCCACTTGCCGCACTGACCGGCACTGCCGAGAGGGGCACCGTTAACAGAAGCATCAACACAGCCAGCAGAAAACTAAGCCCTTTCCGTTTCTTCATTATATTTTTCCCCCCCTTCTTCGTGACTAATTACATCGCATAAATCTGATCCATCAGATATTCGACGGTCATCGAGCCATAGAAAAACTGGTCGATGATACCGTTTTTCTTTGCGTCCCGGATGTCCTTCGCTGCCTGTTTTTCGGTGTTGGAATCCACGATAAGGGCTATCTTGCAACCGGGGCACGCCGCTTTTACCACGTCCCGCAACTTCAACCTTTCGCGGAGCAACCAGGGGGTATAGGCGGTAACTTCCATTAGAAGGGCAAACGGTTTGTACACTCGACACAATTCGATGGTATCTCGCGGGGTCTCCGCACGAACCACGTCAATATCATAGTTCGAATTCTTAAAAGCAGCCGCTATGGAATCGCCAAACAGAAAATTCTGCATATCGACCACAATTTTTTTCATCGAACCATCCCTCCTTTTCCTTCATAATACATCCGATGAATCTGCTTCATCTTACTTTCCGACACTATTATATCAAGAAAAAAAGGCTCTGTCTGTCCTCAAAAGCGAGGACAATGGCAGCTTAAATTGTAAACAAAATATGAACGAACGGCGGTTGTTTATTCAGACAACGGCACAGCCGCCCGGCATTTTATAAGCCGGGCGGCTGTGAGTGTATGCATATAATTATCTCATTTGCTGCACATATATATTAAGTATTAAGTTTCTTCATGTTCTTCAAGCCAGCATCCGGGTACCACCATCCGTTTGCCGACAGCTGCAATCATCAGACGGTTGCGGTTTGTATAACCCGTTTTTTCCAGCATTCTGTTAATGTAGGTCCGCACCGAGGATTCGGCCACGTTCAATTTTAAGGCAATCTCGGCATTGGTTTTTCCCTCACAGAGCAAACGAAGGGTCTCCATCTCACGGTCAGACAGTTCGCAGGAAAGCGTATTGCCGAGCCGTACAGTCGGTACACTGTCCGGCCAGAAGCGCTTACCGGAAAGAGTTCCGTCAATTACGCCTACAAGATCAGCTGAGGGGGAATCCTTATACCAGAAGCTGTCGGCGCCGATTTTTTTTGCCCGATCAAGAAACCGTCCCTCCAACATAGAGGTCACCATAACGATCTTTATCCGGGGATAGAACTTCTTGATCGATTCAGCAGCAGTCAGACCGTCAGAGTCACTTTCGGTGCATATATCCATGAGAATCAGGTCGATGTGACCCTCGCCGCAGCGGCAAAGTGCTGCATCAGCACGTGTCAGCGTGCCCGCAACCTCGCAATCTGTGCACTTCTCCACACAGGAGCACAGATATGTTCTCGCCAGTGCCTGATCTTCAACAATCAGTATTTTTCTTACAGCCATAGGTTATCCCCCCGCATTCCGGCTTTGGGTATCTCGATCACAAGAGAAAACTCCGGCAGGCTCTGTACCGTCATCCTCCCACCCGAAA
>ERZ827423.1321-NODE-1321-length-24851-cov-3.841144_pt1 | contig 24851 bp, 18 predicted proteins | sample MGYA00519775_ERZ827423 | MGnify/ENA primary metagenome ERZ827423 (study PRJEB31778, sample SAMEA3449296) | human gut metagenome | biome: human gut; feature: human-associated habitat; material: faeces | place: United Kingdom | collected 2010/2012 ...
GCAAAACAAATTATAAAGTCAAAGTGTTTTTTGACCATAGTAGCGGTTTGACTGCTGAGGACAGATTGAAACGCATTATTCAGGCAGAAGCAGAGAGAGAATCTGCGTAAATAATATGAAAAATATCCACGCACCCCCTTGACAAAAGCTTTCAGAAGATACGCTGCTGGCGGCGATGGAAACGGCAGGCGCAAAGGATGCGCCGGAGGATGCTGAACGCAAAGGGCTGGGAACGCCTGCAACCCGCGCAGGGACGTTGGAAAAGTTGGTAGATGTGGGATTTGTCGTGCGCAAGGGCGAGCAAAAGGCGAAGTCGCTGTATCCGACCGAAAAAGCGGCGGCTCTGATTGCGGTTTTGCCGGAAAATCTACGTTCCCCGATGATGACCGCACAGTGGGAACAGCGGCTCAAACGGATTGAGCATGGGCAGGAAGAAGCGGCGGGATTCATGGATGATATTGTGCGGATGGTAACGGAGCTGGTGCAGAGTGCTCAGCCCGTGCCGGACGCACAGAAGCTCTTTCCGTCTGATAGACCGTCTGTTGGCACATGCCCCTGCTGCGGCGCGGTGGTGACGGAAACGGCGAAGGGCTTTTTCTGCGAAAGCCGTATCTGTCGATTTGGAATCTGGAAGGACAACCGCTTTTTTGCACAGATTGGGCAGAGCGTCAATAAGAGCGTGGTCGAAGCACTGATTCGGGACGGTGCGGCAAAGCTCAAGGGACTGCGCTCTAAGAAAACCGGCAGAAGGTACGACGCGACGCTCAAAATGATGTGCGGCGAACAGGGCGTGCCGAGGTTTCAGATGGAATTTGAACGTGAAAAATGAGAATTGATCTCGTCATCAATCTCGTCAATTTAAGCTATTGAATTGACGAGATTGACGAGATCAAATGAAATAGACAGGGAGGACACCATGAATGGAACAACAACGGCGCAGTTGGCGGAAAAAACGGCAAAGGCAGTAACCGGCAGCGTTGAAGAATGGACTGGCTTTCTGCAATCGGCAGCGCGGCTGTACAAGTACAGTTACCCGGAACAGCTGTTGATCTACGCCCAGCGTCCGGATGCGACCGCCTGTGCCAGCTATGAAATCTGGAATCAGACGATGCGGCGGTATGTTCGGCGCGGCGCAAGGGGTATCGCGCTGCCGGATGGGGCGGGGGCAGTGCGCTATGTATTCGATGTAGCAGATACGGGCGCACGCAAAAGCTCGCGGGAGGTTAAAACATGGTCACTGGATGAAAACAATCTGGAAGCTGTCGCTCATGCGCTGGAAACGCAGTACGGCTCGGCAGCGAAACTGGGCATTGCCGGACAGCTTGAAGAAATCGCGATGCAGCAGAGCATGGACTATTGGCAATGGCATCAGGACGAGCTGCGCGGTATCGTTGACGGGAGCTTCCTTGAAGGGTATGATGAGCTTAACCTCGAAATCGCGTTTCGAAACACAGCGGCGGCGAGCGTGAAATACATGCTGCTGAGCCGATGTAATCTGGCACAGGAATATCAGATTGAGCCGGAAGAACTGGCGGGCGTATTGGAATGGAACACGTCTGCCGCATCCGGTGCGTTGGGAAGCGCGGTCAGCGAGCTGAGCGAAGGGGTACTCAGACAGATTGAAAGAACCATCCGTCAATATGAAAGGAGCCAAAACCATGACGAACGAACTGACGTATACGAAGAACGGAGAGTATTGGATTCCCGATCTGACAGCAGCCGAACAGCCGATGGAGCTGAGCAAATACGGACGGATGCGGGAATGGTTTCTGAAGGAGCATCGGACGATCACCTACAACAACCTGCTCCTGAGCGGAAAATTGACCGCGCACCTGATGGAGATCGATCGGGCGGCGGTGAATCGGATGGAGGAAATCATGCCGGAGCTGGCGAAGCGGGCGGGCGCGACAGAAGCGCTGAAAGCAACCAACCCGATGCGCTGGGTCGGGCTGATGAACACCTGCAAGGCGCAGGCAGAAGAAATCGTAATGAACGAGCTGATTTACGCCTGAACCGGCAGATGAGTCTTTTTCCAACAGAAGCGGAACAAATACAAAGTCTTGAAGAAGCGGATGAACGAGAGGTTTCCGCTTCTTTTTTAATGGAAAAAGCAACGGATGTCGTGCTGCGTTTCGGCGGCAACAACGAAGAAATCCGAATGGAACTTGCTTTCGATGCAATGATCGACAAACCGATAGATGAAATTGCTGCGCATATGCGGACGCTGTATCATGGCGGAAGTGGTTTTGAACTGGAAGGGAGACGTTTTTCAGCGTGGTATGCGGACAATGGGATATACATTGCAGGCGGCGACCGCGCACGGTATGCCAACACAGCCCGCATAGTTTCGTGGAAAGACGCTGCGAAGCGCGTCGGTGAACGGATTAACGCCGGACGATTTGGAACAGAGCTGGAAAATGTGGAAGCCGCAGGCTTTGTTAGGCGGCAGGTGGCAAGCCGGCTTATTGAGATGTATCGTGAGAGTTTTGCAGGCGAAAACGGCTATCTGCCCTTGATACGGGAGCAGGAACCGATGATCTTTCCGGATTGCGTAAATCGACTGTTTGAAAAAATGGAGCAGCCGGATAATCTGCATGAGCTGATCCGGCAGGTCGAAGCATTTGCAGAGGCGGTTGAACGTCAGCCCGACCTGATGCGGATGCGTTTTTTCATGCCTGATGCAATTTTGCCACGGCTTAGAGATTTGACACACGAGCGGCGAGAACTGCCCAAAGGAGAAAGAGAGCTGCCGGAAGTCCGGGGCTTCATCACGCAGGATGAAATCGACTGGAATTTAACCGGCGGTTCAGGCTATGAAAGCGGCACTGAACGAATTGAGTTGTTTTTCTCACAGCCGCATGATGTCGGCGAGAAAATTGAATTTCTCAAACGCGAATATGGAACAGGCGGGCGCATGCCCGGCGTTTCGAACGCACGGCACAGCGAAGAATGGCACGATGCAAAGGGCATACAGCTTCGCAAGAATGGTTGTCAGAATGTGACGCTTGGCTGGAATAAGGTCGCTGAACGTATTGACACATTGATTCGGAATGGTCGATATACAAGGCTGAAAGAGCAAAAACCAGAGGAAGAGATTCGGTTAGTGCCGGATATGGAAGCCTACCGGAATCTTAAAGCCGAGCGTCCGCAATACATGGTTGGCGTGAGGGTGGACGATTACCTGCTCTTTTATGGAGAGGATGCGAAAACGGCTGCGCCGCTGCTGAACACGAAACTGCTTGAACGGGATATTCCCGACGTGGGCATGATGCCGGTTACGGGCATTCCTTTCGGACGTTGGAGTGTTGCGGCAAAAACGCTGACGGAAAACGGACAGAGCATTTTCTTTGCAGAGCCTGCCGAACAGGGCGGCTATGAGGTCGTCAAAGAGCTGAACGGAAGGCGGGATACGCCGCATTATCAGGTGGGCGATACGGTCTATCTGGATGATAAGGCTTTTTTGATTGAACAGATTACGGATATCCATGTTCAGCTGCGCGATCCTACGCTGCGTTATCCCGTCATTAGGACGGAACGGCGGGAAATTTTTGAACAGATGCTTGCCGAAAACACGCGAAACGACGAGCTGTTTTACAGACAGAGAGAAGCGATGCCTGCGGAACCTGAGAATTTCGTACTGACGGAGGAATTGCCGAATACTCCGGAACCGCAACAGCCGCAGGAGGAGACGAAGCTGCACAGTGTCGTCATAGACCTGACGGGGCAAGAAACCCGGCAGAGAGAAAATGAACAGCTTAAAGCGCAGAACTTTCGCATTACAGATGAACATTTGGGCGAGGGAAGCGCAAAAACAAAATTTGGCTATAACATCGCGGCAATTCAAACGCTCAAGCAGATTGAAGCGGAGAGCAGGCAGGCACGTCCCGATGAACAGGAAATTCTCTCCCGATATGTCGGATGGGGCGGTATTTCACAAGCCTTCGACGAGGAAAACACGCAATGGTCAGAAGAATATCGGCAGCTCAAAGAATTGCTGACAGAGAAGGAATACGACGCGGCACGCAGCTCGACGCTCAACGCGCATTACACATCGCCAACGGTTATTCGCGCTATGTATGACGCGATTGAAAAAATGGGGTTTCGCACGGGTAATGTTCTGGAACCGTCCTGCGGCGTAGGCAATTTTTTCGGCATGCTGCCGGATGACATGAGCGGCAGCCGGCTTTATGGCGTGGAACTGGACAGCATTACAGGGCGCATTGCGCGGCAACTTTATCCCGGTGCGCGGATCACAATCAGCGGCTTTGAAAAAACGCAGCGCAGGGATTTCTTTGACCTGGCAATAGGCAATGTTCCCTTCGGTGGTTACAAGGTTTCCGACAAGCAGTTTGACAAGTATAATTTTTTGATTCATGATTATTTTTTCGCTAAAACGCTGGAGCAGGTTCGTCCGGGCGGTGTTATTGCTTATATCACATCCAAGGGCACAATGGACAAGGCATCTCCCGACGTGCGCAGATATATCGCGCAGAGAGCTGAATTGCTCGGAGCCATCCGTTTGCCGAATACGGCATTTGCGGCGAATGCCGGAACGAGCGTAACGACGGATATTCTTTTTTTGCAGAAAAGGGAAAGCCCAATCGACATAGAGCCGGATTGGGTGCATCTGGGGCAGACAGAGGACGGAATTCCCATCAACAGCTACTTTGTCAGCCATCCCGATATGATGCTGGGCAGCATGGCATGGGATAAGAGCATGTACGGCGATGAGAAGGAAACGACATGCAGATCCATTCCGGGCGCAGACTTAAAGGTACAGCTGGAGCAGGCGATTCAGAAGATTGGCGGCGAATACCATGCGGCAGAGGTCATGGAACTGGCAGAAGGGGAGGAAATTACTGAAACATTACCTGCCGATCCGGATGTAAAGAATTACAGCTACACGATTGTAGATGGCGAGGTGTATTTTCGTGAAAATTCGGTGATGATGCGCCCAAAGCTGAATCGCACAGCACAGGAGCGCGTCAAGAGCATGGTGGCACTTCGGGATACGGTGTATCGCTTAATGAACGCTCAGTTGGAAGATGCTGATGATGAAACAATTGAAAACGAACAGCGGGAGCTGAACAGGCAGTATGATGCGTTCAGCGCTAAATTCGGGCTGATTAACGATCGGGCGAACCGACTCGCATTTTCGGATGATTCTTCGTATTATCTGCTCAGTTCGCTTGAAGTGCTGGATGAAGATCGAAAACTCGAACGCAAAGCGGATATGTTCACCAAGCGTACCATTCGGCGACCGCAAGCCATTACGCATACGGACACCGCGGCAGAAGCACTGGCAGTATCCATAGGAGAAAAGGCGCGGGTGGATTTGCCGTATATGGCGGAGTTGACCGAAAAAAACGAAGATACGATAACAAAAGAACTGACCGGCGTGATCTACCTTGATCCTGAATCCCAAACATGGCAGACGGCAGACGAATATCTTTCCGGCAATGTGCGGGAAAAACTCAGGACAGCGCAGGCTGCGGCAAAAGAGAATATGGTTTTTATGCCGAACGTCGATGCGCTGCAAGCCGTGCAGCCCAAAGATCTTGACGCTTCGGAGATCGACGTTCGCCTTGGCGCAACATGGATTTCGCCGAAGGACATCGATGCGTTCATGTATGAATTGTTTTCTACACAGGAATACATGAAACGATATATTCAGGTCAATTTCTCGCAGTTTACCGGCGAGTGGAACATATCGGGTAAGGCGTTGCTCAGTCGCAACGATGTTGCGGTATTCGAAACCTATGGTACGTCAAGGGCGAATGCCTATAAAATTCTGGAGGATACGCTGAACCTGCGCGACGTGCGTATATACGATACCGTACAGGATGCGGATGGCAAGGAGAAGCGCGTGCTGAATTCCAAGGATACGACTTTGGCGCAACAGAAGCAGCAGGCAATCAAAGATGCTTTTCGAGAATGGATATGGAAGGAACCGAACCGGAGATACAGACTGGTAAAGCAATACAATGAGCTGTTTAATGCAACCAGACCGCGTGAGTATGATGGATCGCATATTGTTTTTGCGGGCATGAATCCTGAAATTACGCTGAGGGAACATCAAAAAAACGCGATTGCGCGTATGTTGTATGGCGGCAATACATTGCTGGCACACGAAGTCGGGTCAGGGAAGACGTTTGAAATGATAGCAGGCATTATGGAGTCGAAAAGATTGGGATTGTGTACGAAAAGCATGATCGTAGTGCCGAATCATTTGACTGAGCAGTGGTCAGCGGAGTTTTTGCGGCTGTATCCCGGCGCAAACATTCTGGTGGCGACCAAACGCGACTTTGAGAAGGGACGCAGAAAGCGTTTCTGCTCGCGCATTGCAACCGGCAATTATGATGCGGTTATCATCGGGCAGAGTCAGGCTGAGCGTATCCCCATCAGCAGGGAACGGCAAGAGCGAATCATCCGTGATCAGATTGCTGAAATTACAGACGGTATTGCGGAAATCAAACACGCCAACGGGGAACGTTTTACGATTAAACAGCTGGAACGCTCCAGAAAACAGTTGGAAGCACGGCTTGAAAGGTTGAAAGCAGAGGAAAAGAAGGACGATGTAATCACCTTTGAACAGCTCGGTGTGGATCGGCTTGTGGTGGACGAAGCGCATTCCTATAAAAATATGTTTTTATATACAAAAATGCGCAATGTGGCAGGACTTTCAACAAGTGAAGCTCAGAAATCCAGCGATATGTTCGCCAAGTGCCGATATATGGACGAACTGACAGACGGGCATGGCATTATATTTGCCACAGGCACGCCGGTATCCAACAGCATGACCGAGCTTTTTACCATGCAGCGCTATCTGCAATATGAAACGCTGCGAAAACAGAACCTGACGAATTTTGACGCATGGGCTTCGGTTTTTGGGGAGACCGTGACCGCGATTGAGCTTGCGCCGGAGGGAACGGGTTACCGTGCGCGGACGCGGTTTGCAAAATTTTACAATCTGCCGGAATTGATGAATATGTTCCGTGAGGTGGCAGATATCAAGACGGCAGATCAGCTTCATTTGCCTACGCCCAATGCGCACTATGAAACGGTTGTCGTTCAGCCGTCTGAAATTCAAAAGCGCATGGTACAGGAACTGTCAAAACGCGCTGCCAAAATCCATGGCGGAGCGGTCGATCCGCACATTGACAACATGCTCAAGGTGTCGATGGACGGGAAAAAGCTGGGGCTGGATCAGCGGCTTATAAATCCCATGCTGCCGGATGACCCCGGAAGCAAAGTCAATGCCTGCGTCGGCAACGTAATGAAAATTTATCGTGAAGGCAGCGAGCAAAAACTGACGCAGCTCATCTTCAGCGATATGTCAACGCCGAAAAACGGACAGGAAAAGGAGTTCAGCGTTTATGACGATATTCGTGAAAAGCTGTTGGCGCAGGGGGTTCCGGAAAGCGAAATCGCATTCATACACAATGCAGACACGGAGGCAAAAAAGAAGGAGCTGTTTGCGAAAGTGCGCACGGGTCAGGTGCGAATTTTACTTGGCAGTACTGCAAAAATGGGGGCAGGAACCAATGTTCAGGACCGCCTGATTGCTTCGCATGATCTGGATTGTCCGTGGCGTCCGGGCGACCTTGAACAGCGAGCAGGACGCATTGTGCGTCAGGGAAACCGGAACGCCGATGTGTACGTTTACAGATATGTAACAGATGGTACATTTGACGCGTACAGTTGGCAGACAATCGAGAACAAGCAGAAGTTTATCTCGCAGGTCATGACCAGCAAATCGCCGGTACGTGTCTGCGATGATGTGGATGAATCGGTTCTATCCTATGCCGAAATCAAGGCGCTTTGCGCGGGCGATGCAAGAATCCGTGAGAAGATGGATTTGGATGTCGAAGTTTCGCGGCTCAAACTGATGCAGGCGGACTATCAAAGCAAGAAGTATCGCCTTGAAGACCGGTTGCTTCGATATTTTCCGCAGGAGATTCAAAATAAAACAGAAAGAATCGAGGGTCATGTACAGGATATTGCGTGTTTACAGGCGCATGTCTTACCGGAAGATGGGTTCCAAATGGAAGTCGGCGGTAAAATGTATATGGAAAAGGAAGCGGCAGGTCAGGCACTGATAGAATGCTGCAAGAAATGGAAAGGTGACGTTATTCAGGATGCTGTGACATATCGCGGAATGAGTGCCAGTCTTGCTTTTGATGCGGGAAGCAGAACATACTGGCTGAATATGCACGGCAACATGACGTACAGCGTTGAGCTTGGCAACGATCCAAGAGGAAATATCACGCGAATTGACAATCGTCTGGCACGAGTACCAGACAATTTGGAAAAAGCAAGGATGGAACTCCAAGGCCTGAAACAGCAGGAGAAGGCAGCGAAGGAAGAACTGGAAAAACCGTTTGCACAGGAAGCTGAGCTTGCAGAAAAACGGATGCGGCTTGTGCAGCTCAATTCAGAACTGAACATAGACGATAAGGCGCCGATTGAGGCAGCGATAGAGGATGCGCAGGATGTGCCATCCATTCGGGAGCAGCTTCGAGTATCCAGCGAAAGAGAAATGGAAAAAGGAACAGAAATCAAGAAAGGGAGGAACGATAAATGGACATGACGATTCGAGCAATGAAACCTGACGAACGGAATTACAGCTACACACAGGAGAAAAGTGTGCAGAAAAATACAGGATGCATTGGGCATCTGCGTGGCGATATGGGCAGAAGCGGCGAGGAATTTTATACAAGCTGGGATGATCACGAGGCTTCGCTGAAAACGGAAACATTCAAAAGCGAATTCAACAGCATTGTGAATGCTCTGCGCAAGGACGAGCGTTACGGTCTCCTTTTGAGCAGCAGAAAAACACTGGCAGCGTGTTGCCATGCAATGCCGGACTGTGCGTTTGACGGAAGTTCTGCACAGGAGTACGGATTTCGTGCAGATACCAAGGCATACAGCTATATGATTCGCTGCAATCCGACACAGGGCAATTACAACTTTTATATTTATGCGTATGACCGAGCAAAGCTGGACAAGGTGCTTGAAATGCAGAAAGAACAAATGCAAAAGTGTGAAGTGCCGGTGTATCTGTATCCGAGAACATATGCGCAAAAGCATGGTGAGATGGAAGAATATCTCATGTCAAGACAAGCCAATATCGCCTGCCGCGACGCGATAGATCGGGCAATCCGCGAACATTATCATGACAATGTCCTGAGCAGAAAGGCTGTGCAGAATGTGGTCGGACAATATGGATTTGACAGGACGCTGTATGTGCTGGCGGTCACAGTCATGGATAAGAATTGGGATGGACGTATTTCGCAGAACAACAAAAACTGGGCAAAAATGCAGCCGGTTTATGCCGACGTGGACGAACTTGGGCAGGAGAAAAATCAGGCGTTTGTTGCAAGGTCACATCCGGGCTTGGTAGATCTGTTCCTGAGAGAAACCAGACGGGCAAAAGAGGCGAACCTCGAAAAAAATACTCCGGCATTGGCTAAATGCAAAAGGGAAAAGGAGAGATGAGCATGGCGGGAAGAACACGAAATATACAGGTTATTTTCCGTGTTGATGAGCAGGAAAGAGGACTGATCCGTCAGAAGATGGAGCTGATGGGTGTACGGAACATGCAGGCATACCTGCGCAAGATGGCGATTGATGGGTATGCGGTCAAACTTGATCTGCCGGAACTGCGGGAAGCAGTGGCGATGCTGGGGCGGTATAACGGCAACATCAACCAGATTGCCAAACGTGCAAACGAAACAGGGCGCGTTTATGATACAGATATTCAGGAAATTCGAGCGTCGCAGAAGGAAATCTGGAAGAAAATAGACGAGCTGCTGACGCGGCTGGGTGCGCTGGGGCTTTGAGTCGTATCCTTGCATGAAATGAAAAAGTGCGCGACAATGGGGATGAGAAAAGGAAGATACAAGGGAGGGAAAAGAGAATGAAGATATGCAGAGTCGCGTTGACCGTAGTTTTGCTGCCAGTGCTGCTGGCAATGAAGGCGTTGATTTTTCTGTGCTTGTTTCTGACAGCGGTTTCAAACGGGTTATTGTCGATTGTGTCCTCGCTACTGGGGATGATGGCGCTGGTGAGCATGTTCCTGATTCCGATAAAAAGTGCACTGATTCTGTTTGTGAGCGCATGGCTGATTAGTCCGGCAGGATTGCCGCTGGCTGCGCAAAAGCTGCTTGAGGTGCTGTATGTGGGGTGCGAACGGATGCAGGATTGGATGATGGGATGAATGCGAAAATGGCGCGGAGTTGGGTGGGCTTCGCGCTTATTTTTTTGAAAAAAGGGAGGTGAAGTCTACATGGCAACCACGCGTCTTATCCCTTTGCATACGGGCAAAGGGCGAAACTTCGGCAAAGCAATCCGCAACGTCATCGGATATGTCTCCAACCCGAAAAAGACGCATCAAGGCGAATTGGTGACGGGTTTCGGCTGTAATCCCGAAACGGCGGACGGAGAGTTTTTACTCATGAAGCGCGAGTATATTGCGCAAACAGGACGGCTCAGAGGAAAGGATGATGTGATTGCATATCATCTGCGCCAATCCTTTGTGCCGGACGAAATTACGCCGGAAGAAGCCAATCGAATTGGCTGCGAGCTGGCAAGCCGATTCACGCACGGGCAACATGCCTATGTTGTAGCCACCCACGAGGATCGCCGACATGTGCATTCACATATTATTATTTCGGCGGTGAATCTTGATTGTGATCGGAAGTTTCGCAATTTCTGGGGCAGTTCAAAAGCCATCCGGCGGCTCAGTGATACATTGTGCATCCAGAACGGTTTGTCGATTATCGAGCAGCCTAAGGGACATAGCAAGAGCTATAATAAATGGCTGGGTAATGAAGCGAAAACCTCTCAGCGGGATGTGCTGAGGGAAGCAATTGATGCTGCATTGGCACGCCAACCGAAAGACTTTGAAGAACTGCTGACCATGCTCCAAAGAGGCGGATGGGAGGTTAAAAGGGGAAAACGAATCAGTCTGAAAGGAAAAGGACAAGAGCGGTTCAAACGACTGGATTCGCTGGGAGAGGACTATTCGGAAGCGGCACTTCGAGCGATAATCGCAGGCGAGAAAGAGCATCATCCAAGAGAAAAGAAAACAGTTCAACCGATGCGGCAGGTCAATCTGTTGGTCGATATTCAGGCAAAGCTGCAAGCTGGAAAAAGTACAGGGTTTGAGCGTTGGGCGAAGGTCTTTAACCTCAAACAAATGGTTCAGACGCTCAATTATCTGTCTGAGAATAATCTGATGAACATTGAGGATTTGACGGCGAAAACGGATGCGGCGACTGCACGGGTTCACGAGCTGCAAGTCACGATTCGTGAAACGGAAAAGCGCATGGCAGAACTCCATGCGTTAAAAGGACACATCATCAATTACGTTAAAACGCGGGAGGTATATGTGGCATACCGTATGGCAGGGTATTCAAAGAAATTTGTCGCGGAGCATGAACAGGAGATTAGACTGCATCAGGCGGCAAAGGAGGCTTTCTCAGCGCTTGGTACACAAAAGATACCGAAGGTAAAAGCGATTCAAGCTGAGTATGATGCGCTGAGAGAGAAGAAAAAGCAGGCATATGCAGCGTATCATCAGGCGCAGGATGAAATGCGGCAGTTGCTGACGGTGCGTGCCAATGTGGAACGGATACTTGGCATCGAGGAAAAAGAAAAAGGACAGCAGATAGAGAAGAAAAAAGAGCGTTGATGGCGTTCTTCCGTCTTGAAAAAGCGCACCGAAGGGTGCGCGCAGCCGCATGATTTGTCATGCGAAAATGGGGTTTGGGGAAGAATTTCCCCAACAAGCAAAGCGCCTCTGGATAACCAGAGGCATTGCTTGCCATGATTGCAACAAATACCTCTAAAGCATTGTGAATTTGATATTATCGGTATTCAATGGTAAATAAGAATGGTTGGCTTGCTTGCTGTGTGTATCCCACATAGCAGGCGAGCTTCTTTTTGTACATGGAATTTTTGGAAAAGAGAGAAACAGAAAAAGCGGCTTGAAATTCATGGATACAAAGCGATTTCTTTCGATTATAAAGATGGGTGGCAGCCAATGAGGGCTTGCAAGAGAAAACAAAAGAATAATTCAAGGAACTAAAATAGAAGTATCAAAAATTACAGCTTTTTACGTCTTAGAAGTGAAGGATGAAGTGCGCGGATACAATTTGAAAAAAGTGAGGAGGAACGATGATGAAAAGATTTGCGACAATGATGGGTGCGTTACTTTTGATGCCGACGCTGGTATTGGCAAGCGGCGACATGGTGTCTATTTCCGAACTGCGCCAGCAGGCAGAAGCTATGGGACGGTGGACAAAGACTTATGAAGCGTATGGGCGGACGATTGAGGTGGATGTGCCGATTCGCGTACCATCAGCGGAAAAAGTTCCGATATTAGAATGTGTCCCATGGAAAATATCAGAGGAAATGACGGATGAAATCAAAAAAGAAACGAAGACAGAAGAATATGACGGGATAATCAATTTTGAGAGCCTAAATAACAAAGATACAGATGCACATTATTTTGGTATTCTCTCAAAAGAACGTTTTGAAGTATATCACAATAGTCCGTCTATGTTACTATCAAGAAAGTCTCAAGACTTTCTAAAAACTGAAAAGGCTGAGATTCCAATAGATGAAATCAATGAAAATGAAGCCTATGCGGAAGATAATGCGTTGACGGTTTTAGAAGCAAGGCAAGTCTTGACAGATATCCTAAATGCTATGTACGGAGAAAACGCAGAGTATATATTTGATCGGGTTTCGATAGGTAGTCGAGGAAGAAAGACAAAGGGAATGAATGATCTTGAATTGGGAGAAGTAGTTGACTATTATCCAAAAGGAACCTATGTGCTGGAGTGCTATCAAACCATACAAGATATTCCAATCCTTATTGAAGCGAAGCAGATATATTATGGTGTAAGAGGTTCGGGTGTGGAGATAAAGTGGGCATCAAGAATAAATGAATTCTCATACACACCGCCGCATTTGTGGATGCAGATTATGTCACCGCAGGAATATGCGGCAGGGGGATGCCTGAAAAAATGTCGGGCAATACGGGAAGAAGATGTTCCGCTTGCAGGATTGGAAAAGATTATTGGCGCAGTCGAGGAAGAAATACAGGGTGGACAAATTCGTAATATATATTCTGTTCAGCTCGGGTATTCAATTTTTCTTGAAGAAGATTCAAATGGAATATATGAGCTGTTTCCGGTATGGCTGATTGAGTGCCAATATTCCTATCTGCCGGAAAATGAAGCATGGTATGATGAAAACAATGATGATTATAGAAATCAAATGGGATATGGACGTTTTGTAATCAATGCGCAGACAGGAAAACCGTTTGAGCATAAATCGGAAATTCAGAATAAGGATTTAATCTGTCCGGATGTGATAACTTGGGAGGGCATATAACAAGGAGCGTGATATACTTACTTTTTATGTTATTTTGTTCTTTTCGATTGATAAAAGAAGCGCTTGAAAATGAAATAGAATCTGGAAGTATCTCGAATGTTTATAGCATCCAATTTGGATATATCATCTGTGCAGACCCGTCGCAGAAATATGGTAGCCCACGAAGCGGTGAAACATTCATTGCATTCCCGATGTGGGTCATTAAGTGTAGCTACACAGGCGGAAACGGACCGACTTCACCTTATCCGGTATTAGAGGAAATGGAAGAAAATGCTTTCGATTATGAGTCGGCGGATAGAGATTTGCAATATGTTTTTATCAATGCGCAAACAGGGAAGGTGTGTGACCCTAATACAGTAGGAACAGAAAAATATAATGTACCTCAAATTATCGAATGAAAGGTTCTGGAAGAATGTTGATGAAGAAAAAACTCTTGGCATCATTTTGTGCCCTGCTGTTAGTGCCGACAATGGCAGTAGCGTCCACTAATATGGTTTCCATTTCTGAACTATACAAGAAAGCTGCCGAGATGGGACGTTGGCGAAGGACTTATGAAACGCCAACGGGCACACTAGAGGTAGACATTCCCATTCTTATGCCTGATGTAGAGGAATGTCCGGTGATTACGGTGGAAAATGATAAACCATTTAATCGTGAAATGGTAAACGAAATGCAGAATCGTGCAACAAGGGACGATGTATTTACGGTTTTTCCATACGAAATGAATGGACGTAATTTTGAAATCGTTTGGGGGACAAATGGATGGAATGGATCAACGGCAGATTACGATGAGGTGACAGATTTTAGCATAGGAACGGGGATTTGGAGACAAACAGCACATGTAAAAAAGTCAAGATTCTTTTCAACGCCGATTGCCGCCCGATATCCATGGGAGATGGACCTATCGGAATCGGTGATCCGAAATGGAAACCAGACTGTGGAACAGGTGATGAATAACTGGCAAGGACTGATTGATGCGATGTATCCTGGAAGGGATTATACGATTGCCCCAAAGTGGATTCGGATTTATGGTTATACTCAAATGGATAGTGATGAAGCGGACGAAGGCAATGGGCATTACTTGATTACAGCTGAGCAGGTGATTGGGGGATTACCTGTGTTTGGAGCAATTTATTCGTATGGCGATTTTCAGATTCCTTACGCTTCGACGCCTGAGACAAACAAAAAGCAGGAAAAGCTTCGAGCATATGCAACGGGCGCTTTCTGGAAAACAAGGAGCATACTGCAAATCAGGTCTTCAAGCAATGATGATTATGCTGCCAATATAGGAATGAATAAAGTCCGGAGCGTTGAGTTGGAGGATATACCACTTGCGTCAATGGAAAAGGTGATGCAAGAGATCGAGAAGGAAATCTCTAAGGGGAATATTCGCAATGTTTACGCGCTTCGGCTTGGATATATGCGATATTCGAATCCAGATATGAAGGACTACGCATGGGCAATTCCGATGTGGGTACTTGATTGCAAGTATATCACAGAGGAGAACCGAGAGACAGCAGATAGTGTTGAAGAAAATACACAGGATGAAGTTGCTTTGATTTGGGATGCGTATGGATTTTCGCAAATTCCCATTGACGCTCAAACAGGTAAGATGAAGATCATTACAACGGGAGACGAAGAAACATTTTCTGTGCCGAAGGTGATAACGTGGGAGGATGTACAATGAAGAAGTTCTTGACGGTGTTATGCGCTTTACTACTTGTGCCGACCTTGGCAACGGCAAACAGCAACATGGTGTCCATTTCCGAACTGCGTCAGCAGGTTGAAGCTATGGGACGGTGGACACAAAACGATACAGTCAATGGGGAAATAATTGAAATCAATGCACCTATTAAGGTCCCCGATGTCGATGAGCTTCCGGTTATCATCGTTTCGCGGTTAGAGCCGGATGATGAAGGATTAAAGCAGAAAATCAGCGATGGCGGAGAATTGTCTTATAAAGATTTGAGTGGAATGTCGATCGGCAAGATAGATGAACAATCCATATACAATATCAATATCCAACAATGCAGAACACGCTCATATCTGTGCATCAATGATTTCTGGAATTACGAGAGAGAAAACGATGTGGCGCAAATGTACGCGAACGATAATGCATATTCTTTGGCGGATGTTAAGAAAAAGATGGGCGAGCTTTTCAGAAGCCTGTATCCCTGTGAAGACGAGATTGAACTACAAAAGGCGGAATTCAATATCTGTTATCTGTCAAAGGATGAGAAAGAAGTTGAAAACGGAAATCTAGTCGGAATCGGAGAATACTCTCTTACTGGGAATCAGGTAATCGCGGGAATTCCGATTCTGGCAACGGCGGCGAGCGGCTATAAATTGGAAGGCAAGGAAAGCCGAATCGAAGACGAAATGCGCATGATGGCGAATACAATCTTTCTCTATTGGAGAGACGAGAAGGAATGGGCACTGATGACAAGAGGTATTGTTGAGGAAAAGGAAACCGTAGAAGAGGACATAAAGTTGTGCAGTCTCGAAACTGTGCTTGAGTGTATTCGGGATGCAATGGCGGAAGGAAAAATCGAGTGTGTATATAGCTTGGAACTGGGATATGTTCTTTATGCGAAAAGCGGAGAGACCTACACGAAGAAGGATAAAAATGCGGAGTTTTGTCTGATGCCGACATGGGTGGTTAAGTGCGGATATCAAAATGAAATTCCGATTGAGCCGGAGGAAGCAGAACTCAGTGCATATGATTATATGGATAATTTAGGATTCCAAAATGTTCTAATCAATGCGCAAACGGGCAAAATGACCGATCCGAAGGGTGCTCAGAAAGTGTATGATACGCCGAAAATCATCAGGTGATCGTCAACATTATCAGTGTAAATAGAATCTAATATTGAACAAAACCAGTCATCTTTCGCAGGGACTGGTTTCTTTGTTGTAGCATGAAAAAGGATGATACAATGGATGCAGCGAAATAGTATATTTACGGAACAGACTTTTAATTATTTGGCAAAACATGTCTAATATAAGCATAGAACACCACTTTCGAAAAATAATCGAAAGAAACTAAAAATAAGTGTCAATATCCGCGAAAATTTGCGTCTTGGTAAGTGAAAGGAAGGTGAGAGAGCGTGATGGGCAATACCTTGGTACCGGGTAAAGCCTCTGAAGCGGAACTCTCCCGAATGATGGAAACATATGGCGCGATGCTGACCGGCACATGCACAGTGCTTCTGGGCGACAGGCATCTGGCGCAGGACATCGTTCAGGAAACATTTATCAGAGCGTATAAAAAGATGGACAGCTTCCGCGGGGAACGGCCGGAAAGTGAAAAAGCTTGGCTGACTCGCATCGCCGTCAATCTTTGCAGGGACGAAAGAAGAAAAAAGTGGTTCCGCTTCGAAGACCGAACGATCCCAGTTGAAATGATGACGCTTTCGGCGCCGGAAGCGTCAGATGAGGCACAGCAGCTGTATGCGGCGGTACAAACACTGCCCCAGAAATACCGCGAGGTGATCCTGCTGCGCTTCTATCAGGATTTGACAGCACCGGAGATCGCAGAGATTCTGCATCAGGCAACCGGAACGATCTATCACAAATTAACCAGAGCCCAAGAGATGCTCAAAAAGAGACTGGAAAGGTGTGATTTTGGTGGATGAAAAAAAGTTGGGGAACGCGCTGAAAGCATGCCTTTCTGACAGCGAGTTTCCGCTCGAACGCCGTCAGGCGGTGCTTCGGGCAATTAGAAAGGAAGAAAAAGTCGTGAAGAAAAAGATTTCTGCCGCATTGGTATTTGCTATCGTATTGACTCTTGTTGTCGGCGGCGCGGCGTTGGCCGCGAACCTCGGCGTGTTTGGACAGTCTGTGAACGACCAGCAGAACGAGCAGAGCGTCGGACGGCTGGAAAAGCTGGAAAATGCTTCTGCAACATACAACGATACGCAGGCAGCGCAAGCACCGGAGCAGACCGCGACGGAAGCGCCAAAGACCGTCTATGACGAGTTGATGGCGAGTCTGTACAACCGCCGCTTCAACCTGACGCTCAATCAGGCGTATTTCGACGGCTACAAGCTGTATTATTCCTACACGCTGACCAGCGATTGCAAGACCGGCTTCATCACCGGCGACGGAATGCCGACCGGCTTTGAGAAGTGGGACGACACGCAGGAAGGCAAGTTCGTCGGGCATTACTCCCTCTACGACGACAATATGAATCAGGAAGTCGTGACGTATTTCTCCGCGCATCCGAAAGGATACATCGCCTTCGAATCTATGGGCGTGGGCGACGGCGCGGCGATGAACGGCAAGCCGCTGATAATTCTGGACAGCGGTTCCGAGATGGTCAACGAGTACACGATTCAGGGCTATCAGGAGGTCGAAATGCCGGATGGCTTTGAACCGACGGATGAGATCGAAATTGAAATGTCTATCCTGTATGGCATGTCCGTTTACTGCCAGGATGAAAACAATGTGTATTTCAGCCATCTCATGACCCCGGAGAACCGCGGCATCTTCCGCCTGCCGTTCAAGGTCAATCTGAATGGTCAGACCGAAGCCTACGCTGGCTCTGTGACGACCGGTGCATACAGTGCGCAGGCGACGATTCGCGTGTCCGATGTGGATATTAGCGGCGAGGTCGTGTTCGATGCGCCGGAATGGGCTGCGGCATTTGAAGCAAGCGCGGATGGCAAGCATGAGATGGAAATGCCGTATATCAACGACTATAAGCTCGTTGCCGATGGTGTAGAGCTGCAAAATCACGACGGTGCGTATGGCGTGAATGCAGACGGACAGTTCTTCGTCAAGGTTCGCTATGATTTGCCGGAAAGCATGAACAGCATGGTGCTTGTGCCGACCGGGTCGGGCATCGATTATAAGGCGCAGATCGCCGCTGGTGAAACGCCGAAACATGAGAATGAGGACATCGTTCTGCTCAAGTAAACCACCCTTCCGGGGCGGCCCGAAAGGGTCGCCCCTATTTTGTAAGCTGTCCGCCTTATCGGGAGGACGGCTCCTTTCCGTCAAAAAAGGAGCGTATCGAGGATGAAACGATTATTTGCGGTGATTTGCGCGCTGATGCTTTTGCCGACACTGGCGAACGCTGATAACGACATGATTTCCGTTTCCGAGCTGCGGAAGCAGGTCGAGAGAATGGAACGGTGGAAACAGAACTATAAGGATGATTATGGAAGAAGTATTGGAGTAGATGTAGAACCCATCATGAATAAGATTGAAAAGGTTCCAATTCTAATGATGGATAGTCCGGTTATCTCTGAAGAAAATGTCTATAACGCTTTTCAGCAGGAAAGTGTTTCGGTGTTGGAAAATGATGTGGCGATTGACTATACATGTATTGATCCAGAAACAGGTGGCAATGTTTTAATTAGTCTTGTAAAAGAAGATAATTGGCTTTATCCAACGCCAGAGTGTGGAGATATAGACTTACAGATCAGTATTTTAGATGAAAAAAGAGATATATCGTCCGAACTCGTTGTATTAGATGGCTTTTTCGCTTCTCCAAATGAGATTGATATGAACCATTCGTATTTGGGAGAAAAGAGTTTAACGGTTAATGACGGGATGAAATTGATCGAAAGAAGGATGAATGAGCTTTTTCCAGATTATGATTTGAAATTTGAATTATTTCGATTTGGTGTTGTAAATGCTTCTGAACCGTATTATTCATGTGCAATTCGACAAAAAATATATGGTATTCCTATTTTAATGTGCGCTAAAGACCCAATTCTAAATGCAGGGAAAGAAAAACTTGGATTTGATCCACAGAAAGAATGGAATTCACAAAGATTGAAGTATGGAACGTATGACAAGCCGTCATGGGTGGTGAAATTGTCAGATAAACAATTTGAAATACTTTGCCGTCCGTTGAAGATAAAGAATGTTATCGTGGATGATGTACCGCTTTGCGGTATAGAGCAGGTGATTCATTCGATTGAAGAAGCAATTCAAAAAGGATATGTCCGAAATGTATATACGCTCAGATTTGGATATTGTTGCTACTTGGATGTAAATGAGAATATTATTCTTTGCCCAATTTGGGAAGTTGAATGTGACTATATGTTCAAGCCTGAACAGAATATGGCGGACTATAAGGAGAATTCAGAAGTTCCGATTCCTTCAAGGTTGTATTATCGAACAATGATTGTCAACGCGCAGACAGGTGAATTTATGAATCCCGTTGAGCTGAAAGAAAAACTGCTGGACTGCCCGAAAATCATCAGGTGGGAGGATGTACAATGAAAAGAATGATTACTGCGCTTTGCGCAATGATGCTTGTGCCGACGCTGGCGGCAGCGAAGAACGAAGGAATTTCCGTGACCGAACTGCGGGAGCAGATCGAGACACTGGGGCGCTGGACGGCCAGTTATACGGACGTAAAGGGGCGGACGGTTGAGGTGGATATTGCGCCGATTCTGTCGGAGGTTGAGAACGTGCCTGTGATTACGCTGGAAAAACCGCAGTATCCGCTGGAAAGCGCGTATAACATTTGCGACCCGAGCATGACGAAGGTCAGGCAGGAGGCGGATGGCGGAACGGTTTTCAATTACGATAACCCTGAAACGGGCGAACAGCGTGACCTTTATTTTGTTAGCGCCCCTGGAGACAGCTACGACAATGTGCTTTCTGTCATCATGGAATACAGAAGTCAAAAAATAGAGGAGAGCGGTATCCTTGAGAGTAGCAGCGGAAAATCGTATCGTATCAATGAAGTTGACTGGGAGAAGCCGTTTTTTGACGGATACGATTTGACTATTCAAAATGCGGTTGACCTTGCGAATGGCGAGCTTAGCCGCCTGTTTCCGAATATCCCCATTGACCTTGAACCGATTTGGGTGGAGGTTGCGAAGAATACAAGACCGTTATACATACTGGAAATGCGTCAGCGCTTCAATGGCATTCCGGTGCTGACGGGCGCTAATATGCCTGTGAAATACGTGCGGGACGACGATGCGCCGTTCGACATTCCCCAGATTTGGGAGCGGAATGGCTGCTATCAATATTGGGCGGATTTTAGAAGCCCGACATGGGATTTTGATGCTTATGTGGATGGCAGTTATTCATTCTTCTATGTCGAGCCGATGATCCAGAAGGATGTGCTGGTTGAAGATGTGCCGCTCAGCCCGATTCAGAAGGTGATCGAAAGCCTTGAACAGCAGATTGAAGCGGGGCATATCCGCAATTTGTTCGCACTTCGATTCGGCTATTGCTGTTATCTGAACGATGCAAAGGAGGTTGTCACGATTCCCGTATGGATGGCGGAATGCGATTATTATTTCGGTGCGAATACCAAGACGCGGAATTATAAAGAGTTTGCCGATTCGCCGATTACTTCGCGCCTGTTCTATCGAACGATGATCGTCAACGCGCAGACGGGCGAGTTTGTCGATCCCGCCAAACTGATGGAGCATGTGCTCGATTGCCCGGAAATCATCACATGGGAGGATGTACAATGAGAAGTTTTTTCGCTGTATTTTGTGCGCTCTTGCTCATGCCGACACTGGCGAGCGCAGAATTGATTTCGATTACCGAGCTGGTGCAGGAAACGCCGGAAGCATGGATAGAAGAAATTGATGTGAACGGGAAAACAATCAGCATTGACGCGCCGATTTATGTGCCGGAGGTGGAAACGCTGCCGGTTATCAGAGTAATGAGAGAAAAAACAGTAGAGAATACAGAGGCTTTATTCAAAAAAGAAGGAACAAAGTACAACGAAATCAGAGACGGGTGCTTTATTTCGATCGGAATGATTCGAGATGATATAGATGACACAGGAGAGAATCGAGTACGGGTGATTGATCGATGTATCAACGATTTCTGGGATATGGAAAGAAATTCGGATATAGCGACAATGTACGGAAAGGATCATGAAAGCTCAGTATACGAAGCGAAAATTTTCCTGCAAGGTATGCTGGATGAAATGTATCACAGAGAAAACATAAATGTCCAAATTCAGAAGGTCGAGTTTCAAACAGACTATATCGTTAGCAAAAAAGAAAAACAGGAGATTATACAGGATGCATTAAGGTCTAAGGAAGTAACTAAAGGAATGAAAGGGATAGGCGCGTATTCGATTCGGGCTAACCAGATGATGGAGAGTATCCCGATTATCGGAACTGCGATACTGGGAATAAAAGAGACAATAAAAGATGAGTGCTACAATGAACTTGGAGATGGGTATTGCAATATTGAATTTCGATTTGAAGATGAGCAAAATATAGAGATTTCATTGGCGTCGTTTTACAGTGAGCAAGAAACGATACTTCCCAATATGAATGTGTGTCATTTCGATAAGATTAAACAGAGCATTGTAGATATGATTCGGAAGGGCAAGATGGAGAATGTATACAGCATGGAATTGGGGTATGTTGTGTATGGCGAAGAAGGACAAGCTTATCAGGAACAGGAAAATACGAAGTTTGTTCTTGTTCCGACATGGCTTGTCAGAGGATGCTATGCGCGAAAGGATAAGGTTGACTACGGAATACAGATGACGGATGAAACGTTTGATTACATGAAATTGCCCGGCTTTCAAGCGATTTTAATTGATGCGCAAACAGGAGAAGTGAGAAATCTGAGAAAACCGACTGAAAGCGAATGCTATATGCCGATAATTAAACAATGAACCGAAAGAAATTATGAAAGAGGATACAAAATGAAGAAGATTTTTACTATATTATGTGCGCTGCTGTTTGTGCCGACGTTGGCGCTGTGCGATGAAATCGAATCCATAAGGAACGCCGTGCAAAGTGGATTGTATGATACGGAGAAAATCAACCATGCACCAATCTATATACCAGACGTTTCTGAAATAAATGTGATTCGTGCAGAAAAATATGAAGCAAATCCAGAAATTATTCAAAAATATGAAAACGATGGTTTCCTATCTATAAACAAAACGAAAAAATGTACATTATTGTATATAGGAGATAAATACGACCAAAAATATGGGGTTGACAAGAGATCTCAGTTTTCAGATTACCATATAGATTCAGCATGGAAATTGGACGACGGAGAATTGGATAATATTTATGCAAAAAATCAGACTATCTCAGCGAAGGGAGTAGTGGATAAGATAAAAAAAATGGTTCAAGAATTATATGATGAATCTATTGATATAGAACTAAGAAGGGTTGATGTAGTAAGTAGTTTTCAAATGGGGAAAATGATATCAAACGAGATGATAAGCATGGGTGACTATGAGTTTGGTGATTTAACTGGAATTGGAGGATATGCTATTGAAGCTTATCCAACTTTAGATGGAATTCCGATTATAACGTCAGCAAATTCTGGATATATCGAAACAGGAAAAAACAGGGACGCATTTGATGCTTTGTATTTTTCTTGCCCATGGATAGATACTTCTTATTATAGCGACGATTATATGAATGTTTCATTTTCAAATGTGTTTAAGGTAAAAAAAGTAATCAGTAAAAATGTTGAGTTATGCGGATTTGATCTGATATATAATGTGCTAGAAAACTATATAAATGAAGGGAAAATCAAAAAAATATATAGTATTAATTTGGGATATGTTATCTACTTAGATAAAAATGAAGAATACTCGGATAAGAAAGAGAAGAATGGAAAGCAAAGAGATTATTCAGATTATTTGTTAGTACCAACATGGGTTGTTATGTGTTCATATTCAGAAAACGACTCAAATAATGATAAAGCAAATATTAGTTCCGAAAATGATTGCGAACGGCAGGATTTGAATTATCAAAAAATCTTTATAGATGCACAGACTGGAAAACTGCATGACCCAAAGGAAGTTGGCTCAGAGAGATATTATGCAGACCTACATTGAAAATGAGCAGAAAGAATTCGTGCCACTAGAGCCACAACTTGTGCCAGTTGAAAAATATAACAGAAAAATCTGCATAATAAAACCGGAAACAAAGAGAACGAAAAAAAGAAAGATGCACTCCGAAAAAGACTCAGAAATTTTAGAATAAGACCGGCTATGAAAAGTCAAGGGGTTAAGGAGAATAGAAAATGAAAAAAATTGCGTATACCGTCATGTTCTTCTTGATGTTGCAATTAATCCCATTTCTGGCAACTGGTGATGAAATTGAATCCATAAGGAACGTCGTGCAAAGTGGATTGTATGATACGGAGAAAATCAACCATGCACCTATCTATATACCAGACGTTTCTGAAATAAATGTGATTCGTGCAGAAAAATATGAAGCAAATCCAGAAATTGTTCAAAAATACGAAAATGCAGGGATGATGGCCATAGAGAAAATGAAGATGGCTACATTATTGTATATGGGCGATGAATATGACAAAAAATATGGATTTGACAAGAGAACACAGTTTTTAGAATATCATATAGACTCGGCATGGAGATTGGATGACGAAGAATTGGATAATATTTACGCTCAAAAACAACCCATCTCAGCAGGGACGGTAGTGGATAAAATAAAGATGATGGTTCATGAATTGTATGATGAATCTATTGACATAGAAATAAAAAGGGTTGAGGTGACAAGTAGTTTTCAAATAGGAAAAATGGTATCGAATGAGATGACAAGCAAGGGAGACTATGAAATGGGTGATCTAACTGGTGTTGGAGGATATGGGTTTGATGCTTATCCAACCCTGGATGGAGTTCCGATTATAGCTTCTGCAGGTTCTGGATATCTTGAAAGGGGAGCTGAAAAAATCTATAGTGTTCTGTATTTTTCTACCCCTATGATATCGGCCTTTTATTGCAGCGATGATTACATGAATATTTCATTGACAAATGTATTTAAGAAAAAAGAAGTTGTTTTTGAAAATGTTCCATTATGCGGATTCGATAAGGTATATGAAATTGTGGAAAAATATGTGGATGAAGGGAAAATAAAAAGGGTATATAATATCAGCTTGGGATACATTGTCTATTTGGACAAAAAAGAAGAGTATTCGGACAAAAAAGAAAAGAACGGTAAACAAAGGGATTATGCAGATTATTTGTTAATACCAACATGGATTATCGGGTGTTCGTATTCAGAAAATGGTTCAAATGACGATCAAACAGATATGAATTCTTATGATGGCAGCGAACAACAGGATTTGAACTATCAAAAAATCTTTATAGATGCACAGACTGGAAAACTGCATGACCCAAAGGAAGTTGGATCGGAAAGATACTATGCGGATGTGAATTAAAGAACGGATACGGGGAACTTCGTGCAGCAGCTGCTTCAAATGGATAAAGGACAACGGGAGCTACTGGATATCCTATCAAGAGAATGAGCGTAATAGCGCTTCAAATCCAAGCGTAGATGGATTTGAAGCGCCTTTTCTTTATTTATTTTTGCATTGAATACATTTGAAAACAATACAACATTCGACACACAAAAGATAGAAAACAAATTACAAAAAGGTGTGAATAATTGAGAAAAATAACGTCATTAGGTTAGAAATAGATAAGGTACAATAAATTGCGCAAAAAGAAAAAGACA